>Ga0206678_10002046_pt1 | contig 12994 bp, 12 predicted proteins | sample M180m12015metaG_FD_155453 | JGI IMG/M metagenome (GOLD analysis project Ga0206678, IMG submission 155453) | Ammonia-oxidizing marine archaeal communities from Monterey Bay, California, United States - M1 80m 12015 | ecosystem: Environmental > Aquatic > Marine > Intertidal zone | place: USA... | reverse complement strand
TTCGAACAGCGATTCATCAGGCGCAACGATTCCCCTCCATTGCCAATTATGATCAAGCCCGCTGTGAAAAAATAATCCAGCTATTATCAGATTATGGTGTTTACCAGACACCAACACTGACTATTAATACCTATGATGCCAAACGTTATTTTGCTGACCCCAACTGGCGGCAGAATTACAGCTACCTACCGGATTCAGTGCGGAAACGTTGGGAGCAGGAATCCATCTTGGCGGCAAAGGAACCGGTGAGTGAAAACGGGCTTATTTTCCAAGAATGGAGTATGAAGTTAGTTAAGTTATTTGATGATAATGAGGTGAAAATTTTAGCTGGCACGGACACTCCCATCAGCTATTTAACACCGGGATTCAGTCTCCACAAAGAATTAGAGTTATTGGTGGAAGCTGGTTTATCTGCGAAGGCTGCGCTGCGAGCGGCGACTCTGTCTCCTGCTGAATTTTTTAACTTAGAGTCCACCATGGGTACCTTAGATGAAGGAAAGGTAGCCGATATCCTGATATTAAACCAAAACCCAATTGAGAATATTCAGCATACACAGGATATTTTTCGTGTGATTGTGAAGGGTTCTGTCGCCAATTTCGGCTCATAAATGTAACGGAAACCCCCACTATGAATCACTTTAATTTTATTATCTTAACTCTGACCGTTTTTGTCGGTTTAAGTGCCTGTTCTGAGGTTGAAAAACCTTTTGATAATGATCAGATTATAACTAGCTCATATGAAAAACCAACAAGCATTGACAGCCAGCGCTTATCGAACATTGTAAAGGTTTTAGCTTCAGATGAGTTCGAAGGCCGCGCCCCTGGCGGGCCTGGAGAGGCTAAAACCATTGAATTCTTAATAGATCAGTTTCAGTCACTGGGTCTCGAACCTGGAGGTAGCGATGGGACTTGGACGCACGCTGTGCCCCTGATACACACTCAGCTGGCAAGTGATGGTCGTTTAAGTGTCTCGGTGGGCGATATGAGTCAGAATTGGGCACAAGGACTTGACGTTGCTGTGAGCACAGTTAGACCCGTAGACAAGATAGATATTCAATCTGCTCCACTTGTATTTGTCGGATTTGGTGCCAGCGCTCCAGAACGAAACTGGGATGACTATGGAGAGATTGATTTAACGGGAAAGATTGCCATATTTTTGGTGAATGACCCAGATTTCTCAGCAAACGACAGCGAGCCTGTATGGGGACGATTTGGTAACAAGCGCATGACCTATTACGGACGCTGGGCTTACAAATATGAAGAGGCTGCGAGGCGCGGTGCGCTTGCAGCACTTGTTATTCATGAAGACAAAGCTGCTGGCTATGGCTGGAATGTCGCCTCATCTAGCCCAGGAAGTCAGTTTGCATTGGCTGAGTCTAGTGGCCCTACACCACCAATATTGCAGGGTTGGCTGCATTATGATGCAGCGAGCGCGTTGTTTGCAGCGGCCGGCATGGATCTTGTGGAACAACGTCGACTTGCTAGAAGAGATGACTTTAGTGCGTTCGAGCTTCCTCAAACCTCATTGAGCGCAAGCTTAAATGTTTCCATGGAAAAAATTGAATCACAAAATGTTCTGGCAAAATTGCCCGGTCATAGTCAGGCAGACGAAATTTTGATGGTATCCTCCCACTGGGACGCCTATGGTCAGGGTGAGCCTGATTCATTGGGCCGAACTGTTCGTCCAGGAGCGAACGATGACGCCCTTGGTACCGCTGGCGTAATAGAATTGGCGCGTGTTCTGAAAGCCGGCGAGCCTATGGCCCGCAGTGTTGTATTCGCAGCATGGACGGCAGAGGAAGCTGGTCTTCTAGGTTCAGCCGCGTATGCAGCTAAACCGATTTATCCGCTACATTCTACTGTCGCTAATTTTACTCTCGACATCCTCCAGACCGCTGGCTTGGCAAAAGATGTCATTCTAGTTGGTGAAGGACAAAGTGACCTAGAAGAGGACCTGATGCGAGCCGCTGCATTACAGTCGCGCGTGGTAACACCAGAAAACCTTCCAGAAAATGGATTGTTCTTCCGCGCTGATCATTTTTCTCTGGCAAGACAGGGAGTACCCGTGCTTTTGCTAATGGGAATTGCTGGTGGGGCCGATTTGGTTGAGGGAGGCCGTGTAGCGGGTGATCAGTGGATCGTTGACTATACAGGTAACTGTTACCACCAAACCTGCGACGCCTGGAGCGCTGACTGGGATTTGCGTGGAGCTGTGGAAGATATAGAGTTATTTCATACGATTTTGCGAGATTTAGGTGATTCGACCCGGTGGCCTCAGTTAAAGTCTAGCTCTGAATTTAAGGCAATTCGGTCTGAAACCGACGCGAAGCGCACCATTCGCTGAGTTAACTGGGCTAGTATAAGCTCTTAATTAGGAATAAAAAAAAGGCCACGTAATAAGTGGCCTTGAGTAGCTGTTAAAACCAGTTACTTCTTTGGTTGCATCCAAAGTGGTAAAAAAGCAATCAAGAAGGCTGACACAGTAAGTGCCATAGCAATTGGTGGAGGCATGGTTAAAAGATCGCCGCCATACTCAGCAACAAAACTTTTTGCGATTGGACTGGCTTCATCTCCTAGCGATGCTAAAGCGTTTGCATGAATTATCCATTGATTTGCGATATTAGTTAAGATTGTCCAATTCATTGCGAACACTGATAGCGAAAAAACTGAGCAGATAACCTTTCCACTTACCGGCGCTTCTTTTTCAACCATAACGCTGCAAAACCTGGCTGCAACCCAAATAGCTACTACAACAGCAAGTAGTAAAGTTGCATTGGCACCACGTGATGCTTGAAATGACGACCAAATTTCTGTTTCCATGATATTACCCTCTTATATTTTTATTGAGTTTTTAGCTTAGACCAAATCAAATCTAGCCACAAGTGAATAGCCTAAGCCACGGCATTGATCGATGAAGTGGTTAACGATCAGTTCGAGGTGTGCGAGCAGTTTTATACGGCTGATTGATCTGCCTATCAGGAGCGATGGACTTCATCGCTCCTGATAAATTTTGTGGAAAAATATAGCTAGTATTTTAATTACCCATGTAATTAAGCGTCGCAAAAAACCCGTAAGAACACCCCTGAAAAAAACTCACCTAAGTTGCGCTTCTACCCATTTCTGATTAAATGGTTGGTATAATGCAGTTCCAAACAGACAAAACGATGCAGAGGATAAAGATATGAAAATAGTAACAAAATTAATGAATATTAAATCTGCAGATAGTGTGTTTGGCTCAATGTGGATAATTGGATCGTTTGTGGGCGTCGTCTTATTTTTCCAAGCCTCGTTTTACGGCGAGAGCTGGGCTCCTTTTGTGGTTGCGGTTGTTATCGCGAGTTCTGGAAAAGCCCTTCTAAGGCAATATGAAGCGCAACAAGACAAATCTCCTCATCAGTAACCAAACCATGAGGCTAGATGCGTAAGCCTCCTTTAATTGCTTACTCTAAATTACTGCCAGATGTTTCTGAGAGTAATGAAACGCAAATAATCGTCGCCAGCGCTGCTAACGCCATATAGACCGAAACGTAAATAATGCCATAGGTATTCCACAGCATTACAGCGATGGTAGGAGCAAGTGCTCCTCCGAGAATGGCGCCTATTTGATACCCCAATGATGCTCCTGAGTAACGGACCTCGGTGGTAAACAGTTCAGTAAAAAAAGCAGCCTGAGGACCATATTGTAGACCGATAAAAATAAGCCCAAGACTAATCGCTCCCGTAACAATGTAGACATTACCAGTATCGACCAGTGGAAACAAAGCAAAGGCCCAGATACCTGATAGAGTTGCACCCCAAAGATAGACGCGCTTGCGCCCTACTCTATCCGACAATCCGGCGGCCCAAAACTGGGCGGGAACCATAATCAGAGCCGCAATAAGTACAGAGGCGAGCATCGTGTCTCGAGAGAGCATGACTGAGGGTGAGTTGACACCATAGGCCATAATGAAAGCTATTAAGATATAAAAAGTGACCTGAATGGAAAGAAACGCCCCTGCAGCAAGAAAGATTCGACCAGGGTGGCGCAATAGCACCTCAATAATCGGTGATCTCTCTACCAGTTTATCTGTGCTCGAATCTTTATCTTGGCTGGCTGCTAATTTTTTAAACGCCTCTGTGTCTTCAAGATTTAATTGGACATACAAGCTAACTAGAATCAATAGAATACTGGCAATGAAAGGGATTCGCCAACCCCAATCCATAAAGGCTTCTTCGCTCAATCCACCACTTACGCCAAGAAAGGCCAAATTAGCAAGAATGACACCAATAGGCGCTCCCGCTTGGGCGTAGGCCCCATACCAACCGCGTTTTTCAGGAGGTGCGCTTTCGGTCACCAGAAGCATCGCACCACCCCACTGCCCGCCAATAGCTAACCCCTGGACGAAACGCAGAAACACCAGTATGAGAGGGGCTAAATAACCAATGGTTTCATAGGTGGGAAGTAGACCAATTAAGGTAGTTGAGGCACCCATTATCATCAAGGCAATGACTAAGGTTTGTTTGCGCCCAACACGATCGCCAAAGTGACCAAAAACAATTCCACCTAACGGCCGAGCTAAGAAACCTACCGCAAAAGTGCTAAACGACGCGATAAGCGCGACCATTGCTGGCATATCTGCAGGAAAGAAAGCCTTAGGAAAAATGATAGCGGCGGCGGTACCGTAAAGGAAAAAATCATACCATTCGATACTAGTACCAGCTAATGAGGTGAGTGCAACTTTTCGGATATTATTGGGTTGAGATTCCTGCATATCATTATTCCTTTTTCCCGCAATCATAGCTGAATAACTTGTCTAATCAAACTCTGAACAGCCTGAGGTTGCCAATGCACAAATGGAATGAGACTATGCATTAAGCACAACTAAAGAGACAATTTATGACCACATTAGATATAGAGTTTGTTAGAAATCAATTCCCAGCGTTTAGCGAACCCACGCTTGAAGGCTTTGCGCATTTTGAGAATGCTGGAGGCTCCTACGCCTGTAGTCAGATGATAAATGCTCTACATCACTACTACTCGGCAACTAAAGTTCAACCCTATTATGGTTTTGAACCCTCCCATGGTGCGGGTATGGAAATGACCCGAGGACGTGAGCGCATGGCGTCTTGGCTCAATGTTGATGCTGAGGAAGTACACTTCAGTGCCTCTACCTCACAAAACAGCTATGTTGTCGCACAAGCACTGCGAGATCACCTCAAAGCCGGCGATGAAATCATTGTTACCAATCAAGACCACGAGGCCAATATTGGTGTATGGAGAAAACTGGAGGCACAGGGTATTGTCATCAGAGAATGGAAAATTAACCCCGAAACTGCTGAACTTGAAATCGAAAGGCTAGATGCATTACTGAATCAAAACACCCGCATTGTAGCTTTTACGCATTGCTCTAATATTGTAGGCAGTATTAACCCAGTGCGTGAGTGGACAGATAAAATCCATGCTGCCGGTGCGCTTGCATTTGTTGACGGGGTTTCTTATGCGGGTCATGGGCTACCCGATGTCGATGAGTTAGGCGCTGACATCTATTTTTTCTCGCTTTATAAAGTCTATGGTCCGCACCTTGGGGTCATGGTAATGCGCCAAGCAGTCAACGAATTACTGCCTAACCAAGGCCATTTTTTCAATGTAGATCACGCTACAAGCCGATTTACGCCTGCAGGGCCGGATCATGCCCAGATTGCCTCAGTCAACGGTGTGATTGATTACTTTGAGGCAATAGATGCCCACCATTTTGACGCTAGCGCTGATTCATCTAAAACCACTCGCGTGGGGGCTCTCCTCCATCGTGCTGAAACAGAGAACTTAGAACCGCTGCTAGACTTTTTGAAGCAACGCAAAGGCATTAATTTAATCGGTAAACTCACAACTGATAAAAGAGCACCAACGGTTTCCTTTACTGTCGATGGCGTTGATCCAGAGATTATTGCTGAGAAGCTAGCCAAACAGCGCATCGGAATCGCCAATGGAAATTGCTATGCCTACCGCCTTATGGAAGCACTTGGTATACCCCCTGAACAAGGAGTTGTGAGGCTGTCGTTTGTCCATTACACCAGCAAAGAGGAGGTCAGGCGCCTGATTGGTGCATTGGCCGATATTATCTGATTTTAGTACAACGATTTATTCGATATTTACTAAGTCATCTGGATAATCAACGTCAATTGCCGCATTGGGCATTGGTACGGCTATTATCTTAATATCTTCGCGCTGCAACAAAGCTTTGGCTCCTGTATCTCCCGATAGTCCAGTCAGGTGTTCAAAGTACCTTCTTGGAAAAATAGCAGGTACACCCCTACCTCCGTTGTAATCCGCACAGATTATGGCATCTTCAACACATGAATCTACAAGGGTCTGAATATCTCTAGGAGTGATCTGTACCTGGTCTGCCAAAATAATCATGATCTCATCGTATTGACTCTCCAAGACCTGAATCCCAAAATTAATTGACTCACCGATACCTAAGGCCCAATTCCGGTTATAGAGAATCCTTGACTGAGGGATACTATTGGCGACGGTGAGCTCTTCTAGGATTGCATCACGATGTGCACCAAGTACCACAAAAGTATCATCAGGAAAAAGCTGTGTAGCACTGTCATAAGCTCGCTGAATAAGAGTCTTTGACCTAATCCTAGCCAGTTGCTTCGGAGACCCAAATCTTGAGGACGCGCCAGCAGCCAAAATAAGAATAGCTTTTTTTAACATTTGGTAGCTTTAGCGCAATCTAATTCTCGTCGTTTATAGAGCGCCATGTGGCATTCTGTAAGAATTGACAATGCTATCTCTTCGGGAAACTCACCTTGAATATTAATGCCTGCGGGTCCAGACACATGGGTTCTTAGGGTATCTTCTGTCAATCCGGCCTTCTCCAGCACCTCAGCACGACGATGAATCGGCCCTAAAAGACCAATATAGCCAAGATCCAAGGACTGCATGCTACTTAAAGCTTGAGCATCCATGATTATGTTGTGGCTCATAATAATTGTCGCGTCCACTGACTGCACGTCCGTCTGGTCGTGAATGTCTTCAGCAGGACAACGTATGATTTGATCAGCCGTTGGGAAAAATTCGCGTCGCGCGTTAGCCGGCCGTGAGTCCCATACGGTAACCATCCAGCCCATTATCTTCGCCATCTCAACTAGAGGCCGAGCGTCAACGCCACCACCTACCACTAATATATGTGGAGCTGGCGTTTGATAGCTTACAAGCCAGTTTTTATCATGGCTATCCATTAACCACGCTCGCGAATCCGAACCTGCAAGACCATCATCGGTTAACAGCTGTTGGTGGGCCTCAACACTCTTCCAAGAGGCATGTGCCTCTTCGCCATTCTCTATTGACTGCCAATAATAACCCTGATTTCGGCTCACTAAACTTTCGTAGACTGAGGCTAGATCCAAATAGTTATTTTGAGGTAACACAGCTTGCAGAATAATGTGAACCACGCCTCCACAACCAATACCGAGCTGAAATGAAATATCATCCTCATCGGCTCCGTCGTAGCATAGGGTAATAGATTTGTGCGTACTCATGACTTGAGCAGCTCGCTGTTGAATGTTTGCTTCTAAGCAACCTCCACTCAAGAGTCCAAACTGCTGCCCTATGCTATTGAAAAGCATCATTGCGCCAGGCTTGCGGTAGCACGGACCTTCAGTTTTATAGACAGTGCCAAGTACCCATAAACAGTTATCCTTTTGCGGAAACCAACTCGCTAAAAGATGCTGTAAATGGCTGGTGCTATTGGTTGTGATGGCCATGAAAACGTCTCTACTGAAAGTACATCGAGTTTACCACAGAGACGTAATGATCTACATATAGATCTTTCGGTATAGCCAGCTAATCTGACAGATTTTGGCAATAGAGTTGTATGAATACAAAACCATGATAGGGAATATTTATCACCATCCGACCAATGGTTACTTATATAACCTCCTTGCCTATAAAAAAGGTTGCGTTCTGGTCGTGGCTTGACTATTTTGTGCACCTAAAAATGAAACCCCTGCAAAAGGAACCAAAATGTCTGCTCTCATCCTTGATGGTAAAGCGCTCTCCTTAGAGTCAGAAGCTGATCTCACCCAACGTGTGGAAGCTATTAAAGAACAAAATAATGGTCAAGCACCGATTCTTGCAACCATCTTAGTTGGAGCTGATCCCGCGTCTGCGACCTACGTAAAGATGAAACAGAATGCTTGCAAGCGTATCGGCATGGAATCAATAGCGGTAGAAATGCCTTCCACTACCTCAACCAGAGAGCTACTAGCGAAAATCGACGAGCTCAATATCAACCCGAACTGTCACGGGATTCTGCTGCAGCATCCAGTTCCATCTCAGATTGACGAGCGTGCATGTTTTGATCAAATTGATATTGCCAAGGACGTCGATGGCGTAACCTGCCATGGGTTTGGTCGAATGGCGATGGACGAGGAAGCCTATGGCTCGGCGACGCCTCAGGGCATTATGAGAATTCTTGAAGCCTACGATATCGATCTCACCGGAAAGCATGCTGTGGTAGTGGGTAGAAGCCCAATTCTTGGTAAGCCAATGTCCCTGATGCTCTTGAATGGTCATGCAACCGTTACCATTTGCCACTCTCGAACACAAAATTTGTCTGATCTAATTAAACAGGCAGATATTGTTGTGGGAGCCGTTGGTCGGCCTGAATTCATTCAAGCTGAGTGGATTAAAGATGGTGCAGTAGTTATTGATGCGGGATATCACCCAGGTGGGGTGGGCGATATTGAACTAGGTCCTCTGGTAGATCGCGTTGCAGCCTATACGCCAGTGCCAGGTGGCGTTGGTCCAATGACCATTAACACCTTAATTCAACAATCGGTAATAGCGGCTGAAAAGAGCCTTTAATGGACCTGAGGGCTCATCCTCGCAGATGAGCTCGCCTACACTCACTATTGCAAAGGACTGAGCTCTACCCTGTTACTTTTCTGTAGAAAGCTAGACAGCCAGCAATTAGTGCACAACACAATCCTGGTATAAAAAGACCGAACTTTATTGGTGTAACTAGTATTTTCAGCGTAATGAAGCTTTCATGGCCTAAAAGCAACATAACCTGAGAAAAACCTTCTATAAGGTCGACGGGAATGCAGAGGATACTAAGTAAGGCTGCCCAGCGACCTGGGTTTCCTAAATATCTATAAGCCATACCAGCTTGAAAAAAACCGTACATAAATGGATAAACGACATCCAAGGTTGTGGTCAATACTATATGTACATACTTTTGCTCTGAGGTCAGCATCGCTAAGTGAGTTAGTATTTCATCCGCATCATACATTTCATCAATGATTTGGAAATCCCAATAATACATAGCCACTGCAAATAACAGCGTCGATATAACATAGAGTACAAATGTGAATTGGAGAGTTGATTTTCTAGCAATGAACTTTTCAAATTCTTTACAAATAAAACCTAGATCAAAGTACATTTATATTCCATTTTGCCAAGACCTCTCGGCAGTCATCTTTGGTTATAATGTCCTGTGTCACTCTGAGTTAACGAGAGCTGCTGATTTTTTTCATCATTGCATCTATCGCCTCTCGAGCAAAGGGTTGCTTGATAGACCAAACTTGCTGTGCTGTCTCAAGATCAACAATTTCGCTATGACTATTTGTGGAGCCCGCCTCGCGCAATGTCTGCTTGGTCCTGAGTAGCAGCTCTTTAGGCAAGGAGCGTATCTTTTTGGTGAATGCAAAGGCCTCATCGACCAGCTCATCACTCGGCACACACTTCCATGCAAGTCCTTTATCGACAGACTCTTGTCCACTAATTGACTGCGAAAACAGCAACATTCCAGCCGCAGTATTCCAGTTCGCAAGTTGGCGTAACATCCAGGTATTACCTCCACCAGGATGCAGGCCAAGGCCGAAGAATCTTGGCTCAAAACGAGCGTTATCTGTCACGATTCGTACATCACAGCCCACCGCCATATTAAATCCTGCACCTACCGCAGGGCCGTTGACCGCTGCTATGGTAGGCAATTCACATTGTGCTATGCACAGAAAGCCACTGTAGATATTCTCAAGCATGAGCTTGTCGGGTGTTATATCGCTAAGTTGACCTCCCGCGCAAAAAGTAGGCCCGTTTCCAGTAACTATTAGTGCTTTCACATCTGGATGCTTCTCTGCTTGATCTACGTAATCAACAAGCATTTCACAGACCTCGAGGGTCAACATGTTGCGCTTGTCTGGATTATTTAGTGTTAGTAGAGCAATATTGTCACGTATTTCGAACAGCACCAGAGACATGAGTTATTCCTTATTGTTAAAGTCCCTTAAGGATAACATCTAATGTCGTCAGTTTTGTACCAACGAGGAAATATTCAATGGATCTAGAGACATTCTCAGCATCACCCATTAACGCCAATGAATTAGTGGCACACCGTGGATTTCGTGGGAAATACCCTGAAAATACTATCTTATCTATCACCAAAGCTATTGAAGCTGGTGCCCTCTTTGTGGAACTAGATGTTCAGTTCAGTGAAGACAAATTACCTATTATTTATCATGACAGCGAACTTTCACGAGTCAGCGGAGAGGCAATGTCGGTGTTTCAAATGAGCAGAGCCTCTCTCCTCAAGATATCTGCCTATGAACCCGATAGGCTGGGGGACAAGTATGCTGATGAGACTATAGCTCCCTTAGAGGCCTTGGTGGCGGTTCTGGTGCGTAATCCAGCTGTTATTGCCTTCGTCGAAATAAAAGACGAATCCATAGCTCACTGTGGCCGAGAGGCTATGCTAGAAACGATCGAAACAATTCTCGAACCAGTTGCAAAACAAACGGTGATTATGAGTTTTGATTATGAACTATGCGCTATGGCCCGCGCGTCTGACTGGCCATTAGTAGGTGTTGTCCTAGAAGCATGGCAGGATCTTGAGTCAGACAGAATTCAGCAAATCGAACCTGACTTCATATATGTAGATCATGAGATCATTCCAAAGAGCTATGATCTCCCCGCCAGCGAATTTCTTGCTAATTCAACGCTTGTGGCTTACGAAGTAGGCAGTCGATCTCTGGGTTATGCCCTCCTCGCTAGGGGCGTTGATATGTTGGAAACCTATGAGATAGAGGCCATGATGGCCTCTGATTAGCGGCGAGTTACCGTCAACTACGCCGCCATGTTGTACCCTCGCGACTGTCTTCAAGCACCACACCGCGGTCAAGCAGCGCCTGGCGAATCTCATCAGCACCGGCGTAATCTTTGTCTATCTTTGATTGCTGACGCTTCGCTATCATCTCTTCCACTTCTTCTTTGGTTATGTCATCAGAACCTCGAGCGTGGGTAAACCAGCTCTCAGGGTCCTGCTGTAGTAAACCCATCAGTCCAGCCAAGCCTAACAATTCGGACTGCAAGGTCTGCTGTTCTATACCCTGGGCACTATGCATCTTTTTAGCTATCCGATGCAGTTCACTGATCGCCATTGGCGTATTCAAATCATCAAGTAGTGCTTGATAACCTTCGCCGGTTTGATTTAAAGACGGTGTGCTACTTTCCATACCACGCAAATAACCATATAGGGAGTCCAGGCTTCGCCAAGCACTATCAAGCAAATCTTTACTGAAGTTTTGCTCTGACCGATAATGGGCAGACAAAATAACAAAGCGCAGTACTTCTCCCGGATAGTGTCCTAGCAAATCCTTAACTAACCGAAAATTGCCCAAAGATTTGGACATCTTTTCTCCATCAAAATTAATAAACCCGTTGTGCATCCAGACATTTGCCATGGCCTTGCCGTCGTGGGCACAGCAGCTTTGTGCTATCTCGTTCTCATGGTGGGGGAAAATAAGGTCTTGGCCACCTGCATGAATATCAATAGTTTCTCCAAGATGCTTTTCGCTCATCACCGAGCATTCTAAATGCCAGCCCGGTCGGCCTCTACCCCAGGGGCTATCCCAACCAGGCTCATCATCAGACGAAGGCTTCCAAAGAACAAAATCTCCCGCATAGTTTTTATAGTCAGCTACCTCAACTCGAGCACCCGCCAACATGTCATCCAGTGAGCGGCCTGAGAGCTGCCCATAGTTCTCCATTGTTTGTACAGCAAACAGCACGTGGCCTTGGGACTCATAGGCATGCCCTTTCTCGATCAATAGGCTAGTCATATTAATCATTTCGGGTATGTGCTGGGTCGCATAAGGTGTAATGGTAGGCTCAAGATTCTCAAGAGCGGCCATATCCTCAAAATAAGCCTCGGCATACCGTTTCGATAACACCGAAATATCTTCATTGAGCTCCGCTGCGGCCGTCATGATTTTATCGTCAATATCGGTAATATTTCGGGCATAAACCACATTGGGATACATGGTTTTAAGCAGACGGTATAGGGTATCAAACACAACTACTGGACGGGCATTGCCAATATGTACGCGGTTATAAACCGTTGGGCCACAGACGTACATAGTAATCCGGTTTGGATCGATGGGCTGAAACTGTTGCTTCGTTTTCCCTAGAGTGTTGTAAAGTAACAACTTTGGTGTCTCTATGTCGGTCATATTATGCTTTCCAATTATCCCGCAGCCCAATAGTGCAATTGAACACTAAGGCATCTTTTTCTATGCTATCGCGGGTGAAATAACCCTCTCTCTCAAATTGATAATGGTGGCCCACTGCCGCATCAGAAAGACTCGATTCTGCTTTACAGCCTGTGATCCTGACAAGAGAGGCTGGATTGATATGTTCTAAGAAGTTCTTGTCGCCTTCATCGGGAGCAGCTTCGTTGAACAAGCGGTCGTAGAGGTTTACCGTGCATTCAACAGCGGTGGCCGAGTCAACCCAATGAATGACACCTCGAGGGCGAATTCCCTCCGGAGCATCTGCGCCGACGGTATTGGGAACTATAGAGCCCACTACTTCAACAATATTACCAGTGGAATCTTTAATAACTTCATCAGCTCGAACAATATAGGCACCGCGCAAACGCACATAATCACCGATAACGAGCCTCTTAAACTTTTTTCGCGACAATGTTGTGTCTTCACTAAAGTCCGC
>Ga0206678_10002045_pt1 | contig 12999 bp, 15 predicted proteins | sample M180m12015metaG_FD_155453 | JGI IMG/M metagenome (GOLD analysis project Ga0206678, IMG submission 155453) | Ammonia-oxidizing marine archaeal communities from Monterey Bay, California, United States - M1 80m 12015 | ecosystem: Environmental > Aquatic > Marine > Intertidal zone | place: USA... | reverse complement strand
TCGAAAAGCCAACCTATCTCACTATGCAGTATTAGACAAATGTGAGAAATTGGTAGAAGCTGGCTTAGTAGAATCAGTCAAAAATGATAGAAATAGAGTCTTTCAAATTACTGAAAAAGGCTTAGGCTTTTTCCAGGAATTCAAGAGATTTCAACGACTAGTCGAAAGCATGAATCTAAGGTATTGATCTAATGAATTCATTAATCGAACCAATTCAATCGAACAACTCTCTAGGAGACGATGGAATACTTTTTGTAAGGAATGACAGTATCTTTGATACAATGGTCAAAATACCTCTTTTGGTAGCTAGTATGATTATTGTAGCAGCTTTACTTCCAATCCAATCTTCTTTTAGTTCTCCTAGAGATCTTGATCTAATTATTTACCCAGATGGCACTACGCATATTTCAACAGAAATTGATGTTGATCCATTTCTAACTGATTATGAATTAAATCTCTTTGGAAGTACAATTGATAATTTAGTTGTTATAGGAGATAATGGATTTCTATTAGATGTTGATGTGATGGATGATACTGCTTTAATCCAAACTTTTGGTTCATCTGTCATAACTATTGAATATGATATTCATGATTTAGTTTCTAAACAAAGTAGACTATGGACATTTTCTTTGGATTCTCCTTCTGATTTTACATTACTACTACCAAAAAATTCTGCTATAGTTGGTATGACGAATCTTCCATTAAATATGGAAATAATTAATGAACAAAATCAATTAACATTATCATCAGGTTCAACTGAAATAGATTATTTCTTTAGTACTAATCCAATTCCAATAGAAGAAACAAAAAATCAGGAAGATTATTTTTTATATATTATAGTTGGTGGAGTTTCTATAATTATTCTAGTTTCAATTGCAATAATTATTAGAAATAAACAAAAAAATGTTAAAGCAATTAATGAAGTTGTTACAATTCAGAAAAATAATATTTCAGATCTTGAAACAATTTTTAAATTAAAACCTGATTTAAGAGAAGACGATAAAGAATTAATCAAATTTATTTTTGATAATAACGGCGAAGTACTTGAAAGTGAATTACGAAAGAATTTCTTACAACCAAGAACTACAATGTGGCGTGCGGTAAAACGATTAGAACGTGAAGGCATAATTGAAATAGAAAAGAAAGATTTACAAAATTTGGTAAAATTACGCAAGAATATGGAGGAAGACAATTGAAAAAACTAGCATTTTTTGCAATAATTGTTTTGATTTGCGGTACAATGTCTCCATCATTAGTTAATCATGCATATGCACAAAATGATCCAAGTATTCTCTTACGCATTGCTGTCCAAGCAGATAAACTAATTGTAAATCAATTAGACAAAAAATATGAAAATAACATACCAAATAATATCAATATTTTATATGATAAAGGTCATACAGCAGTTAAATCATTAGATCAATCTTTATCAGATAATAATATTGAAAAGGCTAAACAAGATTTCCTTTTAGCAATGAATTCATTTATGCAAATTTCTAGAATTATTTCACAATCTTCAGAAAAAGTTGTTGCAGTAACTGTGTCCGAAAAATCTAATCAAAATTTGGATTCTCAACTTGATAGATTAGAAAAATATGTAAAAACTTTAGAATCCATTTCTAAAAAACACATTGAAATTGAAAAAAGCAAAGATAAATTCACTAATGCTTATTCATTAATTAAAGAAATACGTAATCAAATCACTAATAATGAAAATCCTATTGAAAATATTGATGAATTAAAACGTCTTCTTGAATCTATTAAAAACGAAATACGTAATCAAATCGCTGAAAAACAATCTAATTCTCTTAGAAATTTCTTTGAAAAATTACTTGTTAAAATTGATCAAAAATTAATTGAAGCAAAAGATCAGGGAAGAGACCAAATTGAAATTACTAGGGCAAATGAATTAATTCTTGAAATTAAAGAATTACTTTCAAAAAATCAAATCAATAGTGCAAAAACAGTATATTCTGAATTAAAAGTTGTATTGAAAAATATTGGAATTTCAGTCAAAATAACATAAGCTTCATATACATTTTCTAAAGAGTTTCAACATGGTTTCAAAATCAATTATTGTAGGAGTGGGTATTCCAATGATTATAGTTGGTGCTTTAATGGCTTGGTTGTGGTCTCCAATGGGTGGAGAATTACAAAGTCAAGTTGAATTGATTGGTAGTACTATTGGAATTTTGGGTGTAGTGTTCTTTATTTCTGGATTATTTTACACAAAAGAACCGAAAATTGTATAGATTAAACTCATTAAATAAATAATGAAAAAAATTAGCATTATTACTTGAAAGTAAGATTATTTGAAATATTTACATCAGTTGAAGGAGAAGGTATCCTTTATGGAACAAAAACTCTTTTTGTTAGACTTGCAGGATGTCCTTTCACATGTTTTTATTGTGATACCAAAGAATCCTTACCACTTGATTCTGGTACTGAATATACCATTGATGAAGCAAATGAGTTAATTGATTCTAATTTACAAAATCAAACTTACAAAGTGAATTTCACTGGTGGAGATCCATTGATTCAACATCAGGCTGTTGCACAACTTGCAAAACATATTCAAAATAAAAAAATTCCGACATATTTAGAATCATCATGCTTTGATATTGATCGATTTAATCATGTTTTACCTTTCATTGATATTATTAAAATTGAATTTAAAACAAAAGATTCTGATTTTGTAGATTCCAAACATTATGAGAAATTAATAGGTCATACAATGAAATGCCTTGAATCCTCTGTAACATCTAAAAAAACAACATATATCAAAATTGTCGTAAGTTCTAAAACTCAACCAGATGAATTCAAAAAATTGGTTGATGAAATTTTTAATATTATTTCAAAAGAAAATATTGATGGATTTATAATTCAACCAACATATGGAATTTCTGAACCTTCACTAGATCTTCTACTAAATTTGTATGATATAGTATTTCCATATTATATCGATGTTAAGGTTGTTCCACAATTACACAAGTTCATTGGTGCTCCATAATCTTGGCATTAGCGTAAAAATCAGATTAGGTTCAAATACTAGAAAAATTGGATAAAATTACAAAATGGATGAAGAAAGAGTAAAAAAACTTGTAAGAGAATTAATCATTGAAGTTGGTGAGGATCCAACTCGTGAAGGACTAAGAGAAACTCCTAAAAGAATTGCAAGTATGTATAAAGAAATTTTTGGTGGATATGATTCAGATTCTGAATTATCTGTACAATTTTCAGAAGACTCTGATGTGGTAATTGCAAGAGATATCCAATTTTATTCAATGTGTGAACATCATATGTTACCATTTTATGGAAAAATTCACATTGCTTATTCTCCAAATGGTAGAGTTTTTGGAATATCTAAATTAGTTAGATTAGTTGAAAAATATTCAAAAAGACTTCAAATTCAAGAACGCTTAACAAAGAATATTGCTGATGAATTATACTCTCAAGGAGTAAAAGGTGTAGTAGTTTTTGCTGATGCAGAACATCTTTGTATGAAAATGCGTGGTGTGAGAAATGATGCAACCCTTTCTTCATCTGCATTTAGAGGAATTTACGAAAATAAAGAAGAAAAAGAGAGTATTATGGCACTTATTAGAAAACGTGCTTCAAATTCATCATTTTAGTATACTCAAAAATTAAATAATCAATATTTTTCACCATCAATATGGGAAAAGCAAATCCGTATGTTCACATTCCAAAAGAATCATTTCCAGGTTGGATTTGGTATGCAGTAGAATGTGTAGCTCTTATTGTAATCGCTTTTTTCTCAGCAGTTCTAATTACTGATACATTTGAAGGATTAACTACCGAACAACATAATTATGTAATTACAGGAATTTTTGCATCATTCTTTTTAGTTTGGTATGTGATAATTAGAAGTATAATTCTAAAAAAGAAAATTCTTAGATAAATAATTTATTTATTTAAGATACTTTGTTTTATCTGTGATTCCAGCTTTTGCAAATGCAATTTTTCTATTATTACAAGACTCACAAATTCCGCAGTGATATTTTTTATTTGCATAACAACTCCAAGTTTTAAAAATTGAATTACCTAGATTTTCTATTCCTGATTTTAATAAATCACTTTTAGATAACCCCTTACGATATGGTGACCAAATCTCAATATTTTTTCTTAATTTTGAATTAATTCCATCAATTTCTCCTTCATTAAATGCATTTTCTAATTTTTTTGCAAATTTTGGTCTGCAATCTGGATAATTTGTATCTCCTGTATGTGCACCATATGCAACAAGAGATGCATTAAGTGTGAAAGCCCATGCAGATGCTATTGAAAGAAATACTGCGTTTCTAATTGGAACTACAATTGAATATTCAAATTTTGTTGGAATTTTTCTCTTTGAACTTGTTAAAACATTTGAATTACCATAGAGATTTTTCATAAAACCAATATCAATAATTTTATGTTCTTTTAATCCCAATTTTTTTGCAAAAGATTTTGCTGCCTTAATTTCCATGTTTGCTTTTTGACCATATGAAAATGTAATTCCATATAATTCATATTTTGATTTTAAAAATGATACAGCACATACCGAATCTACCCCACCACTAAATACAATTACTGCTTTTTTCATATTTTATCCATTAATTATTTTGTATGTATTGCCCCCTTACTTGGTTTGCAAATTATCGTTTGACATTCAATATTTGCTGTTTTGAAACCTTTTGACATTGCAATACTAATTTTTTTTAAATCACATGAACTTTTTGAAAATGCAATCACTGATGGACCTGCACCACTAATTGTTACTCCATATGCTCCAGCCTTCAGTGCATTTTGTTTAACTTTGTCATATCCTGGAATCATATGTTGTCTTGCAGGCTCTACAATTACATCTTTAATTGAATTTCCAATTAACTCTGGATCTTTTTTCATAAATCCTGCAACTATTCCAGATGCATTTGACAAATTTAATACAGCATCTGTTAATTTTACTTTTTTAGGAATTACTCCTCTTGAAACTTTTGTTTTCTTTTTTGGTACATCAATTTTTGGAACTGCAACACACATTCTTAGATTCATTGGTGAATCAATTGTAATTACGTTTAACGGATTTGTTTTAACAATAACAAATCCTCCTAAAACTGATGCAGCAACATTATCATAATGTATTGTTCCAGCACTAGCTTTTTCACCAAATCCAGCAAATTCTACGAGTTGATTAGAATTTAATTTAATTTTAAATAATTTTCCAAATGCCACTGCAGTTGCAGCAGCAGATCCAGCACTGCTTCCCATTCCAAATCCAGCAGGTATTCCTTTTCTAATTTGAATCTCAACACCACTTTTAATTTTTAATTTCTTTTTCATGTTTTTTACAACTAATCCCGCTGTATTGTTTTCTGGATTTGTGGGAATATTGTCATCTGTAATTATTGTAATTCCATTTTTTGTTTTTGTTAATGTAATTTCATCATAAAAAGCATCAATTGCTAACCCAAACGTATCAAATCCTGGACCTAAATTAGCTGTAGATGATGGTGCTCTAACTGTTATTTTTGATACCAATTAATCTTCTACCTCCTCACCTAAATTAAGAATTCTGCTCAATGCACTCTCAAGATTAACGATTCCATCACCAGTTAAATTTGAAATTGGAATTAATCCCTGTTCATATTCACTAAGATTCAATCCTCGTAAAATACTTGTAGTCAATGAATATGTTTCACCATCCGTATCATTAGATATTGCATTTTCTAATGTACTCATATTTGTTGACCACTGTAAAATTTCTTTTAATTTAGTATCTATTACATCTGTTTTTGTAATTGCATTTATTGTTGGTAAATTAAGTCGTAATCTAATTGATGTTGCAAGTAATGCAATTGATACAAAGTTTACTGGAGTAGTAATTATCGAACCATCAAAAAGAAAAATACTTGCTTTTTCATCTGATGTAATTTGATCTATGATAAATCTTCCACTAGAACGATATGCAAATAATTCAATTTGACCTGGGGTATCTACAATAAGATAGTCTGGATTAATGCCGTGAACTTCATTTTGGATTTCATCAATTTTTGATGCAATCAAATCATTTGCCATAACTAATCCACCATTTGGTCCAAGATTGTATTCTTGCATTATTGAAACATAATCAACATAATCTCTTACATCAACATCACAATTGTAAGGCATACTTTCAACACCAGGATCCAAATTTAATGTAGCAGCAAATGCTCCATTTCTTGTATAATATTCATGTAATTTTGATACCAATGATGATTTTCCTGAACCAGCTGTTCCAGTAACAAAAATTGTTTTCAATCTGTGTAGATTTCTTTTCTTTGCTTATATTTCAAACTAGGCGGTAATTGATGAAATTTTTTAATGAAATTTATTTAATAATTATTTTAAATTCAGAATTAATTAGAGAATTTATTTAAATTTCAATTAAATCATCTTTTTCATGCCTATTTCTAGGCACGAGAATTTGAAAATCTAAATTTCATCAACTTTCATATTTGATTCTTTGAAAAAATTATCAAATGAACTGGAGAATAGTAGCTATACCTGTTACATTAATCCCAATTATTCTAATTGCTATTCAATTTGATATTAAAATAGAAGATATTCTTGCAATTGGAATTCTTCCGTTTGTGGGTGCAATTATTGCAATGATGATTAAATTAGGTTTACAGGGAATTAAATTTGCATATATTACAAGAAAATATCTTGGTAACACTGATTCATTTTTAAAATTAGTTGGTGTAAGAGTTGGTAGTGAATTTATCAAATTTACAACTCCAATGTTTATTGGAGCAGAATTTGTTGTAATTTATTATTTAAAGAAAAAAGGTATAGAACTTTCAAAAGCTACTTGGATTGCACTTGTTGATATTGTAACTGAAGTACTTGCAGCAGGTTTGTTGTCTATGTTAGCAGGAATAATTGCGTTATTGAATGGAGCATATGTTGTTGGAATAGTGATTTTAGCTACTAGCATTTCTATAACATCATTATGGATGGTAATGTTTTTCTTATCTTCCAAACATACATTCCAAGTTCCAAATATTTTAGAAACAGTTGTTAAAAAATTAGGAAAAGAAAAAGGTACTAAAATAATTGATCAAACAAATGATTGGATGGAAGAAACATGTACTATGATTAGAGAGAATATAAAAACTCCCGAATCTAAAAAAATATTCACTGTTTCATTTTTACTTTCAATACTTTCTTGGTCATTTTATGGAATCTCTTTTATGATAATTGCAATGGGAACTGGTTACATAATTAGTATATTTGATTCAATAATGGCAGTTATGGGTGCAAATGCAATTGGAAATCTACCTATTACAATTGGCGGTTCAGGTTTAGCTGAATTTGGAATTGTAGCTTATCTAAATAATTTAAATCCATTTGACTTTAGTATTACTGAAGGAATTCTTGCTTGGGATGCAGTAATTGGTTGGAGAATTGCAACATATTATGTTCCAATAGCAATTACGTGGCTATTATTAGTAAAATTAGCCTTGAGTAAAATTCCAAAAACACAAAATAAATAGAAACCACTTTATCATTAAATGATTTTTTTTATTTATGGATTTTAAAAATAAAGTAGTTTTAATCACCGGAGCATCATCAGGAATTGGTAAACAAACAGCAATTGAATTTGCTAAATTAGGTTCAAATATTATTTTAGTTGCAAGAAGAAAAGATAAACTTGAACAAGTAGAAAATGAATTAAAACAATTCAATGTTAACACATTAGTTTGTACATGTGATGTTTCAAAAAAAGATCAAGTGGAAATTATGTCAAAAACTGTTCTTGAAAAATTTAATTCTATTGATATTTTGATAAACAATGCTGGTTTTGCAATTTATGGTTCTGTATTTGATCTTTCAATAGAAGAAATAGAATCTCAAATGGAAACCAATTATTTTGGTATGATTTATTGTACCAAAAATTTTCTTCCATTAATGCTTAAGAAAAAATCTGGTCACATAGTAAATGTAGCTTCTGTTGCTGCAAGCTTTGGATTGCCTGGAATTGCTTCTTATTGTGCATCCAAATTTGCTATGCTAGGATTTTCTGAGGGCCTTAAACATGAACTTACTGGAACTGGAGTTGGAATAACCGTTGTTAGTCCAATAATGGTAAAAACTGATTTTTTTGAACACCCATCTTTTGAAAAAATGCCAAAATACTCTACAACATCTCTTAATTCTAAAACAGTTGCAAAAGCAATCGTAAAAGCATCAAATTCATCCAGACTAGAAATTATTACACCTTCAATAGTTCGTATTGCGGTATGGTTAAAACATACATTTCCTTATATTATAAATCCAATTTTGGGTAAATCTTTCAAAAAACAATTAGATTCTACAAAAGTTAACTAGTCTTTACTCTTCAATATCATCTTTAGAGGCTTGACTAGGACTATTCTCATCTATCAATTTAATTGATTTTAATTTAAAATCATAAATTGCATTCATTTCAATTTCTTTTTCTTTTTCTAAAAATTCTGAAACTTTTTTACTTAATGGTGCTTTATGTTGTTCAAAATTAAATTCATAAACAAGTCCTTTTTCTAATTCTGAAATTTTAATTTTTTCTGATAAATCCATTGTAACTATTTGTCTTCCATCTTCTACAGGTTCATACAATTGAGTATCTATTTTATTATCTTCTTGATACATTTCTAAGACGTATCCTGAAATTTTTAATTTTTTTGGTTTTTGGAATTTAGCATTTTGAATTTCATCAGTAACCCAATCAGGAATCTCATCTTTCTTTTTTACCATTTTTAAATCACTACTAATTATCTAGATTTTTATCTTTTTTACTTTTATTCCACCATTCAAGATAGTCATCACTTTTATCATCACGTGTTCTTTCTTTTTGATTTAATTTGTATCTAATATCTGAAATTTGTTCTCTTGATGCATATAATCCACATTTTTTACAAATGAAATTTTTTGTATTTTTGTCCATTTCCATTGGAATTTCAACTTCATCGTATAATTTGTAAAGATCTTGTCTGTCTCTGTCTTCTTCTGCAACTTCTTCTTCGTATTTAGTTAGAATTTTCTTTTTTGCTCTTGCGGTACATTCAGGACAAACAACCAATAAAATTCAGATTAATTTTTTCCATAAAAGCGTTCGCACTTTCTTAATTGATCGATATTTTATCTGACACGCGGATTTTTTCATCATCCCTTGCGGTCCGTTCGCCCATCGAAATCCCGCGTGCCAGATGACAAAATTCCTAAAAATAATCTATTATCTCTTTTCTTCTAATATTTCTGATGCAATTTTTGCTGAATTTTCAGCACCATTAGGCACAAAATTCTTTGAAAAATCCTTCAAATTGTCCTCATAATCATCATAATTTTCTTTAATTTTTGAAATTGCTTTTGTCACATGTTTAGTTTTGAGGGCTAAAACTCCAAGATTTTTCTCTTGAGCCCATTTGATATTGTTGGTATGCTCATCATATATTGGAATTCCAATAATTGGTTTTGATTTTCCACCCATAATTTCACCCATTACGGTATGTGAGCCATTAACTACTGCATATCCACATAAATTCAAAATTGTATCTTTTTCTTGTTCTGAAAGAAATCCAATATCAATCTGTATCCAATCAATTTTCTTTTCTACTGCATCTGAAATTGAATATTTTTTACCATCTTTCCCTAATACTGAATCAATGGTTGACTCATTTCTTGCATGTGAAATAATTCTTTTTTCATTTTTCATTTCATTTTCATGAAATACTTCCTCATATCTTTGACCTGTTCCATCATTTGTAGATTTGTTACCTGTTCTCATCCAATATCCAAAATTATTATTTTCAATTAATTTTTCTAGATCTGTTCTAACTTTATTTTCAATCTTTTTACCATTTGTAAAATGACCAACGTAAATCACTTTATGTTCAGCTTCTTTAATAAAATTTAGATTATATTCACACATCGTATATGGAGGAGGAGAATCTGCAACAAGAATTTTTGTTGCTTTATTGATTTGTTTTGCAATAAAAATTAATGACGGATAAAGATATGATCTTGAATTATATAATTTTGGTCTAAATTGATTTGTAACAAATAAACTTGGAATATTTCTATTATTTGCTAAAATATTTGATCCCATATCTCCATCATTAATTACTAAATCAAATTTTTCTTTGTTGTACAATTTTCTCTCTTCTCTCAAATAATTAATAATCTGTCTAATTAGTGGGGGATTATTTGCAACGGGTAGTAGAATATTCATTAATGATTTTGAAACACTAGGTCCAAATTTCCCATCAATAGGAGTTGGCATTAAAATTTCATGAATTTTTTCTTTTTTATCAGGAAATTTTTTTAATAATTTTTCATAAACGTGATCTTTACTTGAGAAATGAACATCTAACTCATCTTTGATTTGAACTGATAATGCATCATTTAGTCTCATCATTCGAGAATAATGACCACTTCCCCATGGATAGATAAATTCACCTATTTTGAGCACAATTTCTAATCAAATATGGTGTTTAAATTTTCAATGATTTTCATCTAAGGAGTCTAAAATGTCATGAACATTATTTGCTCCTAATTTAACAACAATTTCTTGTTTTATTTTAAGCGCAGATTCTACACCTATTTTAGAAAATTTAGGAACATCATTTGAAGTAATATTGATCATTTTTTCTAATTTTTTGATATTTCGTTCCAAACCTATCTCTTTTGCTTCTGTAAATAATTCATTATCTACACCTGTAAGAGGAATAATTGGAATTTTGTTTTTACTAAATACATGATTTAATGCATTATCAATAAAATTTGCAGGAAATATCAATGGTGATAAAGCTAAAGATACTTTATTGTTTGAATGAGTTAACATAATTTCTAATATTGAATTTATATAAATTAAATAATTTTTAATTCCATTTGGTTTTATTTTTAAATAATAAAATTCTAATCCAATTTTTTCTTGTACTAGTCTTGGAATTATTTGATTAATTATTTTAGCTAAATTCATTAATTCAGATTTTTGTCTATAACAAATTATGATTTTTGTATCATAACCTTGCTTAATTGTTTCATAACAAGATATTGCAGAAATTTCATCATAAATTGCACAAATTGTTTGTTGATCCTGTGATTGATATGGAATTCCACCTTTACCTTTATCTGCAAAAATGCAAATGTATGCATTATTTTTTGTTAAATATGTGTAAAGTAATTTATCAAAATTCTCATCAGTTCCTGGATGAGCTCCTAAACTAGATTTTTTCTCTATGATATTTGATGTAGCAGCTATTTCTATATCTTTAACAAGAAATCCTTTTGACACTCCCTCTACTTTCACTAAAAATTTTTCTCCTTTTAATAACAAATTACCTCCAATTGCTGTAATTTCTAAAATAATATTTTGAAAATTATTTTTTATTTGTCTTGCAATAGCAATTTTTTCAATACCAAAAAGTAAATTGATAGCTGATGATGCAAATACAGGATCATTTGCATCCACTAAAATAATATTCCCATCCCGTTTTACAGAATTATATTCTTGATTTTTTATTTTAAGAATTTTTTTAATATTTTTTATTAATTGAGGAATTTTATTTTTAGAAAATATACTTGGAAAAACTACTACGTATGATATTTCATTCATCTTTTCTCTTTTCAATTCTACTTGTTTATAATTTAGCATAAATTTTTGGGTAATCAATATAAAAGAAATATTTTAAATGAATATGTGACAAAATTTACGCAAGAACAAGTAGACAATCTTAATTCTACAATTAAAACAACTGAAGAAGCTTTACAATGGGTGTCTGATAATTTACATCCTAAAGTTGCTAAGGCATCAAGTTTTGGTGCAGAAGATGCAGTTGTAATGGATATAATGTTAAAAATTAACCCTAATTTCCGATTTTTTACTCTTGATACTGGAAGACTTCCACAAGAAACCTATGATATTATGGATATTGTTAGAAAAAAATACAATATTTCAATTGAAGTATTGTTTCCTGATACTAAAGAAGTTGAAGAAATGGTAAAGGAAAAAGGATTGAATCTTTTCTATGAAAGTGTAGATAATAGAAAACTTTGTTGTGAAATTCGTAAAGTACATCCTATGAATAAAATGTTGAATACTTTAGATGGTTGGATAACAGGATTAAGACGGGATCAAACAAAAAATCGTGAGGATGTTAAAATCTTTCAATTAGATTATGGACATGGTGGAATTTTAAAAATAAATCCTATAGTTGATTGGACTTGGGATCAAATTCAAGAATACATTAAAAATAATAATTTGCCCTACAACAGTCTTCTTGACAAGGGTTTTCCAAGTATTGGATGTGAACCATGTACTAGAGCAATAAAATCTGGTGAGGATATTCGTGCAGGTAGATGGTGGTGGGAACAAGATGGTAACAAAGAGTGTGGCCTTCATATAGACCATAAATAGAGGGTTAGATGTGTCAGAAAACAATTCAATCCAAGCACACGGTGGAGTTTTAATTAACAGAATTACTAAAGTTGATTCAACTGGATTATTTTCAATTACTATTACTGAAGATCTAGCAAATGATGTAGAGAATATTGCTGATGGAATTTTTAGTCCTTTAGAGGGATTTTTGGGACAAAAAGATTTTGAAAGTGTTGTATCTCGTGGAAGACTAGCCAATGATTTAGCATGGACTATTCCAATTGTACTTGATGTAGATGAAGAAACTGCTTCTAAAATGAAAGAGGCAGGAGATGTTTTATTAAAAAATCCGGATGGTGTAGGAATTGCAGTATTACATGTTGATGAAACATTTACTTTTGATAAAGAAAAAGCAGCTCAAGGAGTCTATGGTACTACTGATTCATCACATCCTGGTGTTGCATATACAATGTCAATGAAAGATACCTTGGTTGGTGGAAAAATTGATTTTATCCAAAGACCAAATGATACTGAAATTAGAAAAAATAGATTAACACCAATTCAAACCCGAGAATCATTTGCAAAAGCTGGTTGGAAAACAA
>Ga0206678_10002039_pt1 | contig 13012 bp, 14 predicted proteins | sample M180m12015metaG_FD_155453 | JGI IMG/M metagenome (GOLD analysis project Ga0206678, IMG submission 155453) | Ammonia-oxidizing marine archaeal communities from Monterey Bay, California, United States - M1 80m 12015 | ecosystem: Environmental > Aquatic > Marine > Intertidal zone | place: USA... | reverse complement strand
TGTTCCCTCTTTACTCGACCAACATCGACAGCATCACCGTGGTTCGCCGCGGCCGCGTGCGTCGTGCCAAGCTGTACTACCTGCGCGCACGTCGGGGCAAATCGGCCCGCATCGCCGAGGTAAGCAACTACAAACCCAAGTCCGAAGGAGCAAAGGCATGAAGGCCGATACGCATCCCGAATACCACATGATCAACGTCAAGATGACCGACGGAACGATCGTGGAAATGAAATCGACCTGGGGCAAAGAAGGCGATCAGCTTTCGCTCGACATCGACCCATCGGTACACCCTGCCTGGACCGGCGGCACATCGCGTCTGATGGATACCGGTGGCCGAGTGTCCAAGTTCAAGAACAAATACGCAGGCTTGGGCTTCTGATCCCAACCAGAACATACTTACCAAAGGCCGCACCGATCCGGGGCGGCCTTTTTCGTTGTGGGCCAAAGCGTAGGACATGACGTAAAATTGCACACGCGCGCGCTGTTTGTTTTCCGTCTCAGAGTGCTTGAGGGAAACTGTTTCCACCCCCCTCGCGTTGGTGGATTACCGGGGCAACGACGCAGCCGCACGCGCAAGGGCTTTTATGGCAGACCAATCGCCTGCTTCGACTAGGTCTTTGGGTGCGACCCAACTGCCGCCAGCGCAAATCACGTTTGGCAAGCTCAAGTAACTTTCGGCATTTTCCGGACTGACACCGCCAGTCGGGCAAAACGAGATTTGCGGCAACGGGGCGCCAATGGCCTTTAACATCGCAGCGCCACCAGACGCTTCGGCAGGAAAGAATTTGAGCATGTCATAGCCACGCTCATAAAGAGCCATCGCTTCGGTTGCTGTTGCAGCACCTGGCAGCAAGGGCAACTCTTCTGCCTCGCAAGCCGCGATAAGCGCATCTGTCGATCCCGGAGATACACCGAATTGAGCGCCTACAGCCTTTGCCGCGACCACATCGTCCGGGGTCACCAAGGTGCCTGCGCCAACAACGCCGCCTTCGACTTCAGCCATGGCTGCGATGACATCCAGTGCAGCAGGCGTGCGCAAGGTCACTTCCAATACAGGCAAGCCACCGGCAATCAGTGCCTCGGCCAAGGGGCGGGCGTGCGCAACATCATCAACAACGAGCACCGGTATAATTGGGGCCAGGTTGCAAATTTCCCAAGCCCGTGCAGCGGCAGCTTTTGCAGTCATCATGTTCAAAAATCTCCAAATACAGTAGCGCCAGTGTTGGCCGATCCAACGGCTCCGCGGAAGGTAGAAAAGAGCTCGCGACCGACACCCCAGGTGTTTGCTCCAAGATCAGCAGTCGCTAAGGGACGATCAAGCACGCCCTCGGTCAGGATTTCAAGGACACCGGCAATCGCGTCCACGCGCAGCATATCGCCATCCTGCAGTTGCGCAATGGGGCCACCATCAAGCGCTTCGGGGCAGACGTGAATGGCTGACGGGATCTTGCCCGATGCACCAGACATCCGACCGTCGGTGACCAGCGCCACCTTATGACCACGCCCTTGCAGAATTCCAAGCAATGGAGTCAGGCTGTGCAATTCCGGCATGCCATTTGCCTTTGGGCCCTGAAAACGAACGACGATGATCACATCGCCTTGAAACTCGCCCGCTTTGAACGCTGCCTTGACCTCGTCCTGATCTTGGAACACGCGGCAGGGTGCCTCGACCACCCGGTGTTCCGGTGCCACGGCAGAAATTTTCATTACGCCGGTTCCCAGTGTTCCAACAAGGCGGCTCAGCCCGCCCGTCTCTTGGAACGGCTCTGTTGCAGGGCGCAGAATGCCTGTGTTCAAGCTTTGGGCCGTACCCGGCGTCCAGCTTAGCGTACCATCCACCAACTTGGGTTCGGCGGTATAATGCTCCAGCCCTTTGCCCGCTATCGTTTGCGTATCGTCATGCAGCAGACCGGCATTCAGCAATTGCCCGATCATAAAGCCCAGACCGCCCGCGGCATGGAACTGATTCACATCAGCCAGCCCGTTGGGATAGACACGCGCCAAAAGCGGGGTAACTTCTGACAGGTCACAAAAGTCCTCCCAATCAAGAATGATGCCACCTGCGCGCGCCATGGCAATCAGGTGGATTAGCAGGTTGGTTGACCCACCCGTTGCATTCAGCCCCACAATCCCGTTCACAAAGGCCTTTTCGTCCAGCACATCACAGACCGGGGTATAATGGTTGCCCAGTGCCGAGAGTGACAGCGCACGTTTGGCCCCCTCTACCGTCAACGCATCACGCAAATCGGTGTTCGGGTTCACAAATGACGCGCCCGGCAAGTGCAGGCCCATGAATTCCATCAACATCTGGTTTGTGTTGGCCGTACCATAAAACGTGCAGGTTCCGGGGCCGTGGTAAGCGGCCATTTCGGCGGCAAGCAGCTCTTGGCGGGTGGCTTCGCCTGCGGCGAACCTCTGGCGCACCTTGGCCTTTTCATCGTTTGGCAAGCCGCTCAGCATCGGCCCTGCAGGCAGAAACACCGCTGGTATGTGCCCAAAACTTTGTGCGGCAATAATGAGGCCTGGCACGATTTTATCGCAGACACCAAGGTACACGACCGCATCGAACGTATTGTGGCTGAGCCCGACACCAGCCGCCAGCGCAATCACATCACGCGAAAACAGGCTCAGCTCCATGCCCGCTTCGCCCTGTGTAACGCCATCACACATGGCGGGCACGCCGCCTGCGACCTGCGCGGTGCCACCCGCTGCGCGGACTGCATCACGGATCAATGTTGGATAACGTTCAAAGGGTTGATGGGCCGACAGCATGTCATTGTAGGCGGTGACAATCCCAAGGTTCCCAACTGCAGCTTCGGCAAGGCGGCCTTGATCGGAACCCGCAGCGGCGAAAGCGTGGGCCTGACCACTGCAGGACAGATGCGCCCGGGCTGGGCCATGGGATTTAGCGGTGGCCACCCGGTCCAGATAACGGCGACGACTGGGGCCGCTTCGTTCGATGACACGGGCGGTGACACGGGCGAGCATAGGGTGCAAGGGCATTGCGCTTTCTTCTCTCATTGAATGGGCAGGGGTTCTGTAACACAGATGTTATGATAGCGCTAACAATAATGCATCTGCTACGTTGTCGCAGGAAATGCCACAGCGTGCTTTTAAAGTGCGTAATCACAACATATAGTCGCGAAAGCTACGCATAGCAGTTGTGCGGTAAGGGGACAGACATGGCGCATATTATTGTCGTGGGCAACGAAAAGGGCGGGGCAGGCAAATCGACGGTATCGATGCACGTGGCCACTGCCTTGGCCCGCATGGGGCACAAGATTAGCGCGCTTGATCTAGATCTGCGGCAACGGACCTTTGCGCGTTATGTCGAAAACAGGCACAGCTTTTGCAAGCAGGCAGCGATGGAACTGCCCAGCCCAGATGTGCATGATCTGCCTGAGATTGACGCATCTGCGCTCAAGCCAGGCGAAAACATCTATGATCATAGGCTTTCGGCAGCCGTCGCCACGCTGGAACCTGATAACGATTTTATCCTGATCGACTGCCCCGGATCGCACACGCGGCTCAGTCAGGTGGCGCATTCGCTAGCTGATACTCTGATCACCCCCTTGAACGATAGCTTTGTCGATTTCGACCTGCTCGCGCGCATCGATGCGACCGGCGACCGTATCCTTGGCCCATCAGTCTATTCAGAAATGGTTTGGAACGCGCGGCAATTGCGGGCACAAGCCGGCCTTAAACCCATCGATTGGATTGTAGTCCGCAACCGATTGGGAGCACAGCGCATGGTCAACAAGGAAAAGATGGAACGCGCTGTTGCCATGCTTTCCAAGCGGATCGGCTTTCGCATCGCACCAGGATTTTCCGAACGGGTGATCTTTCGTGAATTGTTCCCCCGCGGCCTTACCCTTCTTGACCTCAAGGATATTGGTATCAAACAGCTCAACATCTCGAACGTGGCAGCACGCCAAGAGCTTCGCGATCTGATCAAGGCGGTCAAACTGCCAAGTGTCGAAGCCAATTTTTGAGTGTTTCTGCAGGTGCGACCCTAAAGTCGTCGACCTGCCAGTTTCGCGAGCATCATCTTTAGTTGTTTGGCATCATGATCTGAAAACCCTTTGATCAACGTGTTATCATAATGCTGTGCAACCTCACGCAAATCATTATACGCAGCCCGGCCTGCCCCAGTCAGGCACAGGTGTTCGATCCGCCGGTCATGCTGATCTCGGTTGCGCGTTAGAAAGCGCCGCGCCTCAAGTTTGGCGACGGCACGGCTGATCTTGGTTTTGTGCAACGCTGCCCGCGCGCCAATCGCTGATGCTGTCATCTGCCCTAGCATGCCCAGATGAAACAGCACCCGCCATTCGTTACGCAACATTCCGTACCGGTCCTTGTAGATCTGCTGAAACTCGAGGCTTGATGCTTCGGCCGCCTGATTCAGAAGGTAAGGAAGGAATTGCTCTAAATCAAAATCTACCATGACGCCCCGCTTGTTAGTTACAAATTCAACTATTACATTTACGACCAAATCTGCAAGGGAGCATCAAATGAATCGGCAGACGCCATCGCAAAATACGGTTCAGCCCGCGTCAGGCGCTGGTATTATCAATGGCTACATGCCCGGATTCGGGAATGACTTTGAAACAGAAGCTCTGCCGGGTGCTCTGCCGCAAGGTATGAATTCTCCACAAAAGTGTGACTATGGCCTGTATGGCGAACAGCTGAGCGGGACAGCCTTTACCGCGCCAAGCCATCAGAATGAACGCACCTGGTGCTATCGCATTCGCCCGTCTGTCAAACATTCTCATCGTTACACACGCATCGATCTGCCCTATTGGGTGTCGGCCCCACACATCCCGCAGGACGTGACCAGCCTTGGCCAGTACCGCTGGGATCCCATCCCACATTCCGATGCGCCACTGACCTGGCTGACGGGCATGCGAACCATGACCACGGCCGGAGACGTGAACACCCACACTGGCATGGCCAGCCACATCTATCTTGTGACGCAATCGATGAAAGACAGCTATTTCCATTCTGCAGACAGCGAGTTGCTTGTCGTCCCGCAAGAAGGGCGTTTGCGCTTTTGCACCGAACTGGGCGTTATCGACCTAGAACCCAAGGAAATCGCGATCCTGCCACGCGGCCTGCTGTATCGGGTCGAAGTGCTGCAAGGGCCTGCACGCGGCTTCATCTGTGAGAACTACGGCCAAAAGTTCCAACTTCCGGGGCGCGGCCCGATCGGGGCCAACTGCATGGCCAACCGCCGGGACTTCAAGACGCCCGTGGCCGCGTTCGAAGATATCGAACGCCCCTCAACGGTTACGATCAAGTGGTGCGGTCAGTTTCATGAGACGCAGATCGGGCATTCGCCCCTCGACGTGGTGGCGTGGCACGGCAACTATGCGCCCGTGAAATACGACCTACGGACATACTGCCCGGTGGGGGCGGTCCTGTTTGATCACCCTGATCCGTCAATCTTTACCGTATTGACCGCCCCTTCGGGTGTCGAAGGCACCGCCAACATCGATTTCGTTCTGTTTCGCGAACGCTGGATGGTGGCAGAAAACACGTTCCGCCCGCCGTGGTATCACAAGAACATCATGTCCGAGCTGATGGGCAATATCTATGGTCAGTACGATGCCAAGCCCAAAGGATTCATCCCCGGCGGCATGAGCCTGCACAACATGATGCTGCCACACGGACCAGACAAAAACGCATTCGAGGCAGCAAGCAACGCAGAGCTTGACGCCGTAAAATTAGACAGCACCATGTCCTTTATGTTCGAAACCCGCTTTCCTCAGCACCTGACACATTTCGCAGCCCAAAAAGCGCCATTGCAGGACGATTACATCGACTGCTGGGCGGATATCGAAAAGAAATTTGACGGGACGCCAGGCAAGAAATGATGACATACCTTGGATACCTCATGGGCGCGTTCATCGTCTTTATGCTGGGCTTTATCCTTTGGCCTTGGTGGCAGAAATTTGCGAAAAATCGCCCCGACCGCTACGGCAAGGGACCGGGCCATGACCTGTGCGGCGCAGAACGCGGACAGTGACACCGCACGGACAAGACATGACCACGTTCATTGCCTCTGTGTCTTGGGTTGACTGGCTACTGATTTCCCTGACATTTTTTGCCCTCTGGCAACTGCCCACTATCATCCGCGCATGGTGGGACCGTCCTGCTGATAAGCGCAAAATACTGCCGGGTGAAGACCCGCCCACGCATGGCTCTGACTGGCACTGACCCTTAACGAAAGCCTCACATGACCCTCAAACGATCCTGGGTGACCAGCGCCAACAACGCCGACACCGATTTCCCCCTTAACAACCTGCCTTATGGCGTGTTCTCAACAGACAGGCTTGATGCCCGCTGCGGCGTCGCGATTGGCGACATGATCCTCGATATGACACTGGCCGAGGAACAGGGCATCATCGACCTAACACCTGAGCCTCTGTTCGACATGCCGTTCTGGAACGCGTTGATGGAACAGGGGCCTGCGGTCTGGACAGCATTGCGCAATCGGTTGACCGGCCTTCTGACAGAGGGCAGCCCAGATCAAAAGCGGATCGCGCCGCTGCTGGTTCCGCTAACCGATGCACAGATGCACATGCCGCTGGTGGTAAGCGAATACACCGATTTTTACGCCGGCCGACACCACGCCACAAATGTCGGCACGATGTTTCGAGGGGCAGAAAAAGCGCTCCCGCCCAACTGGCTTCATATGCCAATCGGCTACAACGGGCGCGCCTCTTCGGTGGTTGTGTCAGGCACCGATATTCGCAGGCCATGGGGCCAGCTAAAATCCTCCGGTCACGACAGGCCTGCGTTTCTGCCTAGCCGCCGGTTTGACATGGAGCTGGAACTGGGTGCGATCGTTGGAATGGCATCGGACGGGCCAATCACCGTAGATGAGGCTGACGGTGCCATTTTTGGCTACGTGCTTTTGAACGACTGGTCAGCCCGCGACATTCAGGCTTGGGAATATCAACCATTGGGACCATTTCAGGCCAAGGCAACCGCGACCTCGATCAGCCCGTGGATCGTGACGAAAGCCGCGCTAGAGCCATTCCGCACTGCAACGCCCGCGCGTGATGTGCCCTTGTTGGACCATCTCAGGGACACAGGCCCGATGCTCTATGACATTCAGCTGTCGATCAGCCTTGCGCCATCTGGCAAAGCGCCGACAGTCATCGCAGAAACCAACGCAGCCGAGCTTTATTATTCGGCAGCCCAACAGCTGGCACATCATTCCTCATCCGGATGCCCGATGAATGTGGGTGATTTGCTTGGCTCTGGAACGATCTCAGGTGCCGGGAAACACGAGCGGGGCAGCCTACTGGAGCTTAGTTGGGGCGGCAAAGAACCCATCATGCTCAGCAGCGGAGAGAACCGAACATTCCTAGAGGATGGCGATACGTTGACCCTCATGGGGGCTGCAAAGGGCGCTGGATACAAAGTCGGGTTTGGCGCCTGCACAGGTACGCTTAATCCCGCACTGACCAATCCCTATGCGCGAAAATGATGATACATCACATACAAATAGGAACCTGAAATGGCCAAAACCTTCGCCTCGCAAGGGGACATGACTGAAAAGAAAATCACCTTCGAGGAGGTGGGCCGCGATCTTTGGGCCTTTACCGCCGAGGGCGATCCGAACTCTGGCGTTATCATTGGTGATGACAGCGTCATGATCATTGAGGCACAGGCCACGCCACGCCTTGCAAGCAAGGTGATTGAAAAGGTTCGTGAGGTGACGGACAAACCGATCATGCACGTTGCGCTTACACATTATCATGCGGTGCGGGTTCTGGGTGCCTCTGCGTTCGGTGCTCAACAGATCATCATGTCGGACATGGCGCGCGCCATGGTGGCCGAGCGCGGACAGGAAGACTGGGACAGCGAATTCCAACGCTTCCCACGACTATTTGAAGGCCACGAGAGCATCCCGGGCCTCACGTGGCCCACAACGACATTTAATGATCGGATGACCGTTTATCTGGGCGACCGCCGTGTCGACCTGATGCATCTTGGCCGCGCCCACACGGCCGGCGACATCGTAATTCACGTTCCGGATGAAAATGTGATGTTTACCGGTGACATCGTCGAATACCAGTCGGCCTGCTATTGCGGTGACGGTTATTTCAGTGACTGGAACACAACGTTGGACGCGATTAAAGCATATCGCGTGGATGCTATCGCCCCCGGGCGAGGGGATGCACTGGTGGGCCCAAAGATGGTCAGCAAGGCTATCGAAAATACCCGCGATTTCCTGGCTTCCACCTATGCGCCCGCCGCCCGTATTGCCGCCCGAAATGGCACCCTAAAAGAAGCGTGGGACGCAGTCCGTGCAACTTGCGACCCGAAATTTAGTGATTATGCGATTTATGAGCATTGTTTACCGTTCAATGTCGCGCGCGCCTTTGACGAAGCGCGCGGCATCACCCACCCCCGCATATGGACGGACAAACGTGATATCGAGATGTGGGAGGCCTTGCACCAATGACAACGCAACAATGGCGCAAGGCACATAACGCTTGTTCTGCCTCGTGTGCACAATGTGTTATCATCGATCCCAACGCGCCCCTGAACCGAAGGTACATGTTCCAATGAATAAGTATGGCCCAACCCGCGGTGATCTGAAATTCCGTCTTGCTTTTTCTGGTGTGGGCCTTGTGCTGCTGGTCAGCGCTATTGCCTATCGCGGCTGGCCTAAAGGCCCCGGCGGATGGGAGGCCATAGGCATAGCCACCGTGTTCTTTGGTGGCACCTTTGTGTGGACTCTTATCAAGTTGATCCGAGGCGACCATCCCGATGGCCTATGACTACGCCCCGTTCCCGTATGTTGCCCCACCGGGGTTGATCGCACCGGAACCACGCCACCCGGTCGCCATCGTAGGTGCAGGGCCCATCGGCCTTGCCCTTGCAATCGACCTGGCGCAACGCGGTATCAAATCTGTGGTGCTCGATGACAACAACGTGGTCTCTGTCGGGTCGCGGGCGATCTGTTGGGCCAAGAGAACACTGGAAATATTTGAGCGCCTTGGCGTGGGTGATCGAATGCTTGAAAAGGGTGTGACATGGACTGTCGGGCGGCTGTTTCATGGCACAGATGAAATCTATAGTTTTGATCTGCTGCCCGAGGACGGACACAAATACCCCGCCTTTGTCAACTTGCAACAATACTATGTCGAACAGTTCCTTGTCGAACGCGCTCAGGACTTTCCAGATCTGATCGACATGCGGTTCCTAAACAAGGTGACAGACCATTCCGATCAGGGCGATCATGTCACGCTGAACGTTGAAACGCCAGACGGCGCATATCAGATCGAGGCGGAATACTATATTGCAGCCGACGGTGCCGGATCATCCACACGCAAACGTATGGAGTTACCGTTCCACGGTCAGAGTTTCGATGAACATTTCCTAATCGTCGATGTGGAATTGCCCCAAAGCCCCTTTCCCACGGAAGATCCCGAACGATGGTTCTGGTTTGCGCCTCCTTTCCACCCTGGTCAATCGGCGTTGCTGCACAAGCAACCCGACAATATCTATCGCATCGATCTACAGCTGGGCCCAAATGCAGACCCCGAACTTGAAGCCAGCGAAGAAAAGGTGCTTGCGCACATCAAGGCGGTCATAGGCGAGATGGATTTCCGGCTCAACTGGATGAGCGTTTACAAATTTCGTTGCGCCAAACTCGACAGGTTCGTGCATGACCGCATAATTTTCGTGGGCGACAGCGCCCATGTCGTGAGCCCCTTTGGTGCGCGGGGCGGCAACGGTGGCATTCAGGACATAGATAACCTTGGCTGGAAACTGGCGGCTGTGCTCAGGGGAAAACCCATCACTCTGTTGGACAGTTATGATGCAGAGCGCCGTCATGGAGCTGCTGAAAACATCCTCAATTCGTCGCGTGCCACAAACTTCATGACTCCCAAATCAGAGATTGAAACCCTGTTCCGCAACGAAGCCTTGAACCTTGCGGGCACGCACCCATTCGCCCGCAAACTGATAAATTCCGGTCGCTTGTCAACACCCTGTACATTGGCAGGTATGACGTTGCAGACCGGTCAGCATCCTTTGGTCGGGCGCTGTTTGATAGACCTGCCGATTGCCTCAGGATGGTTGACCGAAACTATCACAGGCGATTTCACATTACTGACCCTTGATAACGCCCCATGGCCAACGACCAAGGGGCTACTCAACTACGCCCTGCCCCCTGGCAGACTAACGGCTGACAGGTACGGCACAAAAGGCGCTTTTCTCATTAGGCCCGATGGACACATTTGTGCTTATTTTTCCACGCCAGATGTAGAAGCAATTTCCGACGCCATGTTCCGGGCAAACGGAGGTTTCTCATGATAATCGAAGATAACCTCGGGCATCAAGGCGACGCCCTTTATTCAGCGCTTATGCAAACGCACGACGGGCTAACACCCAACCAATCACACGCATTGAATGCCCGCCTTGTGCTGCTGATGATGAATGAGATCGGCAACCCAGATACGATCATCGCTTTGATGGCAGATGCTCGGACCCTAACGCAGCCAGGCGTTGGGCCTTTCGGTGCATAATGCTCGCGATATACGAGTAAACTTGACCAAAAACGCCCCTTTAAATTGTGTTTAGACCTGCCATGGTCAGGCTTTTTGTCTCGACAGGCCGCTATTTTATAAACGCTTCCCGAATTATGGGGCGACTCTCGTTAACGGGCTCTGCGACATGGGGTTGACGCGGTGCATGGGATCGTTTGAACTCTACGTGTCCCCCGATGTGGGGAGGCGATGACACGCAGATCAACTGCAACACCGAAATGCTCGGAGGAAACTGGGCTACTTCAGGACGCGAAACAATATACCGCGACGCCAACAGAGAGGAAGAACATGACCTATTTAACACGTACCGGCAAGCCATTGCCGCAGTCCATCGTAGACTCAGCTGCCAAAGTCGGCCAAGACCCGGTCAACCGCCGCGAGTTTCTGGCCATGGCAAGTGCGTTCGGCGCGACGACCGCAACAGCATATGCCATGCTCGGAGCGGCTGCTCCGGCCCAGGCTGCCTCGCATGCCAAAGCGGGCGGCACCGTGCGCATCCAACAAGAAGTACGCGCACTCAAAGATCCACGCACCTATGACTGGTCACAGATCGCGAACTTCTCGCGCGGATGGCTGGAATACCTTGTTGCATACGAGAATGACGGCACATTTACACCAAAGCTGCTTGAAAGCTGGGAGATCAACGAAAACGCGACCCAATACACACTCAAGGTACGTCAGGGTGTTAAATGGAACAACGGCGACGACTTTACAGCCGATGACGTTGCACGCAACATCGCTATGTGGTGCGATAAGGACGTCGAAGGCAACTCGATGGCTGGCCGCTTTGCCACTCTGATCAATGCTGATACCAACAAAGCCATTGATGGGGCCATCGAAGTTGTCGATGCATCCACCGTCGTTCTTAACCTGCCCGCATCTGACATCACGTTGATCGCTGGTATGGCCGACTACCCGGCCGCCATTGTGCACAGCTCGCATGCGGCCGATACAATGCTCGATAACCCGGTCGGCACAGGCCCCTACCTGCCCGAGTCAATGGAAGTCGGCGTCAAAGCCGCGCTGGTTCGCAATGCTGGCCACAGCTGGTGGAACGAAGGCAACGGCGCCTTTATGGACCGCGTGGAATACATCGACTACGGCACAGATCCCTCTGCATTCGTAGCCGCAGCCGAAGCCGAAGAGATCGATATGACCTACTCGATCGAGGGTGAATTTATTGACATCTTTGACACGCTGGACGGCTGGAACCGGAACGAAATCGCGACCGCCGCGACCATCGTTATCCGCCCCAACCAATTGGCCGAGGTTGATGGCAAGCGTCCCTATGCTGATGCGCGCGTGCGACAGGCCATCACAATGGCCGTTGACAACGCAGTTCTGCTGGAACTGGGCTATGCCGGTCGCGGCATCCCAGCCGAGAACCACCATGTCGGCCCAATGCATCCGGAATATGCGGAACTGCCTGCGCGCAAAGTGGACGGTGCCGCAGCCAAAGCCCTTATGGACGAAGCAGGAATGGCCGACTTCGAGCACGAGCTGATCTCGATCGACGATGCGTGGCGCAAAGACACCACCGACGCCGTTGCAGCCCAGCTCCGCGACGCGGGCATCAAGGTCAAGCGGACAATCCTGCCCGGCTCGACCTTCTGGAATGACTGGGCCAAGTATCCGTTCAGCTCGACCAACTGGAACCACCGCCCACTAGGCGTCCAGATCTGGGCATTGGCCTATCGCACCGGCGAAGCATGGAACGAGTTCGGCTATTCCAACCCCGAGTTCGACGCACTACTCGAACGTGCCCTTGCGACAGCTGACATCGAAGCACGCCGTACGCTGATGGCCGAAGGTCAGGCAATGATCCAGAATGACGGCGTTACAATTCAGCCTTACTGGCGCTCGCTCTATAATCACACCAAAGAAGGTTTGGAAGGCGGCAGCCACCACATCTCTTTTGAAGTGCGCCCAGAGCAACTGCACTGGACCTGATGGAGACCACGAAAGCGTTATGCGAAAAACTTGAAGCAGCTAACTCTACCAGAAGTCGCCAATTTCAACCCTTCAGAAATTGCGTGATGTTTCAGGTATTTCGACAAACGCAATAAAGCAAAATCAAAGGGCCGCCACAGCGCGGCCTTTTTTCTTGGACACGCGCGACGCAAAATCAATTGGGATGGAGGTATCAACCAAAATGGGACGGTGGGCGGGGCGTCTTTGCCGCGTACGCGGTCAAAGAGCGTCCGGCCAGCGGCCCACAGGAAAATGAAGTAATGCCACGGCTGCCTGCTGCTCACTGCGCAAATCATCTGCAACAAGTTCATGAAGACGCGTGACCAGTGCAGCCCCCTCAAGGGGAACACGAGGACGTTTGGCAAACCAAGCCTCCTCAAGAATCAGGTCTTCGATCAGAGGGTCTATTACTGTGCCGCCACCGCCAGGATAACGGTAAAAACCCCAGCTCACCTTTTTACCTAACCTACCCT
>Ga0206678_10002035_pt1 | contig 13023 bp, 10 predicted proteins | sample M180m12015metaG_FD_155453 | JGI IMG/M metagenome (GOLD analysis project Ga0206678, IMG submission 155453) | Ammonia-oxidizing marine archaeal communities from Monterey Bay, California, United States - M1 80m 12015 | ecosystem: Environmental > Aquatic > Marine > Intertidal zone | place: USA... | reverse complement strand
AAAATCAGGGTTTATTTTTTGCATATCCAAAGCAATATGAGAAGCTGCTTGAGCTCCATCAATCATTACTTTTGCACCAAAATTATGTGCTTTCGCAATGATAGTTTCAATATCATTTATTGTCCCCAATGCATTGGAAATATGAGTAACGGATACTAATTTTGTATTTTCTGAAAGGAGGTTTTCAAATTCATTCATATCCAAACTTCCATTGTCCAACAATGGAATTACCTTCAATGTTGCTCCACTTTGCTCGCAACACATTTGCCAAGGCACAATGTTAGAATGATGCTCCATTTCTGAAATGATGATTTCATCTCCTTTGTTTAAAAGTGTTCTGAATCCGTTTGCAACTAGGTTAATGGAATCGGTAGTCCCTTTGGTAAAGATGATTTCATGATTGTGCTTAGCGCCAATAAAAGCTTGAATAGTGTTTCTTGTCTCTTCAAATTTATCAGTTGCCAATCCGCTTAAAAAATGAACCCCTCTATGTACATTGGCGTTTTCATTTGAATAGTAATTAGCTTCAGCATCAATTACCGCTTGTGGTTTTTGGGTAGTAGCGCCATTATCAAAATACACCAACTCTTTTCCATTTACCTTTCGGTTTAGGATAGGAAATTGCGCTCGTATTTTGTTAATGTCTAGCATTTATAAACTGAAATCTAAATCAACATTTAGTTTTTTAGCCAATAGTTTTTGGGCTAATAATTTTACCTCTTCTACTGATATATTCTCAATTGCTTCAGATGCAAATGCATAGGTTAATACTGCTTTTGCTTCTTCAATACCAATTCCTCTACTTCTCATGTAGAAAAGTGCATCTTCATCCAATTGTCCGATAGTACAACCATGACTACACTTTACATCATCAGCATAAATCTCCAATTGTGGCTTGCTATCAATACTTGAATGATCACTTAATAGTAAGTTGTTGTTGGACTGGAATGCATCAATTTTCTGTGCATCCTGTCTAACCATAATTTTACCGTTAAATACTCCTTTGGAATGTCCTAAATAAACTCCTTTGTACATTTCATTACTTCTGCAATATGCGCTTTTATGGTCCACAAAAGTGTGGTTGTCAGCAAGCTGATTATCATCAAGTACCGAAACACCATTCATATTACTTTCGCAATTAGAACCATTTTGCTCAAAGTTTAAATTATTTCTGGTGAAAGAACCTCCAAAAATAAGGGTGTTAATATCACAAGTAGAATCCTGTTCTTGATACACATTTACAGTATCAATCAGCCTGGATTCAGGAGTGTTATTTTGTATTTTGTTGTATTCTACTTTTGTGTTCTTAGCGCAATGTATCTGAGTAAAATGATTTACCATTGAAGTAGAATCATTCAGGTTTTGTATTCTTTCTACAAACTTAATTTCTGCATTTTCTCCAATAGAAATTTGGTTTCTGTATTGAGAGAAATTATTTTCTGTAGTTATGAAAAACAAGATTTCAATAGGACTCTCCAGTACAATATTCTTATCTACTGAAATGGTAAATCCGTTTTGAGCAAGTGCTTTATTTAGTTGTAAAATACTATCAGTTGTATTGCTTTCAAAATCAGCAAAACCACTAATACTAACTCCTTTAATGCTTGGAGTGTTTATCAGTTTTCCATCAGAGAAAATAATTTTATTTTCAAATCCTAAAGAATATTTTTCTATTGTTGAAGCATCAACAACAGCTCCTGTATTTTCAATAGTATATTCGTTAGTAATTATCTTTTTAAGGGAAGTATACTTCCACTCTTCATCTTTGGTTGTTGGGAATCCGTTAGTAAGAAAAGAAGTAAGCACTTCTTGCTTATCAGCAGATACCTGAACCCCTTCAGAATACGATTTTAAATTTTCTATTAAGCCCACTGTTTATCCGCTTCTTTAGTTATCCAATCGTACCCTTTTTCCTCTAGCTCATGTGCTAATTCTTTACCTCCAGATTTTATGATTCTACCATTGTGTAAAACATGCACAAAATCAGGGATAATATAATCCAACAACCTTTGGTAATGTGTAATTACGATAGTTGCATTGTCGGCACTTTTTAGCTTGTTTACACCATTGGCAACAATTCTAAGTGCATCAATATCTAAACCTGAATCCGTTTCATCCAAAATAGCTAATTTAGGTTCCAACATTGCCATTTGGAAAATCTCATTTCTTTTCTTTTCTCCTCCAGAAAAACCTTCATTCATATTTCTGGAAAGGTATCCTTTTTTGATGCTTAAAAGCTCCATCTTTTCACGCATCATTTTTAACAAATCCTTAGTTGGCATTGGCTCTAAACCTTGTGCTTTTCTTTTTTCCGTAATGGAAGTTTTGATAAAGTTAGAAACCGAAATTCCTGGAATTTCAACAGGGTATTGGAAAGAAAGGAAGATACCGTTATGAGCTCTTTCTTCAGGATCCAACTCCAATAAATCTTCTCCGTTAAAAGTAATGTTTCCTCCTTCCACTTCATATTCTTCTTTTCCTGCAATTACTGCCGAAAGTGTACTTTTTCCTGAACCGTTAGGCCCCATGATAGCATGAATTTCTCCTGCTTTCACTTCTAAGTTTATTCCTTTTAGGATTTGATTGTCTTCAATTCCTGCTTTTAAGTCTTTTATTTGTAACATTTTCTTGTTTTTAACCTACTGAACCTTCAAGGCTGATTTCTAATAATTTTTGTGCTTCTACTGCAAACTCCATTGGTAATTGGTTCAATACATCTTTACAATAACCGTTTACGATTAGTGCAATTGCCGCTTCTGTTCCAATCCCTCTTTGGTTACAATAGAATATCTGGTCTTCTCCAATTTTTGAGGTAGTTGCTTCATGTTCTACTTTGGAAGAATTGTTTTTCACTTCAATGTATGGGAAAGTGTGCGAACCACATTTGTCTCCCATTAGCAAGGAATCACATTGTGAAAAATTTCTCGAGCTAGTAGCTCCTTTTGAAATTTTAACTAATCCTCTATAATTTCCATTACTCTTTCCTGCTGATATTCCTTTTGCAATAATGGTACTCTTGGTATTTTTTCCAAGGTGAATCATTTTTGTACCTGTATCGGCTTGTTGTAAATTATTGGTAACTGCTACCGAGAAAAACTCTCCAATTGAGTTGTCTCCTTTCAAAATACAAGAAGGATATTTCCAAGTTACTGCTGAACCTGTTTCTACTTGTGTCCAAGAGATTTTTGCGTTTTTATGACAAATTCCTCTTTTAGTTACAAAATTGAAAACTCCTCCAACACCCTCAGTATTTCCTGGATACCAGTTCTGTACAGTAGAATATTTTATGTCTGCATCATCCATAGCAATCAATTCTACTACAGCTGCATGTAATTGATTTTCATCTCTCATTGGTGCAGTACAGCCTTCCAAATAACTTACTTGAGAGCCTTCATCAGCAATCAATAAGGTTCTTTCAAATTGTCCTGTTCCTGCTTCATTAATTCTGAAATAAGTAGAAAGTTCCATTGGGCATTTTACTCCTTTTGGTATGTAGCAAAATGAACCATCAGAAAATACTGCTGAATTAAGTGCAGAAAAGAAATTGTCTCTTGCAGGAACAACCGTTCCTAAATATTTTTTTACCAATTCTGGATGGTCTTGAATAGCATCAGAGATAGAGCAAAATATAATTCCTAAATCTCCTAGTTTCTCTTTGAAAGAAGTAGCAACTGAAACAGAATCCATTACAATATCCACTGCCACATTTGCTAATTTGTTTTGCTCATCAATAGAAATACCAAGCTTATCAAACATCTTCTTCATTTCCGGATCCAAATCATCCAAGCTGTCCAAAACAGGTTTTTGTTTTGGTGCTGAATAATAAATTACATCTTGATAGTTTGGCTTTGCATAACTTACATTAGCCCATTCTGGTTCTTCCATTTCCAACCATGCTTTGTAGGCTTTCAGTCGGTAATCCAACATCCATTGTGGCTCGTTTTTCTTTGCAGAAATAATACGTACTACATCTTCAGAAAGTCCTTTAGGAATGGTATCCGATTCTATGTTGGTTGTAAATCCGTATTTGTATTCGGTTGAAGTTACCTTTTCCAATAACTTGTCTTCCGACTGTTTTTTTTGTTCACTCATTTTTGTAAATTATTATAGAGAAAAGCTTTCCCCACAGCCGCAAGTCCTGCTTGCATTCGGATTGTTAAAAACAAACCCTTTTCCGTTCAATCCATCTGAAAACTCTAATGTAGTACCAACTAAGTATAAAAAGCTCTTTTTATTTATTAAAAGCTTTATGTTATTGTCTTCAATTAACTCATCATCCTCATTTCTATCGTTATCAAAGTCTAGTTTATAGCTTAAGCCAGAACAGCCTCCACTTTCTACACCAACTCTAACATAGGACTTTCCCTTCTCGTCCTTATCTAGTAAGTGCGTTAACCTGTCTCTTGCTGAATCGCTAATATTTATCATTTATTTAGAATTGTTCTAATTAGGGCGGCAAATATACGAATTTTAAAGCAGATAATTGTGTATCTTTGCCGCATGAGTTTACTTGAAGAAAAATCGCAAAATACTACTCCAATTTCTGAATTAGGAGAGTTTGGTTTAATTGACCATTTAACAAAGAATATAAATATCAAAAATAAAGGTACAATAAAAGGAGTTGGTGATGATGCAGCCGTAATTGAAATGGGAGATAAATACCAATTGGTCAGTACTGATTTACTGGTAGAAGGGGTTCATTTTGACCTTTCTTATATGCCATTGAAGCACTTGGGCTATAAATCAGTTGCCGTAAATGTTTCTGATATTTGCGCAATGAATGGTTCTGCAATGCAAATTACTGTTGGTTTGGCCATGAGTAATCGTTTTACGGTGGAAGCTTTGGATGAGCTATATGAAGGAATAAATTTGGCTTGCGCACATTATGGTGTAGATTTAGTAGGAGGCGATACTACATCATCCACAGCAGGTTTAATGATTAGCGTTACTGTTTTGGGTGAAGTTGAAAAAGAAAAAGTAGTATACAGAAGTGGTGCAAAAGTGAATGATTTAGTTGTTTGTACTGGTGATTTAGGAGCTGCTTATTTAGGACTTCAACTGTTGAATAGAGAAAAAGAGATGTTCAAAGAGAACCCAACTATGCAGCCGGATTTAACAGGTAACGACTATGTGTTAAGAAGACAGTTAAAGCCAGAAGCAGGAACTAAGTATATTGATATTTTGAAAGAATTGGATATTGTTCCAACCTCAATGATAGATATTTCTGATGGACTTTCTTCTGAAGTATTGCATTTAGCAAAATCATCAAATGTGGGGATTACAATTCATGAGGATAAAATACCTGTTGATTATACGGCCATGAATTTGGCAAATGAGTTTAATTTGAATCCTATTTTTTGTGCCTTAAGTGGTGGAGAGGATTATGAATTACTATTTACCGTAAGTCAGGCTCATTATGATAAATTAAAAAAAGATGCTGACTTTACTATTGTAGGTTATGTTACTGATGCTAGTGAAGGGAATAATTTTATTGCGAATGATGGCAGCTCACACCCACTGACCGCTCAGGGTTGGGATGCAATGAAAAAATAGCTGAACTCATAAGAATTAACATTGTTTTTTCTTGAGTTATAAATAGTATAAATATCTATATATTTATTATGGGAACATAAGAAATTGATTTTTTTAATTTTTTTCTCTCATTTTTCCTCCTCATCTTTGTGCAAGATTTAGCAATAAATAGCATGAAAAAATACCTCCTTATATTATTTATTTTGATTGCCTTCAATATAAAGGCGCAAGTTTCCAATGTGCATATGTCATTTGGATCAACAGGAGTAGTTTACCCTGATAATGTAAATGAAGGAGATTTTATTTCATTCTCTTTTTGGATGGTAAATATAGGTAATATTCCTTTAATCTCTGAGATTGAGATAATAATTGCAGTTGAAGATTCTGCAACAAACTCTAATTATTCTACAAGTAGTTTAGGAAGTTTTTCAGATATTGATTCTACTTTATCTCCAAATGATTCTATCTTTATTGTTGTTTGGGACCATGTAAGTTCTGCAAGGTATAGCCAAGGAGATAATATAGTAGTGATTTGGCCTAATTTTTATTCGCCTTACCCTTCTACTTCTGATGAGTTTACAGGAAATATAAATGTAAGTACTTTGAGTTCGGTAGTACAAAAACAAAATAATGAATTTAATATTTTCCCAAATCCAATTATAGAAACTGCAACTATAAAAACTCAGCAACCTATCACTACATTTAAGATGATTGATATTTTAGGAAATGTGGTTCGTTATGCTGAAAGTATTCAAGATAATTTTATTGCAATACATAAAAATGAATTGGAAAGTGGTATCTATTTTATAGAGTTAAAAATTGGAGATAATACACAATTAAAGAAAGTAATTATTAAATAAGACAAAAGCCCCAGTCTGATAATTTGGGCGTTAAAAAAATGAAAACACAAATGAAAAATGTAGCTTTTTTGTTGGTAGTAATGCTAATGATTTTTGCAAGAAGCATGAGTGCCCAAACAGTAATTTATGTGCAAGGAAATGTTTCTGATTTAAATGGAAATCCTATTGCTAATCAAGATGTTTATTTGTCAGATGACACAACAAGTATGAATATGGCCATGGCTATTACAGATGTAAATGGCGATTATATTGGCACATTAACAACACTGTATAATCAAGGAATTTTATTTGTTGCTACTGAGGATTGTAATCAAAATATAGTTTTGAATACTCATCCATTTAGTTTAAATACTCAAATGATTACTTCTAATTTTATTATTTGTGCTTCTAGTACAACTACTCCTTGTACTTTGTCAGGTGCTGTAGTTCTTAATACACCTCAACTTGGGCTTACTGCATCAGTAACTGGTTTTACTCCTCCTTATTCTTATGTTTGGAATAATGGTGTGAATATATGGCAACAACCATTTTACCCAAATTGGTGTGTAACAATAATGGATGCTAATGGTTGTGATACTACTATTTGTGATACTTCAAATGTTATCTCTCCCAACTGTATTGACCCTAATTTAATTGATAGCACTGTATTGTGTAATATGATTTACAATCCAGTTTGTGGTTGTGATAGTGTAACTTATTCTAACGCATGTGAGGCAGAAAATTATGGGGGAGTTACCTCTTATACTTATGGTTCTTGTGGAAGCACGAGCACATCTTGTCAAGCTTATTTTACAGCCATGAATATTGGCTTTAATCCTAATGCTGTTCCTGTTGTTATGCAGTTTACTGATATGTCATCAGGAAATGCAAATAATTGGACTTGGGATTTTGGAGATGGAACAACCGGAACAGGGCAAATGCCAGTTCATACTTATGCTGTGCCAGGAACTTATTTTGCTTGTTTAACAATTGAGGAGATAGATGCAAACGGAACAATAGTATGTACAGATACTTATTGTGATAGTGTGTGGGCAGATACTACAGGAATTAATCCTCCACCATTTTGTTATGCTGATTTTTACAGTACTCAAGTAGCAGCTTCTGACTCTACTTTCTTTTTTAATATGTCTTCAGGTACTAGTGCTTCAACATCTTATTTCTGGGATTTTGGAGATAATTCAACTTCTACTGATGAGAATCCAGTGCATTTGTATGCAACTTCAGGTTGGTATTATGTGTGTTTAACGATTATGGACTCAACTAATAATTGCTATAATACTTATTGCGATTATATAAATATCCAAATTGTAAGTTCTGCTAGCTGTCAGGCGTATTTTTGGAGTAGCCCAGGTTGGATGCCAAATTCGTATGAGTTTTTTGATTATTCATCAGGAAATGCAAGTAATTGGTTGTGGGACTTTGGAGATGGAAATACTTCTACCCAACAAAACCCTGTACATACTTATTCATCAACAGGTTCTGGTTTCTACCTGGTATGTTTAACAATCTCAGAATATGACCCTGCAACACAAGCTCTAATTTGCACAGATACTTATTGTGATAGTATTTACTTGATGAATCAACCTTCTTCTTGTTATGCAGATTTTTATGCACAAGATTTAGGAAATAATGAAGCTATGTTTGCAAATACATCTTCTCCTCAAACAGGAACAACTTGGTTTGGAAATGGAGAAGTTGATATTGATTATGGAGATGGAAATATAGATTATAATATTGGGTCTACTGTAAATCATACTTACTCAACTGCAGGAACTTATTATGTGTGTGTAACAGTTTGGGAAACAGATTCTACAGGTGCTGTGCTTTGTACTGATACTTATTGCGATTCAGTAACAGTAACTTCAGGCACTATGCCTTGCCAAGCGGATTTTCAAGCAATAAGAGATACAGGGATAGTTATTACGCAAAATCCTAACGGAACAACTACAACTACATTTGGTGATATTTTCTATTTCATGGATTTATCAACTCCTGTGAATATGATACAATCTTGGCAATGGGATATGGGAGATAATGGAGCGGGGCAATATTTGCAAAATACCTCTTCTACCTCACAAATGCCCGTTTATGAATTTGATACTAATGGGGTGTATAATGTGTGTTTAACTATTGTAACAATGGGAGGGCAATGCACTTCCACTACTTGTGATAGTGTTGACTTTTCAATGATGCAAGGACAAACAGCAGTGGAGGAGATAAGTACTTTTGAGACTCTTAAATTGTATCCTAATCCTGCAAATGATAAACTTACAGTTAATTTAATATTGAATACGAGTGGGAATTTATCTATACGATTGGTAAATATGATGGGGCAAACTTTATCCTATGAAAATATTACAATATTTAGTGGAGCTATCAATCATAGCTTGGATGTATCCGAAATTGCGAATGGTGTTTATTCTGTTGAGGTGGTTCTCAATGGAGAGCAACAGCACCAAAGAGTAGTGATTAGCAGGTAATACCTGTGGTTAATTGGTTAGAAAAAGGGAGCTGTGGTAGCTCCCTTTTTTGCGTTATAGTAATTCTTTTAGCCAAACATTGTAATTAATAACATCAATATCGTCTGCTTGTTCGTCATTAATTAAAGCGCTTAGTTCGGCTATCTTCTTTAATAGTTTTTTGTCTTGGCTAAGGTTGTTGCAGTAAATAAGCGAATCAATAATCTCAACCAATTGTTTATCTCTTTTAAAGTTGTTTTCTTTCAGCAGACCTTTAAATGTTTTTTTAATGTGCTTGATTTTACTATCAATAACATCAGTCTGATTTAAATCAAAACGAACAATAAGTTCAGCAATATGAATTTTTAGCTGGAATGATTTTCCGATATTTAAAAAATCATCTTGTAAGATAAGGCGAGATAAGTTTTTTACCGCTAAGGAAAGTTTTCCTTGGTCGTAATAAATAAGAGCTGTATTCAAATAAATGAAAACCGAGAAAGTAGGAAGCTGTTGGATAACATCATTCCTTTTTGCTTCTTTCAATACTTCTAATGCTTTATCTTTATTGGATAAAGAATAGTTAATTACTAAGGCATTGTAGTAGTAAAATAAATATTTATCTTTTAAGAACCCATCATATTCATTCATGCTGATTTTTAATTTTTCAGCATATGCTAATGACTGCTTGTGTTTATGGGTTTTAAATAAGCAGTTAGTTAAATAAGCTAGCATGGTTAGCTTCTGCTCGTGATTAGATTTGTTAAATATTTTATCGCTACTAAATTCTTCAAAAGTATGAGTAAGATATTCCTCTAAAGCATGAAAGTCATGTTGCTGTAAAAGAATTCTACTTACTACTTGATATACTTTTATTCTAAATTTTGGGCTTTTTGGAATCTTTTCATCTTTTGTAAAGCTATTTAATGTTTTTTGTAGTACTTCATTTACCGACTCATCATTTTTTGAAAAATTTTGTGCTGTTTTGATTTTATACAATACAGCAGCTAATAATAAATCAATTTCTTGTACCCAATTAAGTCGCTTATTATTCTCTCTCTTCTTTTCAATGTATTGTTCTACATTTATGGAAATCATATCATAGGAAAGTTTTAGGATCTCAGAGTAAATAATAGATAGCAGTTCGTAAGCTTCAATATTATCCGCTTCTTTTTCAGCTTTTTTTAAGTAATGAAAAGAGAGCTTTACATTCCCCTTTCTTTTATAAACTCTTGCTAGTAGCACAAAGTGAAGAATGAAAATATCTTTTTCTTTCCCCATGTGCTGAAGCATCATGCTTTTGTTTAAGTCCTTGTAAAGTCTATTTTTTAATTGATAAAAACTATTTCTATTGTCTTTGTACAGTTCCTCTGCAATCGTATGCTCCTCATATTCCTCTCCATTTTGTTTGATAAAATCAAATAAGAGAATATCTTTGCGAATGTCTCCACTATTTGTGCGGCCTGCAAAAAGCTTGTAGAACCGGCTCTCCTCTTTGTTTAAAGAGTTGATAATTTCAAATAAAATGTTCATATATGAATTTTGAACGGCTAAGATATATATAAAATAGTAATGGAGATATGAAAAACAGCTATAATTCTTCCGTATACTTGTACTATGAAAATCAAAGGGTTTATATTTAGTTTATTTTTACTAGCATCAGTTGGTGTTAGTGGTCAGAATGTTTCACTGTCATTTGGAGTTAATGGAATTAATATTCCTGATACAGTTACAATGGGTGATACAATCTGGTTTTCTTGCTGGGTGGTAAATACTGGTGGTACGGTTATTACGGATAATATTCTAATTGAAGCTGGTCGCTATGATCAAACTCAAGGGTTGACAAATGTAAGAGCAATTGGGGCACAAGGCCCAAATATTATATCCCAAGGAGATAGTATAGAATTTGTGCCAGGGTTTCTGTATGAGGTGGTTACGCAACAACATTATTTAATTGGAGATAATATAGTTGTTATTTGGCCAAAGGTAGGCTCTCCTGTTACTCAAACTACTCAACATGTTTATCAAGATTTATTTGTAATTGGCTCATCAACATCAGTTGCGCTAGAAATTAACAATAAATTGCAATTTTACCCTCAACCGGCTAATAATCAAATTAGTTTTGAAAGCAATAAAAATATAGTAAAAGTGCAGATTTTTGATTTGTTAGGAAAGGAGTTAAATGCCTATTCTCTTGATAACAATGTATTGAATACTGCAAATATTGAAAGCGGAATGTATTTGATTAATGCTCAATTTGAAGATGGAACTTCATTGCAAAATAAATTACAAATTCAACATTAATATCAGCCTTGGATGGCTAAGATTTAGCTATTCATCAAATCTTCTATCTCCTCTGCTTCAATAGGAATATTCTTCATTAAATCATCTGGTCCGTTTGCTGTAACTAGGATGTCATTTTCTAATCGGATTCCTAATTCTTCTTCTAGAATATAAATCCCCGGTTCGCAGGTAAATACCATTCCTTCTTTCATTGGAGTCGCAAAATCACCAACATCATGCACATCTAGCCCTAAATAGTGAGATGTACCGTGCATAAAATATTGCCTGAATAATGGGTTTTCAGGATCTTGTTTTTGAACATCATGCTTATCTAACAGTCCTAAAGTAATTAATTCTGATTCCATCATTTTCCCTACTTCCTTATGGTATTCAGCAATAATTGTTCCAGGACGTAACATATTAGTAGCCTCTTTCATTACATGTAATACTGAATTATAGACTGCTTTTTGTCTGTCAGTAAATCTTCCGTTTACAGGAACAGTTCTTGTTAAATCAGAAGCGTAATTAGCGTATTCAGCTCCAAAATCCATCAAAAGGATATCGCCATCTTTACAGGCTTTGTTGTTTTCAATATAGTGCAATACGCATGAGTCAACTCCAGAACCAATAATTGGTTGATAAGCAAATCCATTCGAACGATTACTTAGAAATTCATGCATTAATTCAGCTTCAATCTCATATTCCATTACCCCTGGTTTGATGAATGGAAGTATTCTTCTCACTCCTTTTTCAGTAATGTTACATGCATTTTGCATTAGCTTTATTTCAAAGTCTGATTTAATAGATCTTAACTCATGCATAATAGGCGCAACTTCCTTTATTTCCTTGCCTGAAAATTGTCCAGTAATTTGCTTTCTAAATCGATCATCTCTAGTTTCTACCTCAGAGGCTGCTCGGCTATGGATATTTTTATTCAGATAAACAGCATCTGCTTTTTCAAGCAATTCTTTTAGCTTACTGTCTAACTCTTCTAACCAATACACTGTTTTTATTCCAGCAGTTTTTAGCGCACCTTCCTTTGTTAGTTTTGCTCCCTCCCAAATAGCAATATGCTCATTTGTTTCCTTCAAAAATAAAACTTCTCTTTGGTCTTCATCAGGGTGGTTTGGAGAAATTACCAATACACTTTCTTCTTGGTCCACACCACTTAACCAAAATAAATCATTGTTTTGGCGAAAAGGCATAGTACCATCAGCATTAGTTGGCATTACATCATTTGCATTGAAAATAGCGATTGTATTGGTTGCTAATTTTGCTGAAAATAGCCTTCTATTATTGATAAATAGTTGGCTGTCAATTGGTAAGTATTTCATCTGTTATTTTTATAAGGAAGCCAAAGGTAGTAAAAATTAGCCTTATCAATAATGGTTATATATTAGAAAATAGGGTTGTTTATTCCCTTTATGAATCTTACATTTGCGCCTTAATATTATAAAATAATAAAATGAGTAAAGGATTATCAACTTCTTCAGTTGGAAGAAAAGTATTAATGGCCTTATCAGGTTTTTTCTTGTTGTTTTTTTTAATGCAACATTTTGTAATCAATTTATTTTCGGTAATAAGTGCAGACTTATTTAATGAGACTTCCCATTTTATGGGTACAAATGGATTAATTCAGTTTGTAATGCAGCCTGTATTGTTATTTGGTGTTTTATTCCATTTAGGAATGGGTATTTATTTAGATTTCAAAAACAAAGCTGCTCGCCCAATTAAGTATGCAATGGATAAGCCAAGTGAGAATTCAAATTGGATGAGTAGAAATATGATCATTACAGGAGTAATGATTATGTTATTTTTAGGATTACACTTTTACGATTTTTGGTGGCCAGAAATTAAAGATAAATTCATTGATGGAAAATGGGATGAGCCAA
>Ga0206678_10002022_pt1 | contig 13087 bp, 9 predicted proteins | sample M180m12015metaG_FD_155453 | JGI IMG/M metagenome (GOLD analysis project Ga0206678, IMG submission 155453) | Ammonia-oxidizing marine archaeal communities from Monterey Bay, California, United States - M1 80m 12015 | ecosystem: Environmental > Aquatic > Marine > Intertidal zone | place: USA... | reverse complement strand
CCCTCATTTGAAACAATTTTTTTTAATATGTTTCTGTTTTTACAAATTACAGGAAGGATTGACCTGAGGTAGTTCTCATTTTTTGCTTTGGATCTATTGTAAGCAGTTGACTGACATTTTCTACAACAATAATTAGCATCTATCCTTTTGGGGACAAACACCTCTGTACAAAAAGCACAATTTGTTTCAGGATTCTTCATAGTACTAGTGTTTTGAGTTACGTTCCAAGAACTCCAGAATACTCTCGTAAGAATACCTGATAATTCTACCGTGTTTACTAAACTTGAACTCTTGGGAATCCCTGAGATTTTGTAGCGTAGTTTTACTCTTAACACCGAGTAAATCCATTGCTTCTTTTTCACCTATCCAATCTGATTTTGGATGAGCTACTTCTTTAACAGTTTCCTTAACTGTTTTTCTGATTTCGGCAAGTATCATTCTGTATGCTTCCGAGGATAAGACTATTACTTCCATTTGAATAAGTATTAATGTTAAACATTATTCAAATTTATGAATTGAATATGCGAGTAAATAAACTATTTTATTACACCCACGCCCACACCTATTGCCTATACGATTCTGCTGAATCTATATAATGTCTTACTATATCAGAAACCCTTCTGCATTCACTTTCACCAAACTCACTAAACATTCCAACACAACACAAAAACTTTGCGATTAGCACATTTCGCTCAGTATTATTTTTAGGCTGACAATATATTGACACAAACTTTTCGAGTGGTAGAATGTACCCCTTAATAACATCTACATTTGGAGTTTTTAATTTGCTCGAAACACCAAACACATTCTTTCCAGCATTTTCCTTTAATTCTTCGAGTTCTTTTATCTTATCTGGAAGCTCTCTTAAAACAAGAGACAAAAGGAAATTATTACTAACCCGAAGTTTATCTGGTATATTATCTTTAGACTTCTTGATTTGACAAATGAATTAGGTATTGTAGATTGGGCTATTGTCCTAAACTCTCTTCTCAACTTAACATCGATAGACTCAATATTTAACACCCCTTTTTCAAAACTTTTCGCTAATCTTAATACATCATCTATTCCATTATACATTTCAAGTTTATTATGAAACGCATCAAGTCCCATCTCTCTTTGAGTATACTTAAAATGAATCTCATTTAGAAAGATTGACATTGCTACACAATGTACTTCCTTAGAAAACTTAAAAACATTATGAATTTGATCTTGTATTGTACTTAATATCGATTTGTAATAGTAGGCATCACCAATACCAACAAAATCATCTTCATTAAATTGTGAAAAATCTATATAGTCTCTAAGTAAACCATACATCTCTTTATCTAAATACTTCTTAGCTTTATCCATACTGTAAATATTATCTAACCATTTAAATAAAATTGTATTCAACTTATGTTGAATTCAAGTCACAAATGCAACTTATTGGTTAAATAACCCCTTTATTTCTTAGAGCCCAAAAACATTTCTCCGTTATAGAAATATCTACCAATGCATCGTGAGCATCTTCGAAGTCTACACCGAATAGTTTTATATGTAATTCTGAAAGTGTTGGCCATTTATAACCATACATACCTTTGATTTGACAGTAATCTGTAGAAGATTTCATTGTGCACAATTTACGAGTAGATTCGAAATTACTTTGCACACGATTTCTTAGTAGTTCTGCTCCTATAATCTTCTCATCAAAACTAATATTATGGGCTATAATGTAATCAGACTTGCTTACAGCAGCATTAAACTTGTTTAAAACCTCTACTAATGGAGCCCCTTCGCTGATTGCTTTTTCGGTAGATATTCCATGAACATCGGAAGCTTCTTTTGGTATAATAAATCCATCAGGTTTAATGATATGGACTTCTGTTTCAATTTTGTTACCAGTTGCATCACATAAAATCCAAGCAATTTGAATCATACGTGGCCAATTGTTTAAATCTGTTACAGGGGCTTTCCAGTTTTTTGGTAGTCCAGTTGTTTCGGTATCGAAGAATAAGTACATAGTTTATAGATTCTACTCAGTTTCAAAGAGTATTCGTAATTTATTTTTTAGATAAGGTATCCACTCTAAGTGTATCGCCTGTAGCATTTTCAAAGTATACATAATTGAAGTCTGCCTTATCGGACCTAAACATCTTAGATTGAACAAATTCCAATGAATCTTCAAGTATACGATAGGCATGATAAGTTGCACCATACCAACCGCCATCGTAGTAAGAATACAATAGAACTCCTTCATTACTACACTCATATTTGATAGGAGTTATATAATCAAAAGTATCATCTGAACGACTAAATATTTCAGTTTTAGGATTATAAACCCAATTGGCTTCATAACAATTCCTCCCACATTCCTTAGTCATTACAATATCAAGATATGAATCCATATTAATATCTTTTAGAGTTATAGATTTTAGACGTTTATAACCATCATCATAAGGCCTTTCAAAGGCCTCAACTTCTATAATATCTACAAGACTTATCTCATCAATAATCGCACTTTCTTTTAGCGTTTGTATAGAAGAAATCCCAATACAATTAGGCCACAGTAACATACGACCTGTAGTATCATCTTCTGGAAGTCTTTCGTAAAACCAATCAAATTTTAATTCTATATCTAAACGAGAGTCTATTGTAGATAGGTCAATTATTGAATCGCTAAAAATCACTAACTGAGTTTGGTTTGGAGTTTGAGATAATAGGTCCTCACATCCTGAGTATGAAATTTCAGATGAAAAATTTGGAAAATCTAATACATCATCTTGTGTATCCGATTGTAACCAAGAAGTTAGACAAAGTAATCCTATAAATATTTTGGAATGCATATGTTTTTCTTCATAGTTAATTTAAACATCCGACAGATCAAGTGTATCACAATGAGATGCTGTATAATCTGTATCTATGTGTGTCTTCTTCAACTCTTTATAAGTTTGAGGTCTTTTGGGGAATTTCTGCAATTCATGATTATCATCAAAATATACTCTTAATTTGTCGTAATTATCCCAGTAATGTGGAGGTTCATTATTTACAGAGTGTAGACCATGTAAAATATCTACCTCATAAAACCCATCAAACCAACCATTGTCTATGAAGTTTTTATCTGTTACCAATCCTTTTTCGTTGATTATTTCTTCTTTAATCTGAAAACCATTATGATGTGAATCATACATAGTCCTCCTTAAACAGACATAAGGACGCAAAACATCCTTCTCTTCACCATGATAACAAATAGCCTTATATGATGTATTAAAATCATACAAGCTCAATTCTGCGTTACCCTTCGAGTCAGCTAAAATTATTCCCAATTTATCTTGGTAAGATATCAGGTTAAAATCATTAGAATCAACTCCTCTAATTCCAAAATGAGAAAATCTTCGGTAATCAATCGAAACAAATAAGTGTTCTATATTTGATTGATTCACAATTAATACTGTATGAGCTAGATCATCTTCTTCACAATCAACAACCTCAGACTTAGATTCATACAACAAGTCACCTGAATCACTATAGAACTCCTTCAACTCTACATTTTCATTACTATTCCTACCTAGACAGAAACCTATTGGCTGGCCACTTAAATCTTTTAGCACCCACCTATTGAGAATCTCGATATCATCACAATCTTCATAACCCCTAATAAGTGGTTTCTCAAACTGGTCAGAATCACAAGACTCACAAAGATTTCCGTTTTTATAAAATAATTTGTAGTCGAATGTACGATCTATTACACCATAAATATAATTCCCACTAAAACGGAGAACTCTATTGTCAAAATATTCTTCGTATAAGCCACAAACTTCACCGTTAACATGGATTCCTTCACATCTTAAGTCACCACTAGCAAAATAAAATTTAAAAGAACCAGACATTACATCATTTTCATAGGTAATTTGTTCATATAAATTTCCATTTTTATAATATGCATAACGAACACCCGAAAACAGATCTTTAAACTCTACACCTATTCGCTTTGGATGTCCATTTTCATAATACTCTTCGCACACACCATAAATCTGGTTATCTTTGTACAAAAACTTACTATTTAGCTGTCCATTTTCATAATAACTTTCATAAGTTCCATAATACAATCCGTCTTTCTCGAAACCCTTTTCTTCTAATTGTCCATTTTCATAATACACCTCAAAAGCTCCAAAAACCTCTCCTAGTTTATTAGTATCTTTAGTTTTCAAGTTACCATTGTCATAATACTCAAAATAAGCCCCATGAACATAATCATCTTTATACGAACATTTAACCTTTAATTGCCCATTCTCAAAATAACTCTCATAATCTCCAATGAGTTTATCATCTATTTTTGTAAATCTTATTTCTAAATTACCATTTTCATAATACCTCTCCACTAAACCATAATATTCGCCTTTTTTTAAAGTAGATTTTTCTTTTAAGTTTCCGTTTTCATAATAATACACGCAAGTACCATTTAACATTCCTTCCTCATAAAACCCATCTTTTTTTAATTGTCCATTTTCATACCACGTCTTTACTACACCAGTTCCACAATGATTACAGACTTTTTCTAATTTTCCATCTTCGTACCACCAGGTATGTTCTCCAAATAAAACACCATCATTAAAAGTCTTTGTTGACTTTTTTTGACCATTCTCAAACCAATCTACCCAGAGACCAGTTTTCTTTCCATTTAAAATTTTACCAAGGACGATTTTTTTACTCCCAAAAAATTGATAAACCTCAGATTCATCATCTCCAAAACCAACTGTACTGAATTTGATTTCAAAGAACTGGACATCTGTTTCATCCCTTAAAATCAAATCATCAATATTATACTCCATAATTATTTCTTTTTAATTGGTGCTCCCTACTAGCTGCATTTGTAGCCTCCCCTTTATACTTATACTTTACATTTAAATCATCTATTTCTATGATTTCTACTCCTTCAACTTTCCAATCAATAAAATACAAAGAGGCAGAGTACAGTGAATCCTGCCCAAACACAACAAGAGGAATAAACAATAATAATAATCGTATCAGCTTTTTCATTTGGAGTTTATTGTTAATTAGTACTGAACCAAATATCGCTAAAATCAAAGTTCTCAAATCCAAAAGGTTAACACTAAATTGATTTTTTTAATATTTTAATCATTAGCAAATATTAAATTGTCAACCTGCTCTGTTATCTTCAATTGATAACCATAACCACCAAGTAAAGCTCCAATACCATTAAAGTTACATTCGGGTAGATAAGCATCCCCAGCATTGTCTTTTACTATGATTAAAATACCTATTAAAGGAGCGAATGCTGTTTCAGCATTAATAGTATTATGCTAAAAGACATAAAAAAGTCAGGCTTATAACATGTTGATTTACATAATCATTCGAGCAGAAAGTATCGGTGCAAAAAAAGATAGAATGTCTTATTTATCATACTCTTATTTGAGGATTATCAACTGTTTTGTTTTCTCATATTCTCCAGATCTCATCGTGTAGAAATATGTCCCGGCTTCAATTTGTGATACATCCATCTCTAATTGATGGAATCCTACATCATAATCTGAATTAGCCAAGACTACTACAAGTTCACCCACTATATTATAAACTGATATATTAACCCTATGTGCTTGTGCAACAAAGAATGAAATATTAGTTTTCGTCTGCGTTGGGTTTGGAATTGCATCAAATAGATTTGTTGTTTCGATGAAATTATCAATCTCAATAGCTGCTGCAACATTAATAGCATTCACCTGATAGGTATTTGCTCCTACCGCCCAGTTTTCAATTTTATAGTCGCTAATCTGCTGTTTATCCCAAACTTTAAACACCACCGGCTCATCAATCAATAAGCCATCTATGGTTTTGGTTGTAATATCATCTCCCCAAAGGGTAAGCACGGTAGTTGGATTAGAATATTTCGCAGAGCCTACAAGAATTCCATCACTGTTATAGGCCGCAATTTCTGAGCCTATTTCAGGAATTACATCCCATGCGTCTTGTGGGATAACAATGTGCATATTATTCCCTGTAGGGCTAGCTTTAGCAAAATAATCAACTCTATTTTCAACCACTTGAGTCGTAGAGATTCTATACTCCAGATCATTTGAAAGGTAATTGATCGTGTCAGGCTCATAGACCTTTAACTGATAGCCCTGACCAGGTGACATGTCACCTATACCATTAAAATCCCATTCTGGTAAATATGGATTCCCATTATAATCTTTCACGATCAATAAATTATCATTACTATTTAAGTCTTCTAACACAACATCTACTGCTGATGGAGATACTCGCAGATATGAAATTAGATTCCAACCGGATTGTAAAATGATAGGGTGATCTTCAGGATACATCTGTAAACCACAGATTTCAAGCGTATCAGAAGTATTTGTTTTTAATTGATAACCAAAATGGAAATCAAGCTCACCAATACCATTAAAGGCCCATTCTGTTAGATACGCATTACCAACATTATCTTTAAGGATAACCAAATTATCTACAATAGAACTCATCACCAACTCTGCATCCATATCATCTGCTTGTATATATGAAGAGTACGTATACCAACCACCCGGAAGTACGACTTGCTGACAAGTATAATGCTCCAAGGCATCAAGGAATGTAAGGCCATTTACGGTAAAGGTAGTGGGACCTTCTGAGTAACTTGGATATAATTCGTATTGCTCACAAGTTAATATGTCCCAAACCATCCAAATAAAGTCTTGGCCTTCTTGTAGTCCATCAATTTGATCTGTCGTTGAGTCATCACCCATTACAGCAATGAAGGTGGTTTCATCAACAATTGAGGTGGATCCTGCACATTGCAATTCACCATTTTCATTGGTGTAGAAAACTCCAATTGTGCTTCCAAATGATATAAGCTGTCCACTAATTGTAATATCAACTTCACTTGGAATCATTAATGTGTGGTTAATTCCAGTATTGGCATAATCCCATGAAACTGGAGATTGACAGACAAACTCACAGTTAGAATTTGGTGTATTTGCAATCGGATTATAATTTATTGCTTGTGGATCCATACACCCAAAGACTATATCAATACAAGAATTATCCTCTTGTGTTGCTTGTAGATTATAATTAAAGGCCTCAGGGTTAGTACAGCCAAATACTTCATCTATATCACATATCCCATCACTATCCTCATCATTTTCTATAATTACTCCATCAGAACAGCTTTCGCATACTCCATCAATGAAAATGCATAAATCGTTGTCAGTAGCAGATGAATTGTAATTACAAGCTTGTACATCTTGACAACCAAAAATTTCAAGCTCATCACATACACCATCAGTGTCAACATCATTATTACACTGATTCTCGCAATTGTAATAAAGATCAGGGAATAAACACAAGGCGGCATCTGTAGCAAATTCATTAAAATTACATGCTAACACATTTTGACATCCTACAACCTCAAGGTCATCGCACACACCATCGAGATCAATATCATTCAAACAATCTCCATCACAATCATAATAATCCCCAGCATAATAACAATTTCCATCATCGACTGTGGCATCCTCATCATAATTACATGCATCTGAATTCGTACAGCCAAGTATATCTCCCAAGCAAGTACCATCATCAAATGTTGCATTTGGATTATAATTAACAGCTTCTATGTTAGTACAACCATAGATAGGGCATATTGTAAAATGACTTCCATGTGACGATGATTCAGGAGGCCCAGGATATTCTTCTATATCAATTCTATAGGTGTCACCAGGTCCTGGTGGTGCATTTTGTACTACCCAAGTATATTCTCCTGTATTCTGTACGACATCAATTTGCCCAGCGCCTGTCCATGTAGTCACATTAATTAATTTAACTTTTACATCGCCATATGGGTTTCCTCCAGTCCATGAAATTAAGATAGAATCCCCCAAGCATAACTCTGTTGGAACTGGATTCAAGGACAAGCCAGGATACTGACAAGAGCCATCATCCTCATTAGCATTTACATTATAATTATTTGCTAGACTATCCAGACAACCATAATAAACATCTTCGCATACTCCATCTTCATTTGCATCATACAAGCACTCTCCAAAACAATCATACCCCTCTTCTGGTAACTCACATGAATTATCGTCTTGAATAGCGTCCTCATTATAATTACATGCATCTGAATTTGTGCAGCCGAGTATATCTCCTAAGCAAGTGCCATCGTCAAATGTTGCATTTGGATTATAATTAAATGCATCTATGTTAGTACAACCATAGATAGGACATATTGTAAAATGACTTCCATGTGACCATGATTCAGGAGGCCATGGGTAGTCTTGAATATAAAATTTATATATATCTCCAGGCCCTGGAGGTATGTTTTGTATTACCCAAATATATTCTCCTGTATTCGCTACAATATCATTTTGACCTGTTGAAGTATTAGTTGATACATTATCTAAACTAATATAAATATCGTCATTTGGATTCCCTCCAGTCCATGAAATTAAAACAGAATCTCCCAAGCATAGCTCTGTTGGGACCGGATTCAAGGACAAACCAGGATACTGACAAGTTCCATCATCGTATGTGGCTATTTCGCTATAATTATTAGCTAGACTATCCATACAGCCTAAAACATCATAATCAAAGAAACATAAGCCATTATTATCTGTGTTCGCTTCTGGATTGTAATTAAGTGCAAGTTCATCCATACAACCATTTACTACTGCTATACAAGAATTGTCTTCAGTATTAGCTTCTGGATTATAATTAAAAGCAAGCTCATCAACACAACCAATTACAACAGCTATACAAGACCCATCATCCTCATTAGCGTTTTCATTATAGTTGAATGCAATATTATCTGTACATCCATAAATAATACAACTGCCATCATCCTCTGTAGCTCCAGGATTATAATTATCAGCATCTGAATTCGTACATCCTAAAACAATACATGAACCGTCATCAATAGTTGCTTCAGTATTAAAATTTATAGCAGCTTGATTATTACATCCTTGCGAAGTAGCAATTGGCGAGTTAGGCGCTTGATTATATGCGTAATCCAACAATGTCATTGCAGAACCATCTTCAGTTACGGATAATCTCAACCATCCATAATGAAAATTCTCTTGGTAAGGTATTTTCAATCCGACATATGCTGTATCTCCTGCCCATGAAGTGTAATTACTTGAATAAACAATCGGTTGGCACTCATAACAGTAAGCTGAATATTCCCAAGTTAAATTTTCTTGTATTTGCTCACCAAATCCTATAGATGACACTAACTCAGTGTTAGGTATACTAACCAAAGACTTACCATATGTTTCGATCCGTAAGTGTTGGTTATTATACCATAAACCATAATCGCTTAATCCTATAGAAAACCAATGCCAATCATCTCCACTACTTGAAACAGTAAAATCATCTACATCCTGATAAACTACTTGATAAGCATCTTCAAATATGATTGAGTTGCCTAAACTTAAATTATTTGGAAGGGTACCATCTATTAAACTTGGATCTATAATAATTGTTATTGGAATTGATGATGCATTATGAGAAATGGCATTACCAGTAAGTTCTATTTGAATAGTTGTAGAATCTACTCTATTGAGTATAGCTGACAGACCACTTGGTAGGTTTGTAATGCTAAAGCCATTATTAATCGGAGTTGATTCAAAATCTACAAATTCAGATCCATGTAGATCAAATCTCCTTATTGATCTTATTGAACCATCATTATCATTAGACTCATAAAACACATTTTGTGAGGTTGAGATTACTGGGGTTTGGACTTCTCCAGTTATAATAGGTTGATTTGGAGCCTCATTATAAGCCATGTCCATAACCCAAGCTTCAGATGCATCATTATTTACTTTAATTCTTAACCATCCGTAGTGTTGATTTCCACTTAACTGAAAAGTAACACCTGCATAAGCTATTTTTCCAGCCCACTCTGTATAATCTTCATTATAGATGTCTAATTGAGAAGGATAACCATCATAATAAGTAAATGTATTAGCTGGTCCGATGAGTTCTCCACTCTCAAAGGGAATTAAATTCCTTGTTCCATTATAACATACACCTGCATTAGAATATATCTCTAGTTTGAAATTATCCTTATCGTAAGTCCATAATCCAAAATCTGCAGATCCTACACCATAGCTAAACCAATTCCAGTTTGTTCCCTCTAATAAGTTATGCAGATCATTTACTTTATCAACGAATACAATCGAGTATGGATCAATAAATGTTAATGAAACATTTGTTTTTGATGGGTTATAGATATCATCTAATACTACCGAGTTAAATGGATTTGATGTAAAGTGTATCTCTATGTTGTTAACTGAATTCACCAAACTATGTTCACTTACTTGGCCCTGCATAACAATTATCGCATTTGTACTATCTATTACTTGAATATTTAGATCAAGCCCCGCCGGCAAATTTAAAGTAGAATAATCTACTCCTTGTTCTAACGTACCTAAGCTACTAAAAGATAAATCCAGCAGTTGGATAGCAATCGTATCTTCTACTGTTCCATCATTTCCACTGTGCTCATTATAGTTTCCAGAACTATACACTATTCTAGGTAAAATATCTTGTTGAATAAATACCTGTTCTAGATTTTCATCAGACCAAATATCATCTCTATTACCAACTGATGAATATAGAGCTGCCAGCATTCGGGTTTTTTGCCCCTCGGTAAACATAGCACTACAATTAGAATAGTCCATGTAATTTTGAACATTGTCCTGTGATTCACATGACACAGCTTCTAAAATACAACCCGAATTTCCTATTGTGTTGGGAGTATCATCTACTCCATCATCAAACGAACACCCACTCGCACTTTGATTTGAAGATCCATCACCCCATGTATGCATCAAGTTTGCCCAATGTCCAATTTCATGAGATAGTATTTTATAATGCGAAGGAATTGCTGTTCCTGTTCTTCCGACAGCCCAATAAGATGCAACGATACCATCGTATATTGAGCCAGACCCAACAACATCGGCGGGATAAAAAGCGAAGGCTGAACCATTAGATCCATCAGATGAATAAACAACCCATATGTTTAAATATTGATCTGGTGGCCACTGAACAAGTTCTTTCAATGCTATGTTACCACCGTTATATGTTAGGTCAGATTGAATCCTATTTATTCCCGTTGTAGGCTCTCCATTTGGATTAAACTCAGCAAGTTTGAAAGTAATTCCCACATCAGATATTAATGATTGGAAAGAATCGTGGACATCAGGTATCTCAGGATTTAATGCGTTAAAATCTTCATTTACTTGCAGTAAAGATTCAATAATTTGTTCCTCACTTATATTTTCATCCCCGTTATCATGTACTATATGATACACAACTGGAATTACAATTTCATCTACCGACCTATCACTGATGGTAGCAGCAAAATCAATGGTGAATTGCTTCAATAATAGATGAGAAGGATTTATAGATGGATGAAGTTCAGGGTGATAATAATATAACGAATCAATTTGCTTATCGATCACACATTGAGCGAGTAAGAATTGAGGAAGTAAAAATATGAGATATAATATCTTTTTCATAGCTCTGTGTTTTTAATGTGTTGTTTTCCAAATTCGACCGCTGCGCGCCTGCCTGCCTTCGGCAGGGTAGCCTTAAATAGGTAAACCTGCCTGCCGCAGGCAGGGGGGTAAATAGTTAAAAAGCGCGAATAACACGAACCCTGTTTGAATTGGACTTATAGCTGAAGCTCGAGCCACCATTACTGAAAAGGACGTACCACGCGTAGTCATTATTGTACTCCGAGGAAGACCAATAATAACTGTTTGAGAAACCTCCTATATTGCCCTCTGGTCCTCCGTTTCCTATGCTGTTATACATTTCTATTAGTTCATCAAATGACGGTAAGTACCAGTCGCTATAGCCTTCTGATTCATAGGCTAAGGCCTCACTTGCTGCTATGGGTGTTTCTGAGCAGCCTGATACTATATCTAAGGTGTTCTGATAACCTGTACCTATAGCTTGTCCATCTGCTCCTGATAGCGTCGTCCCATAACAACCCCACTCAAATTGACCTAAATCCTCCATCGCTGCAACTAAGCCTGTTCCATCTTCGTTAATTTGAAAGATGATTCCGCCTTGATTATAATTACCAACTTCAAGAAAATCTTGAGGTGTTGTAATGAAATTATGAACATCACTATAAGTAATACCTTCTAAAGAAGTAGCGTACGAACGAAAATAATAGGTTGTATTAGCCTCTAAATTACCTCCATTATTAAATAATTCTTCAAAAGAACCTGATCCAGAACCTGAACTTGTGATATTATCGTACACAGTAGGTTGTTCGTTTGTAACAGAATAACAGAAACCTCTTTCGGTAATTGGGCTACCCGCACTCGGTAAAATTCTCGCACTTAATGTCCAATACACTAATAAAGAATCATAAACAGGCGTGTCCATAACAATATTAGTACTCAAAGAATTCGTAGGAATAAATAAGCTAGAATTCGCATTGCTTACCTCAAAACTTTGGTTTTCTTGGAGTACAGATTCTACTTTCCATGTTTTCCCTTCGGGTACGGTAGCACTATAACTTACAGACAATACTTGGTTAAACACCATGTCGTTTCCGTTAGGATTGGCTACTATATTAAACTCCAATACCGATATAGAAGCTACAGGAGGTTCGGGGTTTATACTTGCACCACTTTGCAACCAAAAAGGAAAAGAAGTGTCTGAAGACACCAACATTGGAGTACCATCTACCGTTATCGTCTGTGCTTGTAGGCTTACTGCAAGGAGTAATACTAGGCTTGTGAGTATATTTTTCATATTCTTAGTGTTGTGTTGTTTTTTCAACTATTATTAGAATCCGCTAGACAAATACAGTAAGGTTTTTACCTGATCGGTATCGGCGCTGCGCTTTGAATAATGTGCATAGGGCACACTCATAAACTGGCTTACTCCCAGTGTTTGCATACCCGATTCGGTTTGCATCTCAACTTTTAAGAATTTCTTGCTTTTCCAGTTTACCATAGCAAAATCACCTTCGGTAGTTCCTGAACCTATTTCTAAGGAAAACAAACCAAAATCGTTGCTTGTTAGGGTATGGATTTCTGTATAAGTAGCTGTACCATCTGCCGTTAAATCT
>Ga0206678_10002004_pt1 | contig 13177 bp, 9 predicted proteins | sample M180m12015metaG_FD_155453 | JGI IMG/M metagenome (GOLD analysis project Ga0206678, IMG submission 155453) | Ammonia-oxidizing marine archaeal communities from Monterey Bay, California, United States - M1 80m 12015 | ecosystem: Environmental > Aquatic > Marine > Intertidal zone | place: USA... | reverse complement strand
TCATTGGGCAGTAATCAAACGAGCATACTCACCGTTTGCCTGCATTAGTGATTCATGGTTTCCGCGTTCAACGGTTGCGCCTTCTTTTAAAATGATGATCTCGTCGCAATCGCGAATGGTGCTCAAACGATGGGCAATAATGATGCAGGCACAGCCCCGGCGTCGAATATTAGTATCAATAAATTGTTCGGTTACGGGGTCTAATGCAGCAGTTGCTTCATCGAGTATCAAGATCGCGGGATTGCTGACAAGTGCTCGGGCAATTTCCAGGCGTTGTCGTTGGCCACCGCTGAAATTATTGCCTCCTTCATCAACTGAGGCATCATAACGATCTGTTCGGGCAGCGATCTCCTGGTGGATTTCTGCATCTTTGAGCGCAGCAGTAATCACCTGGTCCGGTATGCTTTCATCCCAAAGTGTGAGGTTGCTGCGGATGGTGCCTTCAAAAAGAAATACATCCTGGTCCACATAGGACATAGTCTTGGCCAGCACCTGGGGTGGTATGTCCCGCAGTAGATGGCCGTCATAGAAAATTTCGCCCGAGCCAGGCTCTTGTAAGCCAGCAATCAGCCTTCCGATTGTGCTCTTCCCGCTACCAGACCCACCAACCAGTGCGATACGCCGCCCGGGTTCCAATTTAAGGGAAAAATCTTTAATCAAGGGCGGATCCATGGGGTTGTAGCCAAAGTTCACATTGCGTAACTCTATCGCCCCTTCGAGTGCAGTTGGCCACCCTGGGTCTTCGCCTGGCGCTTCAGGAGATGGATAGCGGAATACGTCCGCTACCCGAGTCATCTCCGCCTTGATTAACTGCAGTTGTGCTCCCAGGTCCATCAGGCCGTTGATGGGGGCACTAAAACTTCCAAGGAGGGTCTGGAAGGCGACAAGTCCGCCCATGGTCAATTGCCCGTCCATCACCTTGGTTCCGCCGATGCCTAGTATTGCGATCGTGGTTAGGCCTGTCAGCAGTGCTGGCAGGACACTTAGTATGATTGACCAGGTGCCTAAAGCCTGTTGTGCCAGCAATGCATTGGCTTGGTATCCCGCCCAGCGTTGGAAGATATCACCACTGCCATTGGTTTTAAGGGTGTCAATACTGGAAATGGCGCCAACTGTGGTAGAGCTGAGCTTGGCCTGCTCGGTTAGCAGGTTGCGGTTCAGGTCCTCACGCCGCCTGCTGACCATTCGCAGTACGAAAATATTAATAATCGACATGCTGATGCCGATAGTGGCCAACAGTAAATCATAAGTCATCATGACAGCAGCATAAAAGAACACCGCCAAAAGATTGAACAGATTGCCGGCAAGCTCACCAGACAGCAGGTTGGCAATCTGGTTAGCAGCGGCTACCCGGCTCGCTAAATCGCCAGCATGCCGCTGAGTGAAAAAGTTGGCCGGTAGGTTCAGCAGTCTTTCAAAATAGCGGCTGGATATAGTAACGGCGAGCTTACTCTCAAGACGTAGCAGATAGCCTTGTTGAAGGGCAATGAGGGTTGTTCGCATCAGAGCAGCCAGAAACAGCCCAATACAGACAGGGAGCAACCAATCCTCCAGCCCGGCCATCAGAACATCGTCAATAAAGACCTTGGATAAAGCGGGAATAACCAGTCCCGGCACAATTAACATGATTGTAGCTAAGGTAACAAAGGCTAGGCCGAGCTTTGAGTGATGAAGGTGTTGCAGCAGATCCTTGACCCATCCAGGGCGCGTAGTTGTTTTAAATTCCTCAGTGGGTTCGAAGACCAAAACCACGCCAGTAAAACTCTCGTTCAGCTCCTCTTTAGATAGGGATCTTGGGCCAGAGGCCGGATCATTGATCCAGGCTCGGTCACCTTTGAAACCTTCAAAAACCACATAATGGTTAAAGTTCCAGTGAATAATAGAAGGTGTGGGTAGGCTCTCCAGTTCAGTTGGCTCCTTCCTGAAGCCCCTGGCTGACATCCCTAAATGGCGTGCTGCTTTGAGTAGGTTATTTGCTTTGCTGCCATCTCTTGAGACCCCGCAGAGGATCCTTAGCCTTTCCAGTGGAACCCAGCAGCCATAGTATGCCAGCACCATGGCCAGGCCAGCTGCACCGCACTCTACAGCTTCCATTTGCTGTATGGTGGGGACGGCTTTTCTCACTAATTCATACCCGCACTGTTCTTAAACAGGGGGATGACCATTTCCGCTGGGCGCTGTTCCTTAATAACAATTTGCGCTTGCACTGTGCTACCGCTCGAGATGTTGACTTGAGGGCCTTTTCCCGAAGTCCAGCGGTAACCACTCGGGGTTTGATCATCCTTGACCAGGTCGACTCGCACTTCATAAGGCGCGCCTTCCCTGAAATAGCGCTCAACCAGCGCCTGGTTTTGTAGTTTTGCTTCCAGTCCCTCACGGCTTATTGGAAAATCAGAGATCCAACTTGCCCTCCCGATGAGGGCGCCATACTCCTCCTTACGGAAGGCTGCAGGCTCAATACGCACGTCCATATCCGGGACCACTTTTTTACCATGTGCCGTCGATATAAAGAGCAGCGCCTCCAAACCTTCTCCTGCACCTTCGATGCTTAGTACGGCCTGCCCTTGGCTAACAACATGGCCCTCCGCTAATTTGATCTCAGTGACCCTGCCATCTATGGGCGCAATCACGGTTGTTTCCTGCTCTAACTGACGCTCCGTCTCTCGTTGGCTTCGTTGCGCTTCAGTCAGGCTTTGCTCGACTCGACGGAGGGATTCCTCCTGCTGGGTGATCAAGTCCAGTTCATTGGCATCCAGCTCGAGAATATCGTTACTGGAATCCGCAATCTGTTGCCGTACCGTCGCTGCTTCCGTCCGTGCTTCTTCCAATTGTACCTTTGGTATAAAGCCCTTGTCAGCGGACTGCTCCATCAGCACCAATCTGGAGTCAAGGTTTCCCAGGCGCTCTTTGCCGGCAGCGATGCTCAGCCTGAGCGCAGCCTTTCGCTCCTTGAAATTATCTACTTTTAATTGTCGCTCACGTTGATAGCTTTGCTGCAACACTTCCAGCTCTCGGTTTCGTTCCGCCACCAGCTCGCGGGTACTGGTCAAACGCTGCTCAATCAGTGCCTGGTGGATATTGGCGACGATATCTCCTTTCTTAACCTGGCTGTTCAGTGCAACGGTGATGTCGCTAAGCACGCCCGAGGCAGGGGTCATGGCATCGGCCACCTGGCTATCGCGATTAATCAGGATTCCCTGAGCCTGTACTTGGGTAGGAATTGCGCCGTACCAGGCCCATGCCATCATTGCTGCGATCAGCATACCCAGGGTCCCGAGCAGGATCCAGCCCCGCCCGTCGGTCACAGCGACCATCCGATCCAGTTGCTCTGGTGAAGAGATACGGTCCAGGGCTGCTTGCCGAAAGATTTTGCTTTTATCCGGCATAGCGACACAGCTCTGATATAACTAAAATTTTCTGGCCCTGCTGTGAGATATCCATGTCGCGTATAATAGCGCTAAATATGGCTGAAGCTAAAGTGCCTGGCATTTGCTAATGGAATTGGCGTTTTTCCCTTGGTCTCAGGATGATTCGTGGTAGAAGTGGCATATTGTTTTTTGCTTGATCACATAGAATCAGGCGCTATCAGTGGCGGTACTTTTAATTTGCGATAAGCGATGGCTTGACTTTTCATGTGTGAAGTTCCTGAAAATTCAAATCAATAAACATTGTCAATGAGATATCCACTTGAAATTAGGGAGTCTTTCACCCAGCTTTCACGGTCGCCATGAAGCAGCGTTAATCCAACACCAGCATTCCCGACAAAAAGACCAGGCGGGCCTAATTTATGAGATTTCAGGTCGCGCAAGTACAATTCTTTGCCATTGTTCACCTCTTCAGTCCATGCTTCCAGTTCCTTGTTGGAGGCATCAACCAAAATTTTATCGTTCAGTGATCGACCCGCAGCGGCTAGCGCCATGGTCCAGCCGGGAACCCCGCAACAGATCTGATCCCGAACAGGTGTATAGTTAAGGGCGGCTTCTCGCGCCAGACCTAGCCATGATTTGTATCCGTTAATATTCTCCAGTCCGGCCTTTTTCATCACAGCTGCCGCTATCAAAGCACCCGCTGCTCCACCGCACCAGCTACGAGAAGGGATTTCTGCTTGTTCTAATTGGGTTAACTCTATATCGAGCCATTCATCTTTTTTGCTTAGGTTATTTAGCTGAAATTGGATCGCTTTCTCAATGGCTGTTTTTATACCGGGATTATTTGTGTGCGTTTCTGAAATAGCTAAGGCACAGATCATACCGGTCGCACCGTGAGCAAAACCTGATACAGGCGTTTCAAATACGTCCCAGCCACCACAGGGCTTCTGATGATCAATTAGCAGGCGACTGACCAGATTCCAGAATCGCAGCAAGGTCGGATGCTCAGGTGATATTGATTGATGGTTTGACCACGCCTGTACGCCTCCAGCCAGTCCGGATAGACCAGTCATGATGTCTAATCCACCATACTGGTTTATAGGTCCAGTTTCGATGGCGGTAACAATTGAGTCGAGAGTTGTAAGCGTTGCATTGACAAATTCAGGCTTGACTTTTGCATCATCAGCCAGCAGTAGTAAGGCAAGGAATCTACCCCCTGCGCCGCCATTAAAACCGAGATGATTTGGAAGTGAAAAAGTGTGCTTGTTGGACTTAATGAAGAAAGATTCATTGTCGAGTCTTATTTGGTTCTCAATCTCCTTACTGTCAACCGAGTGGTTCCTAACCAACCCTTTTTGTCGGCAAAGCCTTAAGAAGGTGGCGATGCCAAGAGACCCATCATAAAGACTGGAGGGATAGGTAAATGCCAGGCGATCCCTTGCTTCATCAAAGGTGAAAAACAGCCATTTCCAAGTGTTATTAAAAACGGCTAGATCCAATAATTCATTGGCTATGCCGCGCGGCGTGATGGTCGCTATAGGGCGCTCTCTTTTAGGAAATAATTTTAAAATTGAATCAATCAGTTTGATTTGACGATCAGCATCGCCCGCTTGTCGTGAACGCAGTCTTTGCTTGCTGTTTTTTATGACCTGGCTGTGCAGGCCCGATTTTAGCCTGCCATGACCATATAGGTTAATGGTTGACTCACCAATATGGGTATCAAAGTAGGGAACCCATCCGTTCTTTATTTGCAGCAACTCAGATTCGCAGAGGAGCACTCGTGATCGATTGATTTTTCCTGATTCTAAGCTGATGGAAAACAGGTTTTCGTGGATTGAAGCTAAATAACGGGAAGAAGATAGGGCTGAAGGTGATAAGGTGCTGCGCATCAATTTTGAGTAAATGGAGGTTGACCGAAAAACGATACGCTTGCTTGGTCTTAATTTCTCTATTTTATCCAACTCCCTTAATACTGAATCCTTTAATTTTGGGTGGTAATAAATACGTCTAAGCTCGGAGAGATAAAGAGTGACTGGGTTGATTTCTTCTTTAGGAAGCGAATGCAATAACGTGGTTATGTACGGTGGCAGAAAGTGACACAATCCGGATACGAGTATGGAATCCTCATTTTCGTGCTTATTCGCTGGGTTGCCTGCTTCGTGAAACAGTGTTTCGCCGTCAATTAATAAAGGGACATCGCCTGTGACCAGGAGATTTTCTTCATGGCAGTCAGCTGCTCCACATATATCCAGTAGGACTGAGACCAAGGCGAGGCGGCTGATCAAATCAGTTATTTTGCCAGGATCACAGATCTCCTCGCTGTCGACGAATGCTTGATACCCCCAATCACCACAATCTAGCGACGCTGGCATTAAGCTGAATTCTGGAACCTGACAACTTTGACAGGCCTTGAGCGCTAACATAGAAAAGGCTTCTTCTAGTGCTAGTGGTCTTGGTTTGTAGAATAGTTTATAACCGTTATCAAACACTAACATTGACGTTGACTGGCTATTAAGGTGTCTATCACCGTATCCAAGTTCGACTCTATCTAAGTCTTCGATGTCGATCTTAAATTTTCTTGTTATTGATTCACTATTCTTGGATATTCTGCGGCAGAGTTCTCCGTAATTTCCTTCACAATTGTGACTCCATGTGTTTATTGCCGCCGCTAGTCCCGGATGATTTCGTGTTATGTTGATAATATCTGATGGTATAAACCCGTTGAGTGTTGATGGATTACTTTTTACTAATGTGTTTTTGAACGCTCTGAGTTTTATCTCCCCTTTAAATATTAGTTGATATATTTTAATCAACTGCAAGCAGGCATCCTTCTGAAAATCCGCATAAAATTTATCAAAAATAATGATTTCACGTTTAGTTAACCCGTTACGTATATGGTTTAAAAGTGGGGCTACGATCAGTTTGGATTCTTCGATATCGCCAGAAAACAGGTTTGAGGTTTTATAATAGTTCAGCCAGCCTAGACCAAATAGTAACCAATATTTTCTGGCTTTAAGCTTATTAGTGGCCGGCTTTAAGTTAGGTCGTTTAATTTTCAATACATCGGATGGTAGATTTCCTAGGATCAGCAATCGCTGCCAGTAAGCGCTTGGCAGGTCACTTTTACCCATAAGTTTAGACGCTCGCTTTCCCAGCACATGGATTGATCTAGGCATTAGCTTCAATAGCGCCCATTCTGTAATGACTGGCAGGTAGGGTATGGTCATTAGTCGACTAAGCCAGAAACGTCGTTGCATTCTTAATTTTGAATGCAAGGTTGATTTCTTGCTGTTGTCGGCAAAAATTTCGATCCAGGCTTTATATAATTGTCTGCGGTCCATTTCCATTTTCTTGTCCAGGGAATAAACAATAGGGTGGCATTTAAAGGTCTTGACTTTTTCTGGTTTTTAAACTAAACAAAACAGTAACACTATACCTCTATTGGACCTATATTATGACAATTGAAAAGCTTAGAGAACGGGCGGCTAATGATCCAGGATTGACTCGAAAACTGAATAATGCTGAGACCTTTGAAAATCTGGTTTTTATCGCAGATCAAGTCGGTATAGACATAAATCAGGATGACTTTGGATCACAAAACGAAGAGCTATCAGAGGAAGAGTTAAGTGATGTGTCAGGCGGTGTGCGATCACTCAGCGGATATGGTATGAAAAAATTCATGGCGTCAGATGGGGCCCATTCATGCGATACAAAGGATGGTAACACCTGCTGTAATAATTGTGGGGCGCATTCATGTGATACAGGTTCGTGCAAAGAATGCAATAGTTGTGGGACTTCTAGTGGTACTAAACTCACATTTTTCTAGTGTGGCGCCAAGCCTGTACACAAATATCACCGGTTCATTTTTGATGTGAAGATCTTGGTTTTTTGTTGTCGGCGGTTTGTTTTATAAGGCCATTAACTTAGTGTTGATTGTGGCTTGTTTAGCTGAGCCGGATACCAATCAATCATCGGAGCTATAGCTCCTGACCGGGGGTAGCTGGGCCCCTGATAAGTCATCAGGGACCTGGCTCTCAAGTCTTACTTTGTGCGTCAGGGAGCCGATGCCTTCGATGCTGGCAGAGATCGTTTCTCCGTCAACGAGGTAACCTGAACCGGTTGCCCGCTGGACCCGCCCAGCCCCGGTTCCGCCAGATGTCCCACTTTGTAGCACATCCCCCGGGAATACCGTCAAAAGCGACGAAGCATACTCGATTAATTCGGGTATGTTATGGATCATGTCCCCTGCCCGGGCATCCTGAACCGTGACCCCATCGATAACCAGTGTTTGGTGCAAGCGCTTCATTGGATCGCCATAGAATTCTTTTGGTACGATCCAGGGCCCTTGTGGCGCGAAGGTGTCGTGGCCCTTACCAACAAACCAATCGATACCCGCGTTGAAGCCGCCAGGAGGTCGGCCACCCCGGTCGGAAATATCCATGGCAACCATGTACCCAAACACATGATCATAGGCACGGCTTGCGGAGATGTACTTACCCGTGCGGCCGAACACGATGGCCAATTCGACTTCCCATTCGATGCGATCACGGCCGAAGGGCATGATGATGTCGTCACCGTCGCCGATGACGGCACCACGAGTCGGTTTGAGGAAAAGATAGGGGACACCCCTGTTTTCCTGGCGGTCTTTGGTGCGCGCCGCTAGTTCGGCAGCACTGCAACCCTCGCACGCATGCGTGTAGAAGTTAACCGCTGCGTTCATGATTTTGCTCGGGTATTGAATGGGCGCAAGAATGTCTACGGAATCGAGTTGATGCACATAGTGCGGGTGATGACCCCGGCTCAGTAAATCTTCCTTCACCAGCCAGTTTACAATTTCGTAGACCCTGAATTTCAAACCAGATTCATATTGAGAAATGAGCCCAAGCATATCCTCCGGCATGTTGGTTTGGCTGTATTTCGGCAGTAACTCTATGGCCTGATTCGCTGCCGCCAGATCAACAATCAGTTGATCGTTACGCAAAACCAGACCTACCGTTGGTCTATGATCAATCGCAAAAGTCCCGACTTTGAATGGCTCAACCGATGTCAGGTCTTGAGCAAATAGAGCCGGGCTAAAGGTAAGCATCCAAATATCAATCAGGGCCAAAACGACTAGACTTTTAGACATCCTTTTTTCTCCAATAGAGGGTGCTGATTTAGTTCGCGAGTCTGCTTCCTGTTGGGTATCTGCCAAGCGCTCCAGGAGGCCCAGACTGCCTTTCTGCAACAAATAAGGTTTTTTGCTTGATTCTAATTTGTTGATCCATTCATTGAAACATTTCTCTTGACCCTTCGCACCAATCATTGGCGCGTGGAGACTCGATCCAAGCCAAGTTTCAGTGCTGGATCAGTCGGTGTAAACTCATGCAGGCACTCTCTTCGCAGACTTCTCATAGACCACGAACGGCTTTATGCCATCGTGAATCTCTTCCAACAAGGGGCGAACCTGCCTGTCGTTGCCCCGCCATTACTTAGCAGTTGAAAACGGCTCAAAACATTAGAGGGCATGTATACAGGGGAGGGTGCCCTAACCACTGGCGATGCCTTTCTATTTATGTTTTCTACATGCTAATCTCTTTAAACCGTAATCCGATTCCGGAGGCCAGATGGCTGCTTATTTTTTAGCAAACTTGAAAGTAACTAATGTGGAAGAGTTCAGCAAGTATCGAGACCTTGTCACTAAGACGATACGCGACCACGGCGGAGAGTACGTCCTTGTCGATATGAGCTCAGTTGCCGTTGAGGGTGACTCTGAGCATCTGTCAGTAGTCTTGAAATTCGAAAATATGGAAGCGCTACAAGGCTGGTATGACTCGGCAGAATACCAAGAGATTCATCCGCTAAGGATTGATAACAGCGAGGGCACTGTTACGTTTGCAAATACGGGAACAGCGAAAAACGATTAAACGAAATCCCGCCTAATCGAGAACCTGGTTGAGTATGGGGTAGGGGAGGATGGGCTTGTAGTTGTCGTGGAGCTGCTATTATTTGGAAAGTGAGTCGGCACACCCCAAGGCATTAGCTATCCGGCCCCGTTTTTTAATGTCAATTCTAACAAGACCCCAGGTATCTATGTTAGTGATTGTGTGAAAGTGCACTTTACGGTGCCTGCCCTGCCCCCGCTAACGAGATTCAGTCTACAACGGGAATCGATAATTTTGCATTCGGAGAACACTGTGCGTTATGGTCTTGAAGTGCTGCTGAGGGCGTTGAAGCGATTTTTTGTAAAACCAGTGACAGCTTCTGTGCAGTAACACTTTAACCTCGACGACTCAGGGTAGTTTTCGATATTCACCTGGCTAGTTGCAATTGAGTAAGAGGAAAGCCTGTGACCACCCCAGCAGCCGAAACCTTAACCTGGCGAGTGCGACTTATGTTCGCTGCGGGACAAATCCCTGAAGGCGTGCAGTCAACGGCTTTCGGGTTTTTTCTGCTGTTTTTCTACAATCAGGTACTAGGCTTATCTGGGTTTCTTGCCAGCCTGGCAATTGTGGTCGCGCTATTGGTTGATGCGGTCAGTGATCCCGTCATTGGATCCTGGTCCGATGGTTTCCGCCATCGTTGGGGCCGCCGGCATCCGTTTATGTATGCGGCTGCTGCACCCTTTGCGATTTGTTTTTACCTTTTGTTTTCACCGCCTGCGGGACTTTCCGAAACGCAGGTGTTTATTTGGTTGGTCGTGTTCTCAGTGCTGACTCGAACGACTCAATCAGTCTATTCAATTCCACATACGTCGCTTACAGCTGAACTTTCTACCGACTATCACGAGCGGACATTGTTGTCCTCCCTTCGATCTCTATTGCAGTCTGTTGGCACTTTGATGGTATTTTTGATCGGGTTACAGATATTTTTCGGCGCGACACCTGAATACCCCAATGGTCAGTTAAACCCTGCAGCCTATCCAAGATTCGCAGGGATGTTCTCTATTGTTATTTTCGTCGGTGTTTTGTTGACAGCCTATGGAACCCATAGCTACATACCGTATTTGCCGCAGGCTAATTCCGATGCCCATCGCTTTAGTTTGCAGCAGGTGATGCGCGAGGCAGGTATGGCTTTCGGATTGCGATCGTTTAAGGCCGTTGTTCTAACTGCTGTCCTTTTTGGTATGACGATGGGTATGGTTTCGGCCTTGTCGATTTATCTGGGCACTCTTTACTTTGAATTCAGTCTGGAACTGATCGGGCTTAGTTTTCCTGCCTCTATTCTGGGCAGTTTTCTTGGTGCAGGACTGGCGACGCCTTTGGGGCGCGTCTTTCAGGAAAAGAAATCCCTGCTGATGGGCGGGCTCATCTGGTATGCGGTCTGGAATACTTTACCTATCATCTTAAGCCTGTTGGGACTCTTCCCGAAACCAGGCGACCCTTTATTGTTTTATCTCGTAATGACCTCCAATGCTATTTGTAGCATGGGTATTGGTGTTCTGACTGTCATGATAGGTTCGATGATCGCTGACATAACAGACCAGCATGAAGAAAAACAGGGCAGCAGAAACGAAGGTATTTATTTTGCTGCTTCATCGTTTGCTGCCAAGGCGATTGGTGGCTTTGGTATTGTAGTCTCCGGGGTTGTAGTCGATCTGGCGGGAATTCAACGCAACGCTACGGTAGAGACGATTAATCCTGAGTCTCTGCGAACCCTCGCCATGGCGATGGGGCCAGGCGTTCTGCTGATGATCGGCGTTACGGTAGTAGCCGCAAGTTTCTATGACCTATCGCGCGCAGAGCACCGCCGAATTCGCGCAGCGATCACCGGTGGAGGCAGCTGACGCAAGGAATCAAGCATGACAAAACGACTCATCAATGCGGGTGTACTCATCACACTTTACCTGGTTTTTCTCGCCTGGTATGACGGCTGGGGCATGAGCCCGATGACGGCTGCCGAATTTGACCAGTATCTCGCGAATGTTCCGCAGAATTCTGAGACGGTTGATTTCCTGGACAGGATGGGGAAGTTGGCTGCCGACGACGACGGCGAAGAAATATTCATGCTGAACCTGAATCGCTACAAGTATGCTGATGATGAACCGAAGGTCGGAGTGCCAGCCGCCTACCGGTCTTATGGTTCCTCCGTGATCGGTATGATATTCAAGAACGGCGGACATCCGATCTACTCCGCTGAGTTCTTCACAAGTCGGCTTATAGAAGATTCTGACGAGGCATACTGGGACGAAGTAATACTGGTGAGATACCGCTCGCGGCGCGATTTCCTTTCCATGGTGACGTCTGATGCCTACCAGGAAATTGCCCGGGACAGGACATCAGGTATAGCCCACGCGGCAGTCTCCCCAACTACCTCTACGATCAACTTGGCTACGCCTCGCCTGTTGGTGCTGATTCTTCTGCTGGTACCGGGATACCTGTTTGATTGTCTACTGAGAAGAAAGGCCGCTTAGAGTCCCAACGACCCCAAGGGATAGCAATGACGTACTACATCACTGATGTGCTGCGAGGCTTGGCTCCCCAATCTACCAAGGACAATCAAGGAGAGCCCGAACCATCGCCCCATTAGTCAAAACCTCCCCGATACGGTAAAAGTACGGTATTGATAATCTTTGTATATCTGGGAGAGGAAGAATGGAAGCACTGCGCGTTAATTTAGATGTTTCGAGCTGGAATGTTGGTACACGAGCACCGGCAATCGGCGCTGTTGTATCGGTTTTTCTAATCTCGATGTATATGGAAGGGGTATTTGGCTTCGACGATGTTCGTCCGGAAACGCTCTTATTTGCAATGCTTTCGGTTATCTGTCCTACGTTGTTTATAGGTTTCTATTTTCAGCGGCTAGGTATCTGTGCGGCAGGGAAAATCATTACTTTAATCGGCTTGCCCATAGGGATTCTATCCGGGACGCTCAATACTATTTCCATTTTTGAGCGTTTGAGTAATCCGCTTGGTATATGGAGCTTAACCGGAATTTGTGCATTCATCTCGGTTACCGGGGCAATGCTCTCAGTAATCGCTCACACTTGGTCAGATCATATACCTGCTGAAAAAGTCGCTGATAGTTCGGATAGGCGAGAAGTCTTTCTGGTCTGCTTAGGTGCGCTAATGATATTCATGTTATTTTCTGAATTGTATACCAATAGCTTTTATGCAGAACTCAACTGGTTAAACATAATAAGTCATCCATGGCCTGCGCTGTTTGTTCTGTCGACAATCGCGTTACTGATCTTATTCATGCCCAATAGCCAAAGAAGTTACCTCCACTCTGTATCCGTCGGTTGTGTGATCTCGATGGGGCTGGGAATTGGATTTTCTACCGCTCGTTATTTTTCAAGTCATTTAGACCCATCAGCAATGGGCTGGTCTATAGCCTTTTCAATATTCATAATCATATACAGCTCGTTGCTGTATCTAGTGAGTATTATTTTTAGGGTGACTAAAAGTGAGTCTGAGGTAGCTAATCTAGGCAAGATGAACTGGCATATGGCTGAGATTTACGTATTTTATATCTTTCTTACCATGACGCCACCATCGCTATGGGAAATCATATCGGACGATCCATGGCAGTCTCAATATGAACAATTGGTAGAAAGGCTCCTTGAGCTAGAACAGCGGGAGGCAGACAGGCTTTTAAAGTCAGGTGAATAGTTAAGTTTCGGTTAGAGTTGCAGGTAAAGAGCACTCTATGCACGTCTGCGTGGCTAGTGATCCTCCCCCTGTCATTTCCAAAAAGGCCGAACTATCTCCCAGATAGAAGGCCCTGCATAAACAGCAATAATAACGAATATCCATGCTTCCAGAATAACGAAGCCAAGTCTTTTGAAAGAGATCGTTTCTTTGCTCACGCTATGGTTATAACTGGCAAGA
>Ga0206678_10001988_pt1 | contig 13226 bp, 10 predicted proteins | sample M180m12015metaG_FD_155453 | JGI IMG/M metagenome (GOLD analysis project Ga0206678, IMG submission 155453) | Ammonia-oxidizing marine archaeal communities from Monterey Bay, California, United States - M1 80m 12015 | ecosystem: Environmental > Aquatic > Marine > Intertidal zone | place: USA... | reverse complement strand
CCAATTCTCAACAAAATGATCAGCATCTTTCTGGCCTAAACGTTCAACCATAAGAGGATAGAGACTGCCTTTGATAAGTTCAAACTCCTTACGAATCTGATTAAGATACCAGTCGGATGCATCTTTTATTATGACGTCAATATAACCAATCTTCTTCAGATGAGCTTTATATTCTTCTAATGTTTCAAGTGCATAGGTAAGCCCTTCCATTTTGAACCAGTAAAACATGTCTTTGGACAATGGTTCTTCTGACTTGGTCCAGTCATAACATGTGAGGTAACCGCCGGGTTTGAGTACTCTATAGCATTCTCCGAAGATATTAGCCTTATCCTTTATTTGCGTGATCGCACCAGAAGAAGCAACAATGTCAAAAGACTGATTTGGAAAATCAAGTGCTCCCGCTGTGACAGTAAGAAACTTGCATCTATCCTGCAATCCCATTTTAGTTGCAGTCTCAGTGGCTCTCTTGATTAGTGGAGCCTCAAGATCGATGCCGACAACATTCGCACCAAACGTGTTGGCCATCTCAAAAGCTGGGCCTCCTATACCACAGCCAATATCAAGGATACGTTTTCCTTCTGTTTCAATACCATTCAACATTTTTTTGACATTACCCGAACCACCTGGAGCCATATAACCTTCTCCCCAGATCAGTTCCAACATCGTGATCATATTGTCGTAATATTCGTCTTGGTGATCCATTTTTTATTGCTTGCTATTTCCCTAATTCCTGTATCGCTCTCCATGCCTGCTCAATTGCTCTATCCAATAAAGAACTATTGACGGAGTCGCTATTGGCGATGGTTATTCTGCCGAAGGGTTGTCGTCCAATTGGTCCTGGGTTTCCATAGGAATAACCGTGGGCCCATCGATTGACAGAAATACTCGCAACATCCCGGTCGAAATCAAACAAATCCTTCGGGAGCATGCCACCTAAATGCTCTCTGATCTCTACTTCATAATCCCTAAATTTCATCCCTAACATCCTGTATCGCGCTTCATGATACTGTTCAATTTGTGGTGCACCAACGGTTTCTCCAAGCACACAGCATCTCATGTGAAGGATACAAGGATCGTCTGGAGTCTTGGTATATTCATAGCCGCCCATGCTCACCGGAAAATCCATCCCCACCGCCTGATGTATATTTCCAGGTGACATAGCCATACCGATTCCCATCTCTTTCATAGCCCTCCAGTTTTTTAAACCCACGGTAGTGAATTGCAGTGGAATCTTCGTCAATCGACGTAATGCCGCATCTTGCTTTTTGGGAAGGTCAGAAATGATGTATGGAATCATCATGTTGTAACAAGCCATCACGACGCTCTTACCTTTCACCTGATACGACTTATTGTCACTGATATAGTTGACAAAAACATCGCTTGAACTATAGGGATCACCGCCATGCTGAACATTCACAACAGTGCTGTTTAATCGAACTCGAACACTATTATTGGATTTATCTAACTCTGCATACTTGAACTTGGATAACACAATCTCTTCGACGTTTTCTCCTGGTCCAACATCAGGAATCATCTTTTTCACCAACATACGTGCAATGGTGGCATTGCCGTCAGGAAAATGATGAATGAAGGGGTTTTTTACGGAATAGGTGCTTGTGTTCTTGATATACCCCCCATCATTTCCTACTTCATCAAGAGCATCTTTCCATGAAAAATAATCTAGACCCAGTGCCCCACTTTCCAATGCTTCTTCCATACTTATCAGTTCTGGTGTGCCCCCATAGTCGACGACAGAATGTCGGGCCATTCTCAGTACTCCAGGGTCATCGACTCCTAAGGTGTTTTGTAGATAATCAAAGTAGGAGTTAGAACGAATGTATTCTTGCCATTCATTCTTCGGTGTCTTCAGTGTACTTGGGTCGCCTTTTAACACCCTTAGTAATTGTTGTTTACCTTTCTCGCTCAGTGGGGATTGTTCTACAGCTTGTTCATGCGAGATTATTGGTCTCAAGAGTCCCTCCACAAAACCTGGGTATTCGCAATAAGGATGCTTCACCACTTTGTCTTCACCGAATATTCTCTTGTTGAAATACGTAACTGCCCCTAGGTTATGCCTTTTGAAGAAGTCAGTGTCATAGGCGGTCTTAAATCGATCCATATCAACACCAAGATCTCTTAGAAGGTTAAGTACTGTTTCACTAAATTCATGTGGATATTCAAATGACTCTGAACCGCCCTCACCCAATCGGGTGTCACCATCAATCGTATGTTCATTGCGCTTGGCGTGACCTCCAAAATCGTCATGGTTGTCCAGTATGAGCACCTTCTTGTCTTTTCCGTGCTCTTGCTGATAGAAATAGGCAGCTGAGAGTCCACTGAGGCCACCGCCTACAACAACCAGGTCATACTCCTCTTTCAAATCAGTGGTTGACCCCCAGCTTGTTTGTTTAGACCATGCTTGGCTATGCGCGTGTTCGTTTGACCCAGGGTGGCTGCCGCGAAGTCCAGTAAGCGCTGGAGGATAATACTCTGGTTTGAGTGCGGCCATTACCGCTTGACTAGAACCTTTAAAGGGAAGCATAGAAGCCCCAGCTGCCATTAAAGTTCCATTAATAAAGTCTCTTCTTGCAATTTTGCTCAACCGGTTAACTTCCAAGTATCTTTTCTAATATCTTCAGGTTCAAATGGCTTTTCTGTAAGTTTTTTTGTTCTTTTTGTTGGCATCATTGTATGTTCTTGGGGGCTGCAATTTTAATATAGAAATCTGCCATGGCCAGATTATCCCAGTCTACCTCAATACCCAAACCAGGCCCTTCCGGTGCAACCACCTGTCCTTGATTAAGCAAGTTACCATTCTTCATCCCGAACTCATAAGCCTCCTTCGGCATCGAAGCTTCGAAGTACCTAGTCCGCTCATTGGCCAGCATCAGGTGGAGGTTGGCTGCCTGGGCCAGCGAGTGACCCCAGCTTTGTAGTTCGATCGAAAGATCGGCATCGTTGGCAATGATCAGGAGCTCGAGCGCCTTCGTGATTCCACCGATGGTTGTGGCATCAAACCTGCCTGCATCCCAAGATCCAGTCTTAATCCCCTGTCTGATAAACTCAGAAGAATAGATATTGTACCCAGCAGGAATAATTGGTAACGCGAGCCTGCTCTTGAGTTCACTGTATTGCTCCAAAAGCTTGTCGTCAATGGGCCCCTCAAGCCAGATAAACAAGGGCTCATCCATTTCGCCACCTAATCTGAGTGCGTCCTCAAAGCCGTACGCTCCTTCGAGATCAATCATAAAATGATAGGGAGAATCTGCAAACGTCTGCTGGATTAACTTCACGAGTTTAGAGTCTTCTTCGATTAGACCCCAGACGTGGAACTTGAAGGTCCTGTAGCCGAGCTTCGCGTAATCATTTACTGCTTCAACATACTCGGGAAGTGTGTCGTAGAAAGGCAGACTCGCGTAAGGTTCAATCGAATCTCGCTTTGCCCTCAGCAACTCATAGAGAGGACGACCTGCTCTGCGTGCAGCTAAGTCCCACAATGCGATATCAATGTTTGCACGAGATGCATCGCTCAAGTCCGGTCTTGTTCGATCAAGCATCGTTCCGACCTCAACTGGATCGAGTGTCCTGAGGGCAAGGAGATCAGCAGTAACACCCTGCAATTCCAACAGGTGTTCATTGCTAAATCCTCCTTGATGTTCAGAAACCACACCGGATATGCCCTCGAACCCGTCTGCGGTCGTGATCCTTAAAATGTTATTGATCTGTTTCCAAACTTCAGTCCCAGCGAGATACCGGGCGTCTGTGTCGTTCGTTCCGGCAGCGTGAATCTCAACACCAACAATTCTGGTCTCATCCGAGAATTGGAAGAACGGCTCGTATTGCTCCGCCCTCTCACCTGAAAACGTTGTCAAGAGTTCAACCGCATTCAGATAAGTATTTTCAGACAAGGGGGAAGACTCAGTTCGAGCAGCCAGCAGGCAAAGTGAAGCAACTATCATCCGAGCATAAAATGAAAAAACACTTTTTCTCTCTAATTGGGCACATCCAGTAGCAGAATAAAAAGCATTGCTCATCTTAAATCTCCTTATTTAAATTTTATACAAAAGTAACTCATTATTTGGTAATAATCTTAAGAATTATATTATTATTTTCATAGGTAGCTATATTTTCGAAACTGCTATTTCAAAAATATAAGTGAGTTATCTGCTTTGACAATACTTGCCTAGGCAATATACTCTAGATTATTAATTTAACTGTTTACTGATACATGGGGGGAATGAATTATGAACAGGATAGTAACCATCTCATCCACTTTGTTCATGTTAGCCAGTGGTTTTATAACACCTCAACTTGCCAACGCGCAATTGGAAGAAATCATTGTCACAGCTACAAAAAGGGAAATGAATGCTCAAGATACAAATCTTGCGCTGACCGTACTTGACGAGAACTTGCTCGATAGTTTTGATATACAAGATGTCGCTGGGCTTGGTAATCAAATCCCATCATTGATATTTGGCAACGATAATAACGACTGGAAAGCAATACTTCGAGGTATTGGTACAGACAACGTAGATATTAATTCGGAACCGGGAGTTGCTCTTCATGTTGATGGAGTCTATTTGGCACGTCCAAGCGGATTTAATGCTCTTACTTATGATGTTCAACGGATTGAGGTAGTGCGAGGTCCACAGGGAACATTGTATGGTCGAAATGCCACTGGGGGAGCAATCAATGTTATCTCCAAACCACCGGAACATGAGTTTTCTGCTCGTGCTGATGTGTTGACTGGTGAATACAATCGACTGCGTGTGCGTGGTGTTGTCAATGTCCCCATTGCGGACCAAGCTGCTGTTCGTTTGTCTGTCGTCAGTGAAGATCGCGATGGCTATCAAACTAATGTTAACCCAAGCGGCAACGAAGGCAATGATGCAGACAATCAATATTTCCGAGGACAGTACCTCTGGGAGCCAACTGAGAATTTTTCCTTAACAGGCCGAGTCAGTAAATTTAAACAACAAGATATTCCAGCTAGAATAAATTTAGCCACGCCACTTGATTCTACTGCACCTGAAGGTGGATTCATGCCTGATTTCACTGACTTGAGAACCGTATCAAAAGACCATCTAGAAGCGAACGATGTCAATCAAGATATTTACAGCTTTGAAGTTAATATGGGAACAAAATCAGCAGAAATAACTGCAATCATGGGAATTAGCCAACTTGAGTATCTCCTAACTCAGGATGCAGACATTACCATTGCCAACTACCCAATGCCGGGTGGTAAAACACGAACTGCCACCAGAACTCAATCATCCGATCAGTTTGTTATGGAAATTCGATTAAATTCCCTGCCAGACAGTCCGATTGATTGGTTAGTCGGTGCATTCTACACGGATGAAGATGCCGATGGAAACTTGGCGGTCAGACAGTTGGATACAGGCCCAGGATTTATTATGTTTACTCCATTTGCCTCACTTTTCGGTACCCCTCCTGGCTTCATTCGAGACATTGATAACGTAAGTAGTGTTGAGACCACTTCTAGTGCTCTTTTTGGAGATGTTACCTATCAACTTAATGAAATGGTTTCACTAACAGGAGGGCTACGTTACACCACAGACTCACAGGACGGTGTTGGTCAGACCGAGGCCAATGTACTTAATTTCTTCTCAGAACCAGCTCCTGGGTTTAGATCACACGAATTGCATGTTGTGCCTGCCAAGGACAGTTGGAGCAAAACAACTTGGAAACTGGGGCTTATTTGGGATGTTGCTGATGACAGATTGCTTTATCTAACAGCATCAACCGGTTTTCGATCCGGAGGTTTCAATTTTGGACAAACTAACCCAGACAAGTTGTACTATGAACCTGAGGATCTTCATGCAATTGAATTAGGTTCCAAAAACCTCTTCAATGACGGTCGAGTTAAACTCAATGTTTCAGCATTCTATTATGACTATGAGGACTTGCAGGTTTTCCAACTCATTAATGATGCAGCATACGTGCAAAACGCAGCAGAGGCAGAGATCAAAGGAATAGAAACTGAATTCATTTTTGAGATCTCAGATCAACTTCAGATTGATGGGCACCTCTCTTTGCTGGATGCTACCTATAAGAATTTTGTCTCTGAAGACCAAGTATACCCTCGTGGTCGTGACGGCATACCATTCACAGGCGATGAATTATTTGATTTATCTGGCAATAATTTAGTTCAAGCACCAGAAAGATCAGGTCTTATTGGCTTGTCTTACATAGCTCCTTTTGATAACGGTGCAACTTTAACTTTGCGTGCACAGGCTTATAGCCAGTCAGAGACATATTTACGTCAATTCAACCTCGATCCTTATGATAAACAGGGTTCGTACACAATGAGTTCCATTACTTTCAGGTATGATTCTGCGAATCAAAACTATTATGTTTATGGTGGCATTAATAATATTGAGGATGAGGATGTCATTGCCAATATCGACGTGACTCCACCGGGAGGGTATCTTGCCAACATGCGAGCACCTCGCGCCTGGTATCTTGGTGTTGGTGTAGAGTTCTAAATTCCAAGCCCGAAATAAAAGAAATACTATGATATATCTGCCTTGACAATATTTGCCTAGGCAATATAATTATTGGGAAAACACGAAGGTATTTCATTAATGAGTAAAATTATAAAATTCTATGAGGGTGATGCTGTCAGCAGAGAAAAAAATGAATCTGTTGGCTATTTGGTAACTCTTGCATCTCGAAAACTCCTCAGAAATATAGAAACCAGACTTAAGCCTTTTAATCTAACCGCTAATCAATGGGCACCCCTTCTCGCTCTTGCCAATAAACGATGCAATACGGTCGCTGGATGTGCTAGAGAAACAGGAATTGACAATGGTGCCATGACACGCATGCTTGATCGGCTGGAAATAAAGGGTTTTGTGACTCGTAAACGAAGCAGCAACGATCGTCGCGTTGTAAATATCTCCCTCACCTCTCTAGGAAAGAAAATTGCTAAAGATATTCCTCCAGTTATAGGTGAGGTATTAAATCAACAGCTTTCTGGCTTCAGTGAACAAGAATTCAATCTTATTAAAAATCTTTTGCAACGCTTTCTCATTAATGGAGATATGCTTGCAGAAAAATCCTAGGAGAAATATGTAATGAACATCAACAACAATAATCATAAAAAATCTAAACAAAATGGTGTTTGGCCCGCGGACAAACCACTCACTGGTCTTAAAGCTACTATTGAAGACAAGGACTATGAACGTCTTATACCCAAGCAGCGTTTCACCAGCCCAGAATGGCTGGAAAAAGAATACAAACTTCTCTGGCCTCGTGTGTGGCAATGGGCCTGTCGAGAGGAAGAAATTCCCGAGGTGGGAGACTACTTTGAGTATAAAATTGGCGATCAGTCTGTTGTTATTGTTCGTGATGAAGATCAGAGCCTTAAAGCTTATCACAATGTTTGCATGCACCGAGGGACTCGGTTGGTGGAAGGTGAGCATTGGTGGGGTGGTCGCGGAACGACAAGAAATTTCCGTGACATGTATAAAGGCAAACTACGGTGTGTATTTCATGGTTGGGCATGGAACTTGGACGGTGAAATCTCACATCTACCAGGAGCCAAAGACTTTGCACCCTGTCGTATTCAAAAATGCGAAGTTGGATTAATGCCAGTTCGCTGTGAAAGCTGGGAAGGTTTTGTGTACATCAATATGGATATGGATGCGGAACCGCTTCTGGATTATTTAAAACCTGGTCCTGAACGATTAGACAAATACAACATTGGTAACATGCGACTCAAGGCACATTTCACCACAATTCTTCCTTGCAACTGGAAATACGGAGTTGAGCAGTTCCAAGAAGGCTATCATGTATGGGCCACTCACGTCATGGACCTCAATGAAGTGGGTAATTTTGCTACTCGCCCTGGGGGAAGAAGAGTTGGTGCAATGTATAGTTTTGAAGGCGGCAAACCTACGACTAAAGAAACACCGCCTGACGCAGATCTTATTGGTGCCCATACAGTACCCGAACAGTTAGGTTTACATACGAACTTTTCAGAACCCAATTCGATGGTACAAACCGGCTTACCCCCTGGAGTTAAATTATGCAATCTTAAAGACGAAGAAATATCAGAGCCACGAGCATGGATTCGTGAAGCAATGAAAAACATGGTTTCACAGAATAGATTGGAACAATATGAGTTGAATTATTTTGATGGACTTAAGGATGATGAAATTCCATGGGACATGCTCGGACCACAGTTCATGATGAAAAATCGTCGGGATGCTTGTGCAGCCAAGGGCATTGATCTCTCTAAACTGAAAGATAATGAGCTGTATGGCTTTCCAACTGAATTCCGGTTTTTTCCAAATCAAATCGGCCCCATTGCAGGAAATAGTTATGGGCTTTTCCGTTCAAGACCTAACGGCGATGATCCTAATTCTTGCATTTGGGACATGATGTTTATGTTTCAGTATGCTGAAGGTGAGGAGCCTGAAACCGAATACGAGACAATTGACTGGAGAGATGGTCCAGGAGATAAAATGCCAGAAACATTTCTCCAAGATTGGAAAACCACCCCACTCTATCAGGCAGGTATGCATTCATGGGCCTTACCTGGATGCCGGTTTAACAAACAGGAAGCCAATGCGCTCCATACTCACAAGCTATTGGATATAATAATTGGACGCGACTTCGAAGATGTAGAAGAGTAAACGACTGATGCCAAAAATGTTGGTCAATACCATCTGTGATGAAACTGAGAACATCAAGACTTTTGAGTTGGTGGATCCACAATCTTCTGAATTACAGACCTTTAGTGCAGGTAGTCATATAGAAATTGAACTGCCTGGCAATCTCAAAAGACATTACTCATTGTGCAATGATCCTTCAGAGATCCACCGCTATCTGATCGCAGTACTCAATGAAAAAGAAAGTCGTGGAGGTTCCAAATCGCTTTATGATGAAATTAAGGAAGGTGACCTTCTCCAAGTTTCCATGCCAATGAATAATTTTCCTTTAGATCAGCGTGGCATGCACTTCATCCTAATTGCAGGTGGTATCGGTATAACTCCACTACTCTCTATGGCATACAAACTCAAGTCTCTACGAAAACCCTTTGAATTTCATATGTGCGCAAGTTCGCTCAAGTCCTTACCCTTCAGAAATGAGCTAAAAGCCTTTGATGGATTCGCTAAAACACACCTACACATAAGTGGAGGCAATCCATCACGACGTCTTGACGTTTCTAGCTTGCTAAAAAAACCGTTAGCTAAATCGCTGGTCTATTGTTGTGGACCTCAAAGCCTTATGGATGCAGTTGGAAAGGCAACTGTAAAGTGGGCTACCAAAAAAATCCGCTATGAAACATTTACGCCGAGAACCCTGGATGGCTCAGACCTTCCTTTTCATATAAAGATTGCTAGTACTGGTCAGTTATTCCGTGTAAATAGCACGACCACAATTCTTGAGACACTACATCAAAATGGAATCCGTCATCCTTTTAGTTGTGAGGTAGGCCTTTGTCGAACCTGTGTAACCGGTTATCAAACAGGAGAAGTTCAACACCGCGACCAAGATGCATTGTCAAACGAAGAACGTAAACATAATTTGACCATTTGTGTCTCTAGGTGTACTTCTGACGAATTGGTTTTGGATCTATAATTATTGCAATCAAGAAATAATCTTTTTAATCAGAGGCCATTCTTGAGCTCCCTTTTTTGCCATATTATTTATATATGGCAAATTATCCCAGTCGAGGATTGCGATTTTAAATGCTTCTCGTTGCTGTAATCGATCATACCAATCTGAAAGATATGGTAAATTCTCCCACATTGCCTTTAATTGTAGGTGTTCAAGCCTTCTAATGTATGGTGTATAACCGATATCTGCCAAAGAAAACTGATCACCAGCGAGCCAAGATACTCCTCCCGAGAGCTCTTCATCTATTGCTTTCAAAAGTTTGTTGAAGGTTAAGACTGCATGAGCAAAATATTTTGAATCTACCCCGTTCTTGATATTGTCATTGTGACGTTCCATTTTCAAAGGATCAGCACCAGGTTGATTTGTGAAATGCAACTCTAGATCCTCTGCAGACATAGCCAGAAAAAAATATCGAAATGCAATGCAAGTAGTTAATACACTTGTAGCTGTATGAATATTTGTGTCAAGTTGCAGGGTCCATTTTCGAACTCGGGCTTTACCTTCTGATGTCTCTGGCATCAATGGAATCTGTGGAAATTTTTCTTCCAGATACTCGTTAATAATTGTGGATTCATACACCACATGACCATCGTGCACCAAGGTAGGCACTACTCCGTTTGGATTCAGTGCTAAGTATTCAGGGGTCTTATGTTCTCGAGTTAAAAGATTCATCATATGGCTTCTGTATTCAAGTCCTTTCTCTGCCATAGCAAATCGCACCTTTGCAGCACAAACAGACATATCATGGTTGTAAAGTTCCAACATATTTAGATATATAATTCTTCGCGATTACTAACGCTCAGTCTGGTTCCTATTGATAATTAAATACAAAACACAAGTAAGCACAGCCACAAAACTCCATACTCCTAAAGCATTACTTGGTCCATCAAATACCCGTGACAATGTGACGCCAATCATGGGCCCAGCAAAAATACCCAGAAACCAACATGTAGTCTGAATCCCAGCCGCTTTACCTCTAGCAACAGCTGGAACCATCCCCAAGACCATATTAAGACTGTTTGGCATTACTAATCCAGTACCCAATCCAGTCACAAAGCCTCCTACAGCGATCCCAATTAACTGCGAGCTTGTTGATAAGATTGCAAAACCTATAGCAACTAGAGCAAAAGTGAAGAACCACATTCGCATTGCAGATACTAATCCAGAAAGTTTCGCATAGAAAAACGCAGCGATAAACATCCCTGCAGAAGTAAGAGAAGTCAGATTGCCGGCAAATGCAGGACTGCTTGAAATATTTCGAACCTCAAGCAAATAAGGTAATTGAGAAAATAACATCGTAAACGCAGTAGCTCCCATAAAGGCTCCAAAGTAAGGAGGGATTAATTGCTTCCATTCGATCGGGACCTTTTCACCTATGGGTGCAATCTGCGTGTAAGGGGGTTTTTTAATAAACAAAAACACCAACAATGTTGCCAGAATACCAAAAAAATAGAGCAAAAACCCATTGCGCCAATTGTTGATACTGACATAACCCACAGCAATTAATAGAATAATATTGGCTATCCCAACGAAACCAAATTTCAAACCTAAAATCTTTTCACGTCTTTGTTTAATAAAATAATCTGCGATCAATGCAGATGTACAAACGATTAATGTCCCTTGGAAAAATCCAAGTAAAGCTCGTGAGGCAATAATAAGCCAAATGGATTCAAGAAAATAAGGAGCAATACCAAGGAGAGTAGCAAACAAACAGGATAATAAGACAATTTCACGTCTACCAATACGGTCGCTTATCAAGCCTGCGAAGGGAGCGGCTAGCATACTCAATAAAGCGGGAAGTGCATATATCAACTGAACCAAAACATCGACCTGAGGTACAGAAACAAAGTGCATCTGTATCTTCGGCAAAATAGGTGTGATGGTCACTGTTGGCAAAATAGAAGCGGTGATGATTGCTGCCGTTGCACCAACAAAAAGCGGCTTGGATGATTTGATTTCAGAATCCATAATTAACTCTAATAAAAAGAAACTCCGTTAACTTTTTCTAGTAAATTACAAGTATATAGACTTTGTTTAATACCTGTCGACCAATATCCTAGCGATATTTAAGGATAAGAAATAGCACCCTGTTCTCTGTAAAACCTCTGTGCTCCAGGATGTATCAGTCTAGTTTCAAGTTTTGGCCAAAGCAATAGACGATCAGTTGATATCGTAGAACAACTATTATTATCAGGTGGGCAAATATGTCGGGCTGCTTGGAGAAAATCATACACCACATCATCCGGAGTTGAGGTAAAAGTAAACCAAGCTACATCAAAAGTTATAAGCCCAATATCTTGTTCTTTATTCGATGATTGTGTTACTTCTGGAAAAACCATGTGATCTGCCAAAATTAATGTGCTTTCCATTGCAGTGTTAACATCTTTTGTCGAAATTGAAATCCAATGTACATCCTTACGATTGAAATCTAGATTTATTGGTAAAAGTTTACCTTTGGTCTCTCGAATGACTGGCAAAAATATAGCGTCCACCTCACCTTGCTCTAAAGCTTTAGACATTTCACCTGGAGAATATTCCTTAACAATAATCTGGTCGTAGATGTCCCAAACACTAATCAATACAGCCTCTTGTAAAACCCTAAGAGAGCTTGGACGCATAACCAGACCAATACGTTTTCCTATAAGGTCCTGAACAGAATTAATTTCTCTGTCCAAAGTAAGTAAACCATGTGCAAGGCGCACAGTCGCCCCAACAAAACGAAGATCAGGAAAAGGAGCAGTATAAGCATGCCATGAAGGTCCTTTTTTCTCCATGGCCATCTTCTGATCCACTGAAGAAACATTTATAAAGACGCCACTTCGGTTCTCTTTTGACCGGTGTGCAAAAATATTCAGACGCTCTGGTAATGGGGCAATGAATGTTTTTGCTGTAAGGCTTTGAGAACAACTGTTAATTAATTCAACCTCTGGGGCAACAAAAAATTCATTTTCATCCTTCGATGATTTCTGAGAGACACTTAAAGTCCCCTCAATATATAAACTCACTGGAACTTTGGTTTGAGGTATTGGTTTGAGATTAAGTGTACTTGGACAATTAATTGTGGATGCTGAAACTCTAGAAGCTATGTAAATCAATACAAGAGCAACCAGCAGGCAAAGCGAGACAACGATCATTCGAGCATAAAACGAATAAACACTCTTTCTCTCTACTTGGACACATTCCATTCTCCTTCTCCTCTCCGTTAATCACAATCTGCTATTCATTTTATTTATTTGTTGTTCCTGTTTCTGTATAAGTAATCCATATCTTTAAAACTCCTTCAGGTACTGCAAACTCACCGTCCCAATTTGAAGGAATAAAAATACCTTCACCCGGGCTGGTAACACTTACTTGACCATTGATATGGGATAATTTTATCGAACCACTCAGGGGATACATAAATTCATGATAACCATGAAAATATTCTGCATCAGCAGGTATAGACCCTGACGTAGACTCCCAAATACCTACCTGAAAACTTTCATCTTGATTTGAAAAAAGAGTAATCCCTTTGGCTAAAAGATTGCTGTATTCAGGATGATAAGGTTCAAAATCCCCCAGATCATAAGCGGATACTC
>Ga0206678_10001980_pt1 | contig 13254 bp, 14 predicted proteins | sample M180m12015metaG_FD_155453 | JGI IMG/M metagenome (GOLD analysis project Ga0206678, IMG submission 155453) | Ammonia-oxidizing marine archaeal communities from Monterey Bay, California, United States - M1 80m 12015 | ecosystem: Environmental > Aquatic > Marine > Intertidal zone | place: USA... | reverse complement strand
AAAGTGGAGTTTTACACGCTCTACAAATAAAAATACCAGCTTCAAAAAAATCATTATACTCCCCTGAGAATGGCGCTTCAGTGCCTTTGTTTTTTAGAATTTGTTTTTCTTCTGGAGTTAAATCTGAGAAATAATCTTCAGTCATATTTTATAATTTATACAAAAATAAAAAAAGCGCCCAATTGGGCGCTTCTTAATCTATAAACCTAATAATAATCTAGAAAGATGTATTGTTCTCATTTGGTTGATAAACATAATTAAATGTAAAATATCCTTCATATGGATTTGTACTTGGATCCATATTATTGTAGAAACTTAAGATCTCCATTTTTGCAAAATGCCCATCATAGGTTTTAAAAACTAAAATTCCCCCTGCTATAGGTGTTAGCATATGTGATACATGATCGTAATGACCCCAACCCGCATCATTAGCCCCGCTTTCTTGAATCTCCTTTGCACTAATAACAGTTGTAGGCATAGGGAGTTTGTCTAGTGCTTTAGGATATTTAGTTGCTGTAAATATTACTTCTTCAACTTCTTTTTCAAAGTCAACATCAGCATTTCTTGATTGTGAAAACAAACTAAGAGAATAGAATGATAATAATATTATGCTTAAAAATTTCAAGTTTATTTTTTTTGCAAAAATATAGTAAGTATGATTACTTATTATGATATCTATCATAATTCAGATATTTTATTAGAAATAATATTACTTAATCTAAAAACATCTCTTTTTAAGTTGTTTACTGATAAAGTGGCTCCTGATATTCCATCTATTTCTCTATTATAGTTTGCATAATCCTTAGTAGGTAATCCAATAAATTGTTGAAGCCATTTTTTATTACAAACTTCTGCCCCATAGTTTTCTCTATAATACAAAATTTCAACTTTTAATATCTCTGCTTTTTGATCAAAGAGTATATAATAATCAAATTGATGAAATTTTGAGGGGACATCAGTTACGGCTAAATAACCTATAATAGATTCGTGTTCTGAAATAGAGTAAAAGATATCGTCAATACGCTCCACATTACATGTACTGCTATTAAAAATTGTAGAAATAGAGGTATGTATTTTTACTCTACTTTTTTTATCATATTCCCAATCATATGATTTAAAAGAGAAAAAAAGTAAGGCAATAAAAACTAATGTTATTGCTTTACTAATATGGATTCTAATATTCATTGTATTAATCAAAATATCTTAAAACCAAATTGCAGTTCCGAAATTGAACTGCCCTCTTTTATCCTCTCTAGAAGCATCAGAAATAATTTGATAGTCTGCTTTAAATACTGCTCCTTGAGCAACTTTAAATCCTAATCCAAAAGTCATTTCTGTTCTATTATATGTATCATTAATGGTAAGCCCTTCAACTTCTGCATGAGTATTGTAATTCTCATATCTAGCAAAAGCAATTAACTCTTCTGAATCACTTGAAATAGAAGGAATAATTCCATTCATTAAATTATACCCTACCTCAGCATAGTAGCCAGTAAGTTTGCTGCCTAAATCTTTCTCTGTAATTAAATTATACTGATCCGTATTTGATAAATTAGCTATAATATATTGTCCTCTTAATTGCAAGGGACCCTCAGTATACCTTGCATCAACACCTATCATTTGTATCCCAATAATAGTTGAGTCTGCACTAGCAACAGCCGACTCATCTGCTAAATCTAAACCATCATATTTCTTAGATTCAGAATCCCCTAAATATGCTGAAAACCCTAAATTTAAACCTAGATGGCCATAGTAAGAAACTCTACTGGCAAAATCTGGATAAGTAATATATGATTTAGCTCCCTTTTGTCTTCCGCTTCTCAATCCACTTTTACCAGAAAACACACCTCCATCTTTATCATAACCATTAAAACCATTAACTACCATTACTTGATAATTTAATGAATGCTCTAAACTTCTACCACTTACTCCAATACCAATCTCTCTCCAAGTAGTTGGAATAATATATTTATCTACATTAGTTCTTTCAACTCCATTAAAAGTTGATGGCTCATGATATAAATTTTGAATTCCCATTGGGATAAGCATTAAACCAGCATTTACAGATAAATTATTTTTAATTTTATAATCCAAAAATGCTTGTTCTACATAAACTTCTGTTACATGCTCAAATTCTACTTCAGAAACAAATGAAGTTTTTTCATTAAAATTATATCCAAAGAAAGTAACTAATCTGTGCACATCTAATGTTCCGTTTTTATAAGTAGTTCCATCTCTTGTAGGTAAGTTAAAATCAATCTGACCATAACCTCCAATATGCAAACCTTCATTTCCTGCTACTATTTTTTCAGCACTGTTTTGTGCCTTGATATTTGTCCCTAAAGAAATAAGCATTAGTAATACAATTGTTTTTTTCATTTCTTTATTTTTATTTAGACTGATTATTAATTGCGGCAAAAATAAATGATTTTATATCTTTACCAAACATTTTTAAAAAAATATTTTGTCAGGCATTTATATACATATCCCCTACTGTAAACAGCAATGTACTTATTGCGATTTTCATTTCAGAATTTCACAAAAAGACAAGCTTGAAATGCTAAAAAGCATGGAAAAAGAAATTGAATTTAAGACAAACTATCTTTCAACTAAAAGTATTAAAACAATTTATTTTGGGGGAGGAACTCCTTCAATTCTAAATATTGAAGAAATTAATTCTTTAATACAGACCATTGAACATAATTATGAAATAAGTGAAGATGCTGAAATAACACTTGAATGTAATCCTGATGATTTGACTGAAAGAAAATTATTATCTCTGAAAGAAGTAGGAATAAACAGACTTAGTATTGGTATTCAATCTTTTAAAGATAAGGATTTAGAATTTATAAATAGATCTCATAATTCTAAAGAAGGAATCGACTGCATTAAAACTGCAAAAAAAGTTGGTTTTAATAACATTACGGTTGATTTAATTTATGGCTTGCCAAATCAAACTGTGGAGGAATGGGAAGAAAATCTTGATATATTATTTTCTTTAGATATTCAACATATTTCAGCATATGCTTTAACAGTTGAAAATAAAACTGCTCTTAATAATTTAATAAAAACTGGGAAAATTAAAGCTTTACCAGATGAGAAAACTATAGAACAATTCAATATTTTACAAGAGAAAACAAAAGAAAGAGGGTTTATCCATTATGAGATTTCAAATTTTGGGAAGGAGAACTTTTTCTCTAAGCACAATACTGCATATTGGCAAAGCAAAGAATATATTGGAATTGGACCTTCAGCACATTCGTTTAATGGGATAAGTAGAAGTTGGAATATCTCTTCAAACAAAAAATATATTGATGGAATTCAGAATGATAAAAGTTTTTCTGAGACAGAAATACTGACTATTGAACAACAATATAATGAATATGTTTTCACTTCTCTTAGAACAATCTGGGGTGTTGACTTAGACTATTTATCCGAAAGGTTTTTAGAAAATATTACAGAACACTTTTTGAAAGAAATAGCAAAATGGATAGAGAAAGGTTACATCCAAAAAACAAATAAACAATATACTTTAACACAAAAAGGAAAAGCCTTTGCAGATGGGGTTTCTTCTGATTTATTTATAGTCTGAATATTTAGACAAATCAATAACAGGTACATTTTCCCAATCAATAATTTTTGCTGCTTCTCTCATGTCGGTAAAATCAAAATCGTGTACTAACTGTCTTAATTTTGTGTAGGAAGTACTTAAATTATAGTAGGATTTGAATTTCCTTTTTAATGAAAGACCATCAAGCATTGGTTGATTAGGATCAAAATCTCTTGGGTGAAAATAAGTCATAGTATAATCTGAATCATTAAGTAATTTTCTAATCAATCTATATGGGAAGAACCTAAAATACCCTCCACCAGAAGCAACAAACTTTTTACCCATAAATGTATCAATACTCATAGGGAATTCTTTAATAGATATCCCTTTATAGTCAATAATTGAGGGTGTTGCAAGTTCAAAATCAGTAAAACCTCCATCCTCTCTAGGTGCTGGGAAAATTGAGGCATCATACTCAATGCCTAACTCAGATAAAACTTCAAATGCCCAAACATTATGTTTCTTAATTGAAAAACCTGGAGCACGATATGAAACTACTTTTTCACCAGTAATATCTTCAATACTTTTCATGCATTGAGATAAGTCCTGCTTATATTCTTCTTTGTTTTGAGTATATGCTACCTTATGCATATCAGAATGTGCAGCAACTTCAAATCCTAAATCATGTATTTTTTTTATTATCTCAGGATGTTTCCTAGCAATATATCCAAGTACAAAAAAAGTAGCCTTTACATCATGGTCTGATAAAATCTGAAAAATCTTATCCATACCTTTGTGAATTCTAACTTCATAATTATCCCATTTATCTAAAATATCAGTCGGATATTTATGTAAAATGTGAAACCAATCTTCTATGTCAAAAGTTAAGATTTTCATTAATATAATTTATCTGCAATTTTTGGTCCTACAAAATTAGCAATCTTTAAAGGAAGTAGTTTCCAAATTTTTGTTAAAAAAGTCATTTTCTTTAAACTAACTTTTTGTGGTTCAGAAAAAGAAAAATATAATTGCCTCTCAATTGGTTTCCATTGTTTTTTAAAGTGTAAAAGGGAACTATCTTTTGTACTTCTTCCAAAAGAAAAATACTTTGCTTCAATTTCAATTGAATATTTAATCATTTCCCAATACAACAAAACACTAGTGTATAAATTATTGTATTCACTCAAAGTGGAAAGCCAACAATCCTCAACAAAATTATTGTACGACAATACAACAGACCCTCCTATTACCTGATTTCCATATCTAACAACAAATATTTTCATCTCTCCAAACTTATATTCATTGGATAAATTATTAAAGAATTTAATAGATAATGGAGGAGAACCTAAGCGCAACATATTTTTAGAATACACTTCATAAAAACTCAATATCGCTTCTTTTGAATTAGATATTTCTACTTCAAGTTCGTTTTTATAAGCCTTTTTAATTTTTCTTCTGTGATTAGACTTAAATATTGCCAACTGTTCTTCAGCTGTTTTTTCAAGATTTAAATAAGTGGCTATTTTGTCTGTATCATAATGCTTTGAATATGGCTCAAACTCTCGAATTTCAAACTGATTCGGTAAAAATTTCTGAAGAGATTTAAAAATTTCTTGCTTTGAAAATTGGTCATCCTTTCTTATTATTCCTCCATAAGAGAAATGTGGCATAGAAACAACTTTTGAATCAGAAGTAAAAGTATGTTGATAAACTGCAACAACCTTTGATTCTTTTTCTATGAAAAAACTTTCTCCTTTCCAACCTAAAAAATTATCTAAAAATGAAATAAGTGACGGATTGTGAGCAATAGTATAAAAATCAGGGGAGTTAATAATTATATCATTCCATTCTTCAAAATCTTTGTCAATATTTACTTTTCTTATTTCCAATACGATAAATCTTTATTTAACAATTTCTCTAACTTATTAATATCTTCAGCAAAATATGGTTTTAAATATACTAAATCCTCTTTTGAGATAACAACTTTCTCTAATGATCTACTTGCAACTCTTTCTAAGATTTTTCTTGGGATAATTCTTTTCATCACTTCTCTAAAAATAGTAGATACAATATTATCTCTACTCAGTAAGAACTTTGAAAAAATATTTGTTGGCACACCAGATTCGTTATGTTGAATTGCAACATCAGTTGCGAATGTTTTATCTACTCCAAGAAAAGAATAGATTAACTCTAATTGAGTTAAAGTATTATCTTTTAAATCCTCTTGCAGAACAATCTTTACATTAGAGAAATTTTCTAAAAAAGTTTTTGTTTGGTTAAAATACATTCCACATTTTTTATACCCCCAAATAAAATCCCAGTTTTTTGATAATCTTTCTTCTTCTGTATCCAAGCCTTTACGGAACGATAGTTTTTCTCGACTATCCCTTTTCAGATACATAAATGCTGAAAATGCTCTTTTAACCGGCTCTCTTAAAACAATAATAATTGGAATATCACCTAGAGTTTTTTTAATTTGTAATGCTGTTTTATCATGAAAAAAAATAGTGTCAGGGCTTGCATCTCCAACTCTTTTATTTTCTATGTCTTTGTATAACTCTTGATATTCCTCAAAAGATTTTATTGCATATTTATCTACTGAAATATCTCCAATACCATTATGTGGAAATTTTGCATCTATAGAACTAAAATATTTTGGTTCTTTTAAATCAGGAAATGAGATCTCTGGATGTTGCTTTAAATAATAATACAATGCTGTTGTCCCACATTTTGATGCACCTATAATTAGAAAATTTGGCAGCATTAGTTATTTATTGTTTTGAAATAATTAGCATATAGCTTTACAATATTTCCCCAGTTAAAATAGTCTTTAACTTTTTGATAAACTCCTTCTCTATATTCTGGAAAATCATTTTGTTCAATATTATAAAAAATATCCGAGACATCATTTTTTGTAGTAAAATAAAATCCAAATTCTCCAACTACTCCTCTGTTAAATCCATTATCATGGCACGCACATATATTTTTAGATGCCATTGCTTCAAGCAAAGAAGGATTAGTCCCCCCAACTGAATGTCCATGGAAATAGGAAAGTGCGTTAGACCTTACAACTTCCAACTCAAATTTATTGTAAATACCACCTAAAAATACAATATTCTTATCATTATGTTTTGTTAATGTCCTTACATAGTCTGTTTCCATTAAATTTCCTACAATAATTAAGTGCAAACAAGCCTCTGATTTCAGATAGCCATCAATAATCATGTCAACATTATTCTCAGGCTCTAAACGACTTACAATAAGATGGTATTTATTGGATTGTAAAGAATATTTCTCAAGAACATTTGTAACCTCAGTATTCTTTAACCCACAAGTGGTATTGAGAAAGGCACCATATTCAATAGTCGCTATCTTCTTTGTTCTGTAAAATTCTTTTTTAAAAACTTCCTCAACTCCAACTGAATCTGCAACTATATAAGGGCTTAATTTTGCAGAAAGATAAAACATAAACTTTAATATTTTTTTTCCAGAATTGGACCATTTTAATCTTTTCCAGCCTATTCCGTCAGGGTTAGTAACAAACTTTTTCCTAAATAAATAAGGAATAAATAGAAAAAAGGCATTACCAACACCACAACTATAAATAACATCAGCATCCCATACTTTTATCATAGAATCCAGATAGAATCGTATAGTTTGATTTGGTTTAGAATATTTAGAATATAAGATATCTACCCCTTTGTATTCCGAAACAGAATTGAGTTGTTTCTTTTGATGAATATCTCCAACTACTCTAATTTGAAAACCATGGTTTTGAGATAAACCAACAGCAACTTCTTCAACAAAAGTCTCAAACCCACCATAGTTTGCTGGTATACCTCTTGAGCCAATAAATGCTACCTTCATGCTTTTCGTTTATGAATCGCAAATATATTAAATAGTATTAATCAAAGGAGGCTTTATTCTATTGCATTTTTGTTTTTAAAAAGTTAAGATTAATTTAAGTTTTCTAACAATTCTTCCTTTGAAACAACACCAACTTTCCTATAAGTTTCTTCAGAATTTTTAAATGCAATAAAAACGGGGACACCTTGGATTTTATATTTTTCTACTAATTTTTTATTTGCATCTGCATCAATAAATAAGACTTTCACATTATTGTTTTCGGATTTAATTTCATCAATGATTGGTTTCATTTTTTTGCAAGGAACACACCACTGTGTGCTAAAATCAATCAGCACAGTTTCGTTAGAATTTAAGATATCTTCAACTTCTGAAACAGAAAATTTTGGTTGCTTTGATACTTTTTGCTCTTTTGATTGTATTGTTTTAAACCCTTTAGAATTCCAAGATCCTATTCCTCCAAGCATATTATACACTTTTGAAAAACCCAATTCCTCCATCTTTTTTGCAGCAGATGAAGATCTACCTCCACTTCTGCAATACACATAAATTGGAACATCTTTTCTGACAATTTTCAACTTATCAGTAAAATCAATTGCATAAAAATCGATATTAGTAGCATCTTTTATATGTCCAGAATTAAATTCAGCAGCTGTTCTTACGTCAATAATAATGCCATCATTTAGGGCAGAAAATTCCTGAAATTTTTCTGCTTTTATATTTTGTACAACTTGTGAATTAGTCTCTCCACACGATATTAGAACCACAATAGATAATAAACTTAGTATTTTTTTCATTTTATTTATTATTTAATTATTAATTCAATTTACTATTTAAACTTGCCCAGCCACCACCATTATAAGCATCAATTCCCCTTGCTTTTGCAATTGAAGTTGCCTGACCACTTCTAACACCTGATGCACAACAAAATATAACTGGCTTTTTAAGTTTTTCTATTTTTTTAATCTTGGATTTTATTTTATCTAACGGAATATTTGTTGCTGCTTTAATTTTACCCATACTAAATTCTCCTGGAGTTCTTACATCAATAATGTACGCTCCATTATCCATTAACTCATTGTAGTCAATAGATTTTATTCCGAATAATTTCTTTAAAAATGACATATTAATTTACTTTTAGAACATCATTAATAACATTACCCAATGCTTTTTTATCAAGCAAACCGGCCGACATTTGTGGTTTTTCATTCATAGGAACAAATAACATTGAAGGAATACTTCTAATACCAAATGCACTAGATAATTCTTGTTCTGCTTCTGTATCTACTTGGTAAATATCAACTTTACCATCATATTCCTTAGAAAGATCATCCAAAATTGGGGCTAGCATTTTACAAGGCTGACACCAATCAGCATAAAAGTCAATTATACAAGGTTTATCACCTTCAAATTTCCATTCGTTTTTGTTTTTGTCAAAATTATGAACTCTATTTTTGAAAGATTCCATGTTTAGTTTTTTTACCATTTTATTATTTAATTAATTTATAATTCATAAAGATATTTGCCCAAATTATTTTGGACAAAGAATGCATTAAAGGAGAAATTAATATCCATACAACTGAAATTCCAATAATTTTAGGAATGATCTCAATTTCAACTCCTAAGATAATTAATGCGAGCCAGATTGTAACAACTACAGCAGTACCTAAAGCGTAAGAAATATACAAAGCACCAAAATAGAAGCCTGTTTCTGGAGTGTAAGTTTCATTACAAACCGAACAAGTTTCATGTATATCTCCCATCTGTTTTAAATTATACGGATGCCCTGTAAAGAAATCTCCTTCATGGCAATGAGGGCATTTGCGCTTTAATATACTGTATAGTTTGGTTCCTTTGCGCATATTAATCAAGATTACAACTATTAATACAATTAATAATTTGCGATAATTTCTCAATCCTTAAACTGTACCTAATTGATTTGCCGTCACGCTCAGTTTTAAGGACACCTTTATCTCTCAAAATTCCTAAATGATGAGAGGTTTCAGCCTGTTTTAACTTCAAAGCACTATGGATTTCAGTTACTGTAAGTCCTTTTTTTTCTTGTAAAAGGTCTAACAAAGCGATACGAACTGGGTGAGATATTGCCCTCAGAATTCTAGCTTGTTTCTCTAGTAATTCTCTATTTAACATTGTTTTAATATTCATATATATATATCTAGCTATTTAGATACAAAGATATAACTTTTTATTTAATTAACAATGATTAACAAAAAAGTGTTAACATCTTGCAAATGTGTGCATTACAAAATAGTAATATTATAATATATATTTGTGCTGTCGTAATACTTGTTTTGGGTTGTATTAATCTAACCGCTTTATACAACATAAAAAAACCCTCACAATCGTGAGGGTTTTTCTTTATATATATTTTGTTTTGTTTAGTGAGGAAATTTAATTCCTAACATAAACTCATGCGAACCAGATTGATAAGCGCTAGTTTCTGATGAAGGTAGTCCAAATGAGTATCCAATATTAAATCTGTCATTGATATTATACCCTAGCAATGCAGCCATAGTAGAAAAATCATTATTCATTTTATAATTCATTCCTAGCCAAAACATTTCTTTATATCCTGTTTTAACTCCAAAATCAATTTGTGTTTTAGCCCCTGCTACTGACCTTAAGAAGAAACTTGGCTCAATAGAAATTGCTGGATTAATATCATAAGTATATGACCCTAAAACATAAATATGGCTAGCCAATTTCCCACTTTGACTTGTAGTGTCATAGATTCTAGCAAAATCATCATCCATTAAATGTAATTCTGAACTTAGTAATTGCGGAATAGCCATACCTAAATACCATTTATCGCCACTCATATTTACCCCAAAAGTTGCATCTGGCAAAGACCTTACAACATCACCACCAAGCATTAAAGGGTCATTCTGATCCTTCACTGGAATATTTTCTTTTATGATTTTAAACTGAGTAAATCCACCAGATAAAGCTAAAGCTAGCTTCATTTTCTGAGTAATGTTTAATGAATAAGTATATGACATTGACCCTCCAACCCTGCTTGTTGGCCCTGTATTATCATTAAATACAGTCCCTCCTAAACCTACATTTCTACTATGTTTACCATAAATACTCATAATTGAAGTTCTAGGACCTTCATTCATTCCCTGCCATTGATTTCTAATGGAAGTATTCACTTGATAATAATCATACATTCCAGCAACAGCAGGATTAATCGCATAATTATTTAACATATATTGAGTAATTTGAGGAAGCTGTTGTGCTTTTAAAATTCCTCCAAAGCAAATTACAAATAGTAAAATTGATATTTTTTTCATTTTTATAATTTTCATATTATCTGATAATTGTAATAGGACCCGTTTGAGGTTCATCACCCGTATTCAAGTTAATTATATAGTAATAAGTACCGACAGCTAATTCTTCACCTTTATTTGTCCCATCCCAAGCAACATAACTATCTCCACCTTTTGATTCAAAAACCAAACCTCCCCATCTATTAAATACTTGTACTAATGCGTTTTCATATGATTCAATATCTAATGGAATCCAGCTGTCATTTTTTTCATCACCATTTGGAGTAATTGCTTCATAAGGTTTTACCCCCACAACAACATAGATAGAATCATATCCTAAACACCCATAAGCATCCTTAACCTTTAAATAATACCAATCTGTTTCTGAAAGTTCCTGAATAGTAATTGAACCATTAGCATTTGTAATTGTATCATTACTCCATTGCAAAGTATACTCTACCCCGTAAAAATTATTTGAAGATACCTCTAAATCTTGTCCTGACAAAACAACAGTTTCTTTACGTTCCTTATGTTCTGGCAACAATTTAATATAAAATTCAGGATCGGACTCTAACATTGGATCAATTGAAGATGTGCTAACATCAACCATTACCTCTTTACTGCAATTGTTTTCGTCAGTAATAGTTAGTATATATGTTTCTGAAAGATTTTGATCAAATGCTAAAACAGTATCAGGTGAAATAATTCTATCTCCAGTTAAAACTCCATCATTCCAAGAATATGTTAATCCTGGTCTTTCAGCAATATCAATATTTACAGATTGACCTAAGCAAATTGTAGTATCAATATAATTTAGTGAATTAGGTAATAAAACATATTGAAATCCTAATACAGTAATGTTTTCTGATATTTCACAGCCACTATTATCAGTAACCGTAATAGTGTAAGGTGTATTTGATTCTGCAGGTAATTCAGTTGCAGTCTGTGATGTTTGTCCATCTGGATCTGACCATTCGTACGTATAAGGCCCTGTCCCTCCAGCGGGGAATGCAGTTGCAAAAGCACTAGTTGAACATTCTTCATCATGAACTTCAACAATTAATTCTAATGCAGTTGTTGGCTCAATAATTGAAACAACTTCTGAGATTACTGAGCAGCCATTTAAATCAGTTACTTTAACAGTATAGAATCCTGGTGTTAAATCAGACAGCTGAGCATTCACATTATTATTTACCAATTCTGTTAAAATAGTTGTTCCATTCTCATCAATCCAAGTATATTCATACTCAGGTGGTATACCCAAAAATGGAGTACCACCAATAGCTAAAGCTGTTAATGAACCTGTCCCTGCACCATTACAATCAATATCAAAAGCATTTATTGATACTTGTAGCGAATCTGGTTGATAAAGATAAATGCTAGATGATGCCATGCAACCATTATTATCTACAACATCTACAATATATTGCCCTTCTGTAAGTCCTGTAATAATATTTGTAGTATTATTAGTGTTTTGAGATGAGCCATTTCCCCAAGTATAAGTAAACATTGGAGTCCCTCCTGTTATTGATGCCTTAATCTTTCCGTCCGAATTACCATTACAAGAAATAACAGATGTTATTTCAGTAGCAACACTGAATTCTTCAGGCTGGGTAATACTATCTGTGTATATAAGCTCACATCCTTGAGCATCAGTAATTACACAAATATATTCCTGAGTATTACTAACACTATCAGCACATAAACCAACTGCAGGGTTTGTAGTTTGGTTTAAGTAATCATTCCATTGATAATTATACAGTGTATTTAGTGTTGGTGCTGGTGGTGTAAACTGAACTCCACCACTTACATTGAGCGTAATTTCTCCATCACATTCTCCATAACAACCAGCATTAGTTACACTTGCAGGCGATACACTTAGAGCGTTATTATCATTAATTATCACTGTCTCATCATTAATACACCCATGAACATCTGTAACCTCAATATTATAATCCCCTGCTGACAATCCATCTATAGAATATGTAGTTGCTCCTGTAATTATCCCGTTTGCATCACTCCATTGATATGTATAAGATGTTGCAGTACCTACACCTCCAGAAACAATAGCAGTAGCGGCACCATCACTCCAAGCTACACAACTAACATGTGTAGGTGAAAATGAAATATCAATAGGATCTGGCTCATTATACATAATTGTTTCTGTGTGAGCACAACCATTAGCATCCTCTACTACAAAAGTGTGATTCCCAGCACCTAATCCAGTAATCTGTGAAGCAGATCCAAAAGTAGTATCTGTATTATAAATTGTATAATAAGGCCATGTTCCTCCAGATGCAGCTACATCTAAATATCCTGAACTCCCTCCATTACATAGCACTTGATAATTATTCGAATCAGATGGCGTTAATACGGCATTTAAAAGTGTTGGTTCAGATATATATATTTGATCAGATGTAGCACAAGTAATACCATTTACTCCATTATTAATATCAAACACCTCAACTGTATGCCATCCTGGTATTAAATCCTGAAATGCCATATAAGATTGATGAACACCTCCATCAATTGCATATTCATAAGGAGCAT
>Ga0206678_10001979_pt1 | contig 13255 bp, 10 predicted proteins | sample M180m12015metaG_FD_155453 | JGI IMG/M metagenome (GOLD analysis project Ga0206678, IMG submission 155453) | Ammonia-oxidizing marine archaeal communities from Monterey Bay, California, United States - M1 80m 12015 | ecosystem: Environmental > Aquatic > Marine > Intertidal zone | place: USA... | reverse complement strand
AGATAATTGCTAAGATTACTGAGGCCAATAAAAAAGATATTGATATGGCAGTAAAATCTGCCAGAATAGCTTTTAGGAGTTGGTCAAAACTTAAGGCAAAAGAAAGAGGAAAATATATTTTTAGAATTGCAAGAATGATACAAGAAAGAGCAAAGGAATTTGCAGTGATTGAAAGTATGGATGGAGGGAAGCCTATAAGAGAATCTAGAGATGTTGACATTCCTTTGGCGGCAAATCATTTCTTTTATTATGCGGGTTGGGCAGATAAATTAGAGTATGCTTTTCCTAATAAAATTCCTAAACCATTAGGTGTTGCGGGGCAAATAATACCTTGGAATTTTCCTCTACTGATGGCTGCTTGGAAAATAGCTCCAGCTATTGCTTGTGGGAATACGGTTGTTTTAAAACCTGCTGAAACGACCTCTTTAACGGCTCTTAAGCTTGCTGAAATTATTCAGGAAAGTGGACTCCCTAAAGGGGTTGTAAATATTGTAACTGGTGGCGGGAATACTGGTGCTGAGATAGTAAATCATCCGGATATTGATAAGATTGCATTCACTGGGTCTACAAATGTGGGGAAGTTAATCGAGAAGAGTATTGCCGGAACTAAAAAGAAATCTACTTTAGAACTTGGAGGAAAAGGTGCAAATATTATTTTTGAAGATGCTGCTATTGATCAAGCAGTTGAAGGAATTGTTAATGCAATATTTTTCAATCAAGGACATGTCTGTTGTGCAGGTTCTCGACTTTTTGTGCAAGAAAGTGTCGCTGAAACTATTATTAAAAAATTGAAAGACAGGATGTCTTCATTAATTGTAGGAAATCCGTTAGATAAAAATACTGATATAGGAGCGATAAACTCTAAAGAACAATTAGCTACAATAAATAAGTACATAAAAATTGGGAAAAAAGAAGGGGGTGAGATTTATCAGTCAGAATGTAGGACCTCTAAAAAAGGAAATTGGTGTCCTCCAACTTTGTTTTTAAATGTTTCTCAATCTCATACTGTAGTTCAAGAAGAAATTTTTGGTCCTGTTTTAGTAATTCAGACTTTCAGAACAATTGATGAGGTGATTGAAAAAGCAAATAACACTCCTTTTGGTTTGTCTGCTGGTGTTTGGACTGAAAAAGGGTCTAAGATTTTCAAACTAACTCAAGAATTAAATGCTGGAGTAGTTTGGGCAAACACATATAATAAATTTGACCCAACATCTCCTTTTGGAGGTTTTAAAGAGAGTGGTTTTGGGAGAGAAGGAGGTTTGCATGGGTTGAAATCATATTTAATATTTGAATAATGGAAAGATTAGACGTTTTAAGAACATATAAGATTTTTATTGGAGGAAAATTTCCAAGAACAGAATCAGGAAGATATTTCCATATACAAAATGATACTGGAAAGTTATTAGCAAATATGTGTCTTTCTTCCAGGAAGGATTTCAGAAATGCGGTAGTTGCTGCGAGAAAAGTTCAAAAATCTTGGAAAAGTGCATCTGCACTAAACAGAGGTCAGATTCTTTATAGAATTGCGGAAATGTTAGAAGGTAGAAAATCACAATTTATGGATGAATTAATGATGACTGGATTATCAAAACATCAGGCAAAGAATGAAGTAGAATTAAGTATAGATAGGTTAATATATTATGCTGGTTGGAGTGATAAGTTTCAGCAGATTTTCAGTTCAGTTAATCCAGTAGAGTCTAATCATTTCAACTTCTCTACGCTACAAGCTGTAGGAGTTGTTTCTATTATTGCTTCTAAAGAATCTCCTTTATTAGGGTTAATTTCAATAATTGCTCCAATTATTGTCGGAGGAAATAGTTGTATTGTTTTGTCTTCTGAAGAAAATCCGATGGTGAGCATTTCTTTTGCTGAGGTATTAAATACTTCAGATGTCCCTCATGGAGTTGTAAATATTTTAACAGGAAAAAGAAAAGAATTAATAAGTCATTTTGCATCACATATGGATGTAAATGCAATTATTTATTGTGGAGATAATAACAAAGAAATAAATGTAATTGAAGAGCTATCAGTAGAAAATTTAAAAAGAGTAACAATCTATAAAAATGCAAATTGGATTGATCAAAAGAATCAATCTCCTTATTTTATTGAAAAATCTCAAGAAATAAAAACCATTTGGCATCCTACGGAAGTATAAAAAAATAAAATGAATTTTAAAGAATTATTAGTAAAAGCAATTAATGCTTCCATTGAGGGGGGGCATGCGATCATGGATGTGTATGTGTCTGATTTTGCAGTTGAGCATAAAGATGACAAATCTCCTTTAACATTAGCAGATAAGAATTGCAATGAGGTGATTGAAACTCATTTGCTCAGTACGGGGATTCCTTTTTTAAGTGAAGAAGGAGCTAAGATATCTTTTGAAGAAAGAAAAAACTGGGAGTATTTTTGGTTAGTTGATCCTTTAGATGGGACTAAAGAGTTTGTAAAAAGAAATGGAGAGTTTACAGTCAACATTGCCTTAATACATAATGGAAATCCTATTTTGGGGGTGATATACGTTCCTGTAAAGGAGGAATTATATTTTGCATTAGATGGATTAGGTTCTTATAAAGCAGGTCAGAATTTAACTATTGATAATCTAGAGAACTTAATATTAAATTCAAATAAATTACCTGTTGATTATAATAGAGACAATTATGTTGTTGTTGGCTCTAGGTCTCATATGTCAACGGAAACAGAAGCTTTTTTTGAAGAAAAGAAAAAAGAACATGGTGATGTTGAAGTAATGACAGTAGGATCTTCATTAAAATTATGTATGGTTGCTGAGGGGAAGGCAGATGCCTATCCTAGATATGCTCCAACTATGGAATGGGACACTGGTGCAGGACATGCAATTGCTAAATATGCAGGATTTTCAGTAAAGCAATATAATACAATTGATGATATAATTTACAATAAAGAATATTTGTTAAACCCTTGGTTTTTAGTTATTTAAATCATGAAAGAAAAATTTCTTAAAGCTTTAGAAGATAAAGATTTCTCAGAATTATTTAAGAAAGGAGGGATTTCTTTTTTTATGAGGATTGCTGGACAGATAATGGGGTTTGTAATCACTTTTATTATTGCGCATTACTTTGGAGCAAGAGGGCTTGGAGATTATGTGCTTGCGGTTATTGTGTTAAGGATATTTGTTTTAATCGCAAAATTAGGGATGGATACAGCATCAATTAAATTTATTGCTGAATTTGCTGCTAAAAATCATTGGAACAACATAAAATCATATAGATATAAGGTATCGTTACTTTTATTAGCTTCAACAATAATCTTTTCAACAATAATGTATGCTTTTGCATCTAATATTGCAAATATAGTTGGCGCAAATCCTTTTTATATAAAGCTAAATTCATTCTTTATCATGCCAATGGCATTTTTTATATTTAACTATCAAAGCTTAAGGGGCTTAAAAAGAATAGCTGATTTCTCTTTCTTTTATTGGATGTCTAGAGTTACTTTTTCCGCAATAATAATTCTGATTGCAGTACAATTTTCCAGAAATGAAAATATCCCTATTTTTGCTTTTTTACTAGGATTAATTATTGTTTCTGGCCTCTCGTATTTTATGTTTTATAAAAGATTAGAGTCAGAAAAAAAATCAAAGAATCAAGAGTTAGAATTCTCTAATAGTAGTTTAGGATATAAAGAAATCCTTTTCGTATCATTACCATTATTATTAGCTCAATCAGGCCAATTCATTATGGCATGGACAGATAAGCTAATGCTTGGAGGGTTTATGACATCAGCTGATGTGGGGATTTATGATGTGTCTTTTAAATTATCAATGTTTGTAAATATTGCTTTAACATCTATTTCAAGCATAACTTCTCCAAAATTTGCAGAAATGTATTCACTTGGCGATATGAAAAGATTGAGAAAGGTTGTACATCAAGCTACAAAAATTACTTTTTGGTCAACCTTACCTTTATTTATAGGATTTATTTTATTATCCCCATTTATGTTAAATGTCTTTGGAGAAGAATTTAAGAATGGGTTTTATGTTTTATGTTTTCTTAGTTCAGCAAGATTAATTAGCGCATTAACCGGGCCTGCTGGTAATTTATTGCAAATGACAGGAAGAGAAATGATTTTTATGAAAGTATTATTTTTTGGTGCAATATTTAATATTGGGTTAAATTATTTTTTAATACCTATTTATGGTATTGAAGGGGCCGCTATTTCTAGTGTTTTGAGTATTGTTTTTTGGAACCTAACAATGGTGTATTATGTTAAAAAAGAGTTTGGTTTTTTAACAATTTATATTCCATTTCGTTCTAAGATTTTAAATAATTAAAATATGCATATACCTAATTTCATGTGTATTGGAGCTGCTAAATCAGGGACAACTAGTCTTTACGATATCTTAAGGCAACACTCTGATATTTTTTTACCTTCTTTTAAAGAGCCTCATTTTTTTGATATTCCATCTAACTATGAAAAAGGTATTAAATGGTATCGAGATACTTATTTTAGTAGACTTAAAGCTGAGAAAAGTATTGGAGATTTTACTCCTACATATTTATTTGATGAAGATGCTCCTCAGAGAATTTATAATGATTTAGGTGGAGGGGTTAAGTTTATAGTTATATTGAGGAATCCTGTAGATCGAGCATATTCACATTACTTACATTCCAAAAGAGATGAACATGAGAGCTTGACTTTTATAGATGCACTATGCCTTGAAAGAAATAGAGTTAGTAAAAAAGATTACCTTTCTTATCTTAGATTTTCATATATTGGACAAGGGATGTATGGTCAAATGTTAAAAAGATACCTGAGATTTTTCCCTAAAGAAAATTTTCTAATCATTAATTTTGAACAAGAATTTTTAACTAAAAGAAAAGAAACAATAGATAGAATTATTAGTTTTTTAGAATTGGATATTGAGGATCTTGTTGTCAATTTAGCAAGTAATAGAGCAAGCATAGCAAGATCTATTTGGCTGAAGAGACTTATGAAAAGGACAGGTATTTGGAGAAAGATATTTAGATACATTACTCCGTCATTAAAGGTTAGGCAAATAATAAGAAATAAAATCCAAAGATTAAATCTTAAGGAATTTACACCTGAAAAAATAGGCCCTCAAGAAAGGGAGAGCATATTTAATATTTATTTTAAATCAGATGTTATGGATTTAGAAAGTTTGTTTAACAAACAAATGCATTGGGGGAAATGATACATACATTAAAACAAAAAGTTATAGATAATATTATTGTATTCATGTTAATAATGAGCACAGGAGGATTGCTATTTGTATTTAATAGAAATCTGATGTACCTTGCTTTTATAGTATTGCTTATCTTAACAATATCATTTTCTAGTAAGGCTAGAGTTAGAGTATTTTATCCATTAGTGTTTTGTATAACAGTTATGATTTGTTTGTTCTGGTTTAACTACATATTTGCACTATCAGAACAGTCAATAAGTAAATATTTATATTACCTTATGGTGGTTTTTGTTAGTGGGGCTACATTATTCCACTTTCTAAATAATAGGAATGAATCTGCTTTTAAATTAAGCTTGTATTCTGTTCTAAAAATACTTCTTATTCATGCTTTTCTTCAGTCAATAGCCTATTTATTTGTTAGCAATAGTTTGCAAATTATTAGTAGTTCGGAATATGAATGCACTACATTTAGGTATCTATTTTTTTATGCTTCAACAGATATAAAGAAATATTCTGAGATATCATTGTTTGGACTAGAAATGATGAGAAATCAGGGGGTATTTTGGGAGGCAGGAGTAGCTCAATTATTTTTTAATATTTTCTTTTTCTTGGAGGCATTTATTTTTAAAAAGAATCATTGGTTATTACCTATTACCATATTTGTTATAATAACTACTTATTCTACTGTAGGGATAATAATTTTACTAATACAAATGGGATACTTCTTTTTATTTGAACAAAAGAGTAAATCTCTTATTGTAATATTCTTTATAATATTTCTCCCTCTTTCATCAATTGTTATGATTAATGTTGAAGAAAAAACAATAGGAGAAAAGGAAGCGTCTTTCCAAAAAAGATATTTTGATTTAGTTCAGCCTTTTTTTATTGCGCTTGAGCATCCATTAACAGGTATTGGACTAGATTTATATAAATTTCAAGAGTATCGATCTGAGTTTTACATCAATTCGTCTAATTATATTATCCTGGAAGATAACATAGGACTTGATTTGAAGATGGAAAATACAAGCGAAGGGAGTAGTAATTCATTTATGTTTTTATTAGCTGCTATGGGTTTTCCATCAGGATTATTTATAATATTTTTGTTTTTGCAACAGAGGATAATACATGTAAGGAGAGGTATATTTCTAATGATATTATGCCTGTCCCTATTTTCATCCCCCCTTTTATTAAGACCTTTCTTCATGTTTATCATTTTCTCAGGTTTTTTCTTTTTAAATTTAAGATTCATTTCAAGTAAATATAATGAATTATGAGAGTACTATTGATTACCTTACTTATTAGTTGTAATATTATGCTATTCTCACAACAAAAAATTAATCCGAACCTATTTGGTTTTCGCATGAGTACTTCTTTTATTTTTTTTGATGTTAATGACTCATTATTTTCCAATAAAGTAATTGAACTTAATCCAAGAGTTTTGTGCTTCCCAGGTGGATTTGGTAATTTTTATCATTTAAAAGGAGCTGGCTATGGTTTTGATGTTAGTGAAGTAGCTATGTATAATAAGGGAGAAAAGGCTGAAATTGGCAAGTCACTTAACTGGATTAGTAAAAAGAAAGGACATACTAAGAATTATATTTATGATTTTATTTCTCTTGTAAAAAGAACGCAATCTAAAGTAGTATTTAACATTAATATTTTAAATGAACCTGTTGCGGATTACATTAAGGTATTAGAGATGTTTGAGGAGAATGATATTGAAGTAATAGCTATTGAATTAGGTGGCGAATTATATACTAGAGGGTATAAAGATATGATTGATGGAGAATTATATATTCAGCTAGCAAGGACTTGTGCAAATAATATAAAAAAATATTATCCAAATATATTAATTGGAGTAGTCGCAGCCCCAGTAAATACATTAAGAAGACATAATCAATGGAATAAAAAATTAGCAATAGAAAATTTTTATGACGCAATCATTGTTCATTCGTATGCAAAGGTTACAAAAGGAGATGCTGTTGCGGGAAAAATGATTTTAGAAGAAGAAGAATCTGATGATAAAGGTGTCGCATTTGATATATATAAACAAAGAGCTATTAATTATTTTAATAACGATTATCCTGCAAATATACAAGAGTATGTGGCTGCATTTGATAAGCCTATCTGGATTACAGAATGGAACCTTCAAATGTCAAAAATCACTGCAAATACTATGTTGCAGTCTCTTTTTATGGCATCATACTTTCTTGAAATTTCAACTAATCCAAAGTTAAAAAATATTGAACTTACAACTTTTCACAATATGGCAGGAAGAACATTATCAGGCTCAATGTTATTAAGAAAAAATGACAAAACACATATATTGTCAACATATATGCCTGCACATATGTTAAGCGAGATTTTCTTTGATGAGAATTATAATATTGAGAAAGTAAATCTTTCAGATGAATGCTTCAAATATGTTTTAACTCAAGATAATAATGATAAAAAGATTATATGTTGGGTAAATTGGTCAGAGAATGAAATGGATAGCCAGAAATTGGATGGCAGATGGTTTCAGAAAGAATATTATGGAAAGAAGTTGTTTAGTAATACTTTTGACCAGGATGGAATTATATATCGTGAGAAAAAAGAGAAGTTTTATTATGGAGGGATTAAGATTAAACCTTATAGTATTATAATGATAATTCAAGGTGAAAAATAAAATACAACAAATATTTGTAGTAGGCAGTAGTAGAAGTGGAACGACTATGATGGGTCGAATATTAGGGAATCATCCTGAGGTATTTACATTTAAGGAGTTGCATTTTTTTGGGACTATTTGGACTAATCAATCTGCAAATATATTGTCAAGGAAAGAACAAATAGATTTATATTCTCGTCTATTATGCATTCAAAAAAAAGGTTTGTTTCATCAAGAAAATATTTATGAGTTTAATGACAAATCGAAAAGAATAATAGGGAACAGGAATCTTAATGCATTGGCAGTTTATGATTTGTTCTTAACAGAAATTAGTAAAGAAAATGACGCTACTATATCTTGCGAGCAGACTCCAAAAAATATGTATTATTTAGACGAGATCCTTTCTTATTTTCCTAATGCAAAAATAATAAATATGGTTCGCGACCAAAGAGATGTATTACTTTCTCAAAAAAATAAATGGAAAAGAAAATTCTTAGGAGCTTCAGATATTCCATTTTCAGAGGCGTTAAGGTCCTATATTAATTATCATCCAATTTTAACTTCTAAAATATGGAGTTCTTCTTTGAATCATTCATTGAGGCATATTAATAATGAGCGAGTTAAAATTGTAAAGTTTGAGGAACTTTTATTGGAATCAGAGAGATTGATAAAAGAAATCTGTGAATTTCTTGATATTGATTTTCAGAAACAGATGTTGGAAGTTCCTGTTATAGGATCTTCAACTGGAAATGATGAAAAAAGAAAGTTAAGGATTGATAGTTCAAAGATTAATCAATGGAAAAATGGGGGCCTATTAAATGCTGAAGTTTTTCTATCACAAAAGATGTCAAATAAAATGTTAAAAGCGTTTGGCTATTCGATCGAGACATATACATTCCCACCATTATTAAGCATTTATTATTTATTGATTTTCCCTTTTAAATTAGGATTAGCATTTATTATGAATATCCATAGAACGGATAATATTGTTAAAGTAATAAGAAAAAGATTTTTTATAAAATGAAAGTAGATTTTTTTATTGTAGGAGCACCAAAGTCAGGAACTACTTCTTTGTATCATTATTTGAATGAACACCCTGAAATTCAAATGAGCTCACAAAAAGAGCCTGATTTCTTTACCGACTTAGATCTCTATAATAGTGGAATGTACTATGGGAAAAATAGAATTGATACAATTGAGAAATACCATAATTTATTCAAAGGAAGTTCCAAATTAAGAGGAGAGGCAAGTGTTTCTTATCTTTTTTATGATGGCGTGGCGAAAAAAATAAAAAATTATAATTCGGATGCAAAGATCATTATTATGCTAAGAAACCCAATTGAGAGGGCTTTTTCTCATTATTTAATGGATTATAGGTTAGGATTAGTTTCTGATAGCTTTGAAGATGTTATTGATTATAAATCAAAACATAAGAATGCAAAGTTGTTTTATCAACAATATATTGAGGTTAGCGAGTACTTTAAACAAATAAAAAGATATTTAGATGTTTTTAAAACGGAGAGTGTTTTATTTATTGATTATGAAGATTTAAAGAGAGATGTTTCAGATGTTGTTGATAGGACACATATGTTTTTGGGTGTAGATGTGTTTGAGCCTAATAATAGGGGAAAACATAATACTTATAATATGCCAAAGAATAACATTATTCGTTTTTTTTATTCTTTTGTGGGTTTAAGAAATTTTTTGATTTTTATTTTTCCCAAAAGTTTCTCTAAGAAGATTAGAACTTTTTTGTTCAGAAAAGATAAAAAACCAAAACTATCTTGTGTTACGAGGAAGAAGTTGTACAAGCATTTTGAAAAAGATGTTATTGAGTTGGGGAAGCTTTTAAATAAAGATTTCTCGTCATGGATAAGTGACGACTAAGTATTATAATTCTCTTCCAATTGTAAGAGAATCAGCAAAAATTTCATTTACAATTATTGTGCTAACTGAATCTGTGGTGTGAATAGGATCATTAAAGCAAGGCTTGCAATTTGTTATTGAATTAGTAAAATCAAAATCAATAACCCTTCCGATATTTTTTATTTCATTTTTGAATCCTATTTCTTCCTCAATTAAATTAAACTCTACTAATTTATTGTGAAATTCCTTTTGGTGAGGAACAACTAGCAATGTGAGGTTAATGTTATTGGCTTTGCAATATACTCCCATTTCTTTCAATCGAAAAAGAGATTTATCAGGGTGTTTCCATTTTGAGTAATGATTTTTTGCAACAGTATTTATGGTGTAATCCCAAAATATCTTTTTATTTTTTCTTTCATGTTGATTAATTCCAAAATACTTGTTTTTTAAAACTAAAAATATGGCCTCTAAAATGTTCCAATTAAAAATATAAATAAACTTATTCTCCAATAATTCTTTTACATCAGAAACTCTATTTGAATATGCATACTCATTATATAAATTAAAATTTATCCCAATGATAATATTCTTCATTTTAGTACATTCAGTAGTGAACCAAAATAAATCAATAATCTCATTGAGTTTTGCGGCATTTGAATATATAGTGTAATACTCATCTCCGGTAATTTGTTTAATTCTATCCGTTGGGAATTTTCGTATTCTAGAATCACCAATAATCACATTTGGAATTGGATTATTTTTAAATTGAATACTATTATATAAGAGTGAATTCAATTCTAGTGCTGATTCTTTTTTATCTTTTTCAGATATAAGATTAGATTTATTGAAGTAATTAAATGGGTCAACAATATAAACAATGAGTACCCAGATAAAAACAGGAGTTAATAAAATTAACCCTTTTTTAATCAATATTTTTGCGTCCTTACTCATCTAAAATTGAAAATATATAAAATTATTAACTCTTGAATATGGCGCTAAAAATAAAATACCAAATAGAATAAAATAATAAATAGACCATCTGAGCCAAATTGGTTTTGCTTCCAGTTTTTTCCAGACATCTCCACTTCTTTCATATAAATGGTATAATTCCATAATCCCTATTAATGCAAAAGAAATAAGAATATCATTTTGACTTACTCCCAAACCTCTTAGTTTCAGTCTCATTAAAGAAAAATTACTGTAATCTCCTATATCTGAAAACATATTTTCTATTACATATATAGCATCTGAAATATTATTAGCTCTGAAGAAGATCCAAGCAAAAACTGCTAATGTAAAAGTAAATACTACTTGATATAATTTATGAATTATTGTGTCTTTTAATTTAAAAAGATTTAGTAAATATTCTTTTGGGCTTATGAGTGCAATTGCCATAATTAAATAAAAACCATGTAAACCGCCCCACGCTAAGAAAGTCCAGTTTGCACCATGCCAAAACCCGCTAATAAGGAAGGTAATAAATAGATTATAGTACCATCTCCATTTTACGACTCTATTTCCGCCGAGAGGAATGTACAAATAATCTCGAAACCAAGTAGAAAGTGAAATATGCCATCTTTTCCAAAAATCTGAAATGGACTTAGAGAAATAAGGTCGTTTGAAATTATCCATCAATTCAAAACCCATTACTCTGGCCGAACCAATTGCAATATCAGAATACCCTGAGAAATCGCAATAAATCTGAAAAGCAAAAAAGATGGTTGCAATAACGAGTGCGATTCCTGAATAATTATCCAAATTGTTGTAAACACCATCTACAACTATGGCCAGTCTGTCTGCAATTACTACTTTTTTAAAGAATCCCCACATCATTTGTTGCAAGCCATATTTTACTCTGACATAACTAAATTTATGTTCAACAAAAAATTGAGGTAATAAGTGATTTGATCTTTCAATTGGACCTGCAACTAATTGTGGAAAAAAGGAGACGTAAACTGCAAAAATACCTAAGTGGGTTTGTACGGGTGTTTTGCCATTATAAACATCTATAGTGTAACTTAAAGTTTGAAATGTATAAAAAGAAATACCTACCGGAAGTAAAACATCAAAAGCAGGAATGTTATAGAAAATATTAAAATTATCAAAAAGGGCTTGTAAATTTTCATTTGCAAAATTAAAATATTTAAACCCAAAAAGAATGCCAAGATTACAAAGCAAACTAATTATCAACCATTTTTTTCTTTTCTTTTTTTCTGAAAGAGCTGCCATTTTTTTTGCTACAAAATAATCTATTAGAGTCGAGGTAATGATTAAGACTATATACTCTATTTTCCAACACATGTAGAAGTAATAGGATGCAATAAGAAGTAAGGTCCACCTTCTTTTTTGAGGAAGCATAAAGAAAATGCTTACCACAATTGGAAAAAAAACTAAGAATTGTAGGGAATTAAATAACATAAAATAGTACTACAGGAATAAGAGTCCGCTTGGTTTTTGTTTTGTTGCAAAGATATAAATTGTTTATCAGTAAAAGAGTTTATATTTGTATCCATAGAACATGAAAAGAAAAGTTGCAATTATTGATCCATTAGGTGCTCATGGAAGTTCACATCATTTTTATCTTTTTGGGCAAATTTCTGGCTTAAAAAAAAATGATGTTGATATTAGGCTGTACACTAATAGAGAAACTAAAAATCCGAATATTGAAGATGTAAAATTTTATCAAAGTTTTGGTAATTTATATTCGAGTGATATTAAATTTATTAGTGGATTAAAATATCTCTTTGGCTCTGTCTATTCAACTGTTCACGCAAGGATGAATGGAGTAGATATTTTTCATATTCATGTATTTAATACTAATTTTTTGATCTTATTTAATTTATTATTAGTGAAGTTGCTTTTTGCAAAAATTGTTATTACAATTCATGATATTACATCATTTTCTGATAGAAGTAATTCGTTATTCGTAAGTAAATCAGTTTATAAAATAGCGGATTTAATTTTAACTCATAATGAGTTCAGTAAAGATGAAATAATTAAGATAAAACCTTCATTAAAAGAAAGTATTCATATTATTCCCCATGGTAATTACACCCCTTTTATTAACATTCAAAACGATAAAAAGCAATCTAGAGAATATTTAGATTTACAAACTGATAAAACAATCTTATTGTTTTTTGGAATGATTAAGAAAGTAAAGGGGTTGGAGGTTTTATTAAAATCTTTTAAAAAAGTAGTTAAGACACATCCTGACGCTGTTTTGTTAATTGCTGGGAAGCCTTGGGAGGATGATTTTAAATTTTATCAGCAGATAATAGATGAAAATGAATTATCAGAGAATATTATTTTGCATACAAAATTTGTTCCTCATGAAGATGTAGAGTATTATTATTCAGCTTCAGATTTGGTTGTTCTGCCATATAAAAAAATATATCAAAGTGGCGTCCTTATGATGACATTGAGTTATGAAAAACCCGCATTGGTTTCGGATCTCCCACCATTAAAAGAAGTAATAACGGATAATGAAAATGGGTTTCTATTTATTTCAGAAGATGTTTCTGATTTAGCAGAGAGGATAAATCAAATATTAGGTGATAAGG
>Ga0206678_10001971_pt1 | contig 13283 bp, 12 predicted proteins | sample M180m12015metaG_FD_155453 | JGI IMG/M metagenome (GOLD analysis project Ga0206678, IMG submission 155453) | Ammonia-oxidizing marine archaeal communities from Monterey Bay, California, United States - M1 80m 12015 | ecosystem: Environmental > Aquatic > Marine > Intertidal zone | place: USA... | reverse complement strand
TCCCAATAATACTGCTAATGGTATTGAATAAGATACTGTCATCTTTTTGATTGCACCAGAACGGAATAAATCAACAAATTCTTTAGCGACAATTAATCTGAGTTCTCCTTTACCTAAGAATCCAAGACGGTTGTAAATTGGGCCTAGTAAATCTCCTCTTTCAACGACAGCCACATCAAAATCATCAGTGATCAAGGCACTTGCAATAAGTCCAATTACTACTGAAGCACCTAATCCAATTATTACGTAAGTGAAATTTTGTGTTGTTTGAGCTGCTAATCCCCATAGGAAATAATTTGCATCAACCTTTCCCAATCCTACTGCGATTCCGATTGCTACGATAATCACAGGACCAATTATCGTATATGGTCGTCCTCTCATCCATAGGGAACTGGCTAGGAATGAAACTGCAAGTCCTTGAGCAAGCGTTGTAATCATTGCAATCCATGTCCAAGGCAGACTTGACCAAAGTAATGGTGTGTTAATCGATGTGTAATTATCGATGATTATTCCAAGCGCCATTCCTAAAAGAACTGGCGTTAATATCAGCATTACATAGAATAGTAAATCTTTCATGAAATAAGCAAAATGTGCTACAGAGTTAGGAAGTGGTTGTAATGCAGGTGCTGCGAGTAAGAAATTCTTTGTTCCAGAACGATGCACAATGGCATCCTTTCCCATGAATGCAAAAGTTCCCATTCCTAAACTGAACATTAACAATGGTAAATGAAGTGCGAATCTTAATTCGCCCCAAGTGAAGGTTTTTTGTTCAATATTGGAAACTTGAGCTGCTGAATCACCGACTAAAAATTGTAATCCGATTGTAGTGACCATAGTAATTAACGCTAACATCAATGGAAAAAGCATCATATGTCGCCTATTTGCAAATTCTAAACTCTTCCTTTTTTCTTCCTTGAACATTACTAAAAATGTAGCTTTAAAGGCAGCAAATCCAGTAAGTGGCTCAAGTAATTTGGCTCCAAGATTTGTTGTTCCAAGTTTTATTGATTCAGAATACTCACTTTCACCCTCAACAAACTCAGCCCAATCTCGAGTAGTGAAGGTGGTTGACATTTTCATTCCTCCTCAGAATGTTTGACACCTTCGTCTTTGAATCTCTCCGCATCCTCAATTGAATGCCCTACTAAGCGTATGAATACATCTTCAAGAGTTTCGGATGAATCAACTTTCAATCCTTTAACAGTACCAGCAGCGAGAACCTTACCATTATTGATAATAGCCATACGATTACACATTCTCTCAGCCATTTCAAGAACGTGAGAACATAGGAAAATCGTACCCCCGTCCTTAACATGCTGCAGTAACCATTCTCTACATTTACGTTGATAAATCGGGTCAAGGTTTGCAAATGGTTCATCGAGGAAAAGTAACTTTGGTTTGTGAATGAATGCAGTAGCAAGCATTACTTTTTGACGCTGTCCTTTAGACAAGTCTTTGCACATTGTATCTCTTTTTTCTTCCATTCCAAACCAATCAAGCCAATATTCAACCTTTTCAGTAATGTCGTCAACACCTCGTAATCTTGCAACGAATTCCAAGAATTCAGCAGGGGTTAAGAAAGAAGGTGGCGATTCTGATTCAGGCACAATACCAATGTTTGCTTTCAGTTTTTGTGGATCATCTCTAGCATTAACTCCGAGAACTTCAATAACGCCTTTACTTGCTCTTAGTTGCCCTGTTAGTAGTTTGATAAATGTTGATTTTCCTGCACCATTTGGTCCAAAAACTCCAAAGAATTCCCCAGCATGAACTTCAACATTTAGTGGGTGAAGTGCAATGAAATCACCATATTTCTTTGCCATGTCAACAGCCTTGACTAGTGGTAATGATTCTTCACCCATAACGCGTCCTAAGCGCCTTTGGTTTTCTATCCTTGCTTGAAACGGAATACAATTTGATTACCGGTATTGAATCATTTTTCCCAACAATGAGCAAAAAACAATAATTCAATCGGTGAAATGATGAACTGAAGCAGGTTGGCATTACTATGGGCGCACCTCAAACCGATGTACTTAGCATTGAGGAAATTGCAGTTGATGATTCTGAAGATTTTGGTTCAATTGCCTTTGTAACAATCAACCGAGCAGACAAATTAAATGCTCTAAATGCAGAAGTGATGTCTAGTCTCAAAGACATGGTCACCTGGGTTGAGCAAACCGATTCCATCAGAGTAGTTGTCATTACTGGGGCCCAACCAAATGAACCAGAACAAGGGAAAAGAGCGAAGCCAAATGCCTTTGTTGCAGGTGCAGATATTACCGAATTTGTTGGTAAAAAGAGCGATGATATTAGAAATATGTTTGCAGATAATGCAGTAGAAGCATTGTGGAATATTAGTAAACCCACTATAGCGATGGTCGATGGATTTGCCTTAGGTGGTGGATGTGAAGTTGCCTGCTCATGTGATATTCGTATCGCTAGTAACCGTTCACGCTTTGGAACACCAGAAATTAATCTTGGCCTAATACCAGGATATGGTGCAACACAGCGTTTAGTGAATTTACTTGGCTATGGAAAAACCATGGAGATGGTAATGACAGGTGAGATGATCGATTCCAATGATGCTCTCAAATGGGGATTGGTAAATCATGTTGTTGAACCAGAACAATTGTATGATTTTACAATGAATATTGCCAAGATAATTGGTAGTAAATCCACTCATACTCTAAAGGTTGCAAAGAAGACGATTAGAACAGCACTTAGCACTGGATTAGAAGAAGGGGTAGCAATTGAAGCAGAAGCATTTGCTAGTCTGTTTGATAGTGAGGACAAAGAGATTGGAGTATCAGCTTTTATTGGTCGTCATCAAGCAAAGTGGCAGCACAAGTGATTGGCCAATATTGGCCTCTTGATTGATTTGAAAGGGCTATCTTGATGTGTGACGAATGTCACCTTGTCAACATGGGTCGGGTTATTGCAGTCTGCGGCCTACCTGCAAGTGGTAAGGGAGAATTTGCAGCAATACTTGCAGATACAGGGATTCCAGTATTGTCTATGGGCGACATGGTTCGCGCAGAAGTAAAGAAACTCAACATCAAAGAATATCCTGAAGTGTTTGGAGAAATCGCTCAACAGTTAAGGCAACAATTCGGCGATGATGTTCTCGCAGTACGACTCTGTAGTGCAGTTGATGAACTATTGGAACATCATAATATTGTATTGATTGAAGGGTTGCGAGGTGTAGCAGAATATGATGTATTTAACGCGCATTGGCAAGACAGATTTTCCACAGTAGCAATAACAGCAGATACCGAAGTACGTTTTCAAAGAATTCAATCGCGTGGCCGAGCAGAAGATGGAGATAGAGATTCATTGAAAATTAGGGATGAACGAGAAATTGGCTGGGGGTTAAATATACTAATTGAACAGGCTGATTATAGAATCGTTAATGACGGAATTTTATCCGAATTTGTTAGCAAATGTCAAAATTGGCTTGAGCAAATTCAATAATAGATTTCTATTGTAATATTTACCGATGCTGCATATTATTGATATCATTCGGCAATTGAATTATCTTTGTAGGTGACCCGTTTTTGGGGTGATTTTCACCGAAGTGTTATAGTCGGGGATGAGGCGTGAGCAAATTGCTTCAAGGGGGCTGAGTTCATGGCGAGGAAGAAAGGAAAAGGAGGGGGCAAGCGCAAGCGCTCGCAACAACGTGCTCAATATGATGAGTTGGACAAATATCCAGTGGTGCCACCACATGCCTTTGCTCGTATTGTTCGCGACAAACAAACACTCAATATTTTGTATCAAATTATCGAGCCGCCGATGACCAAAAAAGAGCAAGAACAACGTGAAGAAATCATGGATATTTTTATTCGTTCCTTAACTGCAAACATCGAAGAGATAGATGCAGATCCAGATGCTTACTTGCGAACTGCACTTGACAAAGTTATCAAGGCATACGGTATGAAAATCAACAAAAAGTCAAAATCAAAAATGTTCTATTATTTGCGCAGAGATTTGATTGGATACGGGAAAATGGACATGATGATGCACGATATCAATGTTGAAGATATTTCATTGGATGGAACTAATGTACCTATTTTTGCATATCACCGAAAGTTCGAATCTGTTGAGACCACTTGTGTTTGGGAGACTGATGCAGAATTAGAATCCTATGTTATCAAATTAGCACAACGTTGTGGTAAACACATTTCAGTTGCTGAACCACTATTGGATGCTACATTGATGGATGGTTCACGTATTGTGATGAAATTAGGAAGAGAAATTTCAACACGGGGTTCAGCATTCTGTATTAGAAGATTCAAGGATGACCCGTTTTCTCCAGCCGATATTGTTGCGTTTAGAACAATGTCTTCTTTGATGGCAGCATATCTTTGGGTCTGTTTCCAAAATGAAGTTCCGATGCTATTCGTAGGTGGTACTGCATCTGGTAAGACTACAACTTTGAATGCAATGTGTATTTTCATTCCATGGCAGATGAAGATTGTATCAATTGAATCAACTCGTGAAGTTAACATTCCTCAACCTAATTGGGTTCCAGGTCTAACAAGGCAAGGTTTTGGTGGTGAATCTAAAGATGGTGAAATTGGAGAATTCGAGTTGCTAAAGGCTGCTCTTCGTGAACGGCCAGAATACATTATTGTGGGTGAAATACGTGGTGCTGAGGCTTATGTTCTATTCCAAGCGATGGCTACTGGGCACTGTGCATACTCTACAGTTCACGCGGATTCAGTTCCGTCATTGGTTCACCGGTTAGAGAACAAGCCAATTGACATCCCTCGTGTATTATTGCCTGCTCTTGAAGCCTGTGTTATTCAAATTCAGACACGTATTAACGGCCGCCGTGTGCGAAGGGCGAAACAAGTCGTTGAAATTGTCGGTATTGACCCGAACTCGATGGAAATTATTACCAACGAAGTTTTCCGTTGGGATGTCAACACAGATGATTTCATCTTTTCTGGGAAATCATATGTTTTAGAAAAAATCATGGTCAAAATCAATTTCAGTCAAGAGGAGATGAGAAGGGAACTTCGAACAAGAAAGCGGATTTTAGAATGGATGGTATTAAACGATATTCGTAAAGCCGATCAAGTATCACAATTGGTAACTGAATATTATGTACGTCCAAATGAAATTCTTGCTCGTGTCGATGGACTTCGTTGAATCTTGAGGTGAGAAATAAATGGATTTGACAACATGGCAAAGAATCTGTAACCGGATTCTAGGCGGTGTGCTCAAATCAAAAGCGAGAGATGACAAAAAGTTGTCTAGTGATTTAATCAAAGCTCAAATGCCAATGATGCCAGAAGTGTTTTTGGCAACAACAATTGTTACTTCATTTGCGATAATGGCAATTTCATGGGCATTCGTTGCGATATTTTTCATCCCAGATATCGGGGTAATCGCATATTGGGAAGGAATTCAAGACCCAGCAACTGAACTACCGTGTTACGAGTGGGAATATTGGTATCCGGAATTGATGGATGATTCTAAACCAGGTAAAGGGTGCCCTGATTTTGCTTACCAAGTATTCCCTCCTACGCTAAAAATTGTAATCGTATTTGTTGGTGGACTACTTATTCCATATTTTGGATACAAACACAATAAAGGTGGTGCTGCAAGACGAGCAAAAGAAAGAGGAGATAAGATTGAAAAATACCTTCCATATGCTGCTTCATATACTGCTGCGATGTCAGCAGCAAATGCGACACCTGCGAAGATTTTCCGTTCTTTAGCTATGAATAAAGAAATATATTCTGATGTTTCAGATGATGCTGGATTTGTATATAGGGATGTAACATTGCTCGGATATGACTTGATCACAGCGATGAAGATGGGTGTTGATAGGGCTGCCTCAGTTTGGATGACAGAATTTTTCCAAGGGATGGTAGGAACTCTAACCGCTGGAGGTCAATTGAAGTTATTCTTCCTAAATAGGGCAGAGCACTATATGCGTGAAAATAGGACCCGATTAGGAATGTTCCTTGAATCAATTGCATTGCTTGCTGAATCATATATTGTTGTCGCAGTTGCTATGCCGCTGTTCCTGATTGTGATGTTGGTAATTATGTTCTGGGTTTCTGGTTCGGGTGCACAAATGTCTGAAGGAATGTTATACGGAATTGTACTTGGATTCATTCCAATGATTCACATCGCATATGCGATATTGGTTTGGACCAGCAGCAAAGAGCAAGAAATGTGAGGAGGTGAGGTAGTGGCGAGAAAGAAAAAGAACAAGATTGTGGTCAAATTAGATTTCCCTAAGAACGATACTACTTTGATGAAATTATATGCTCTTATTGTAATTTCAATTCTTCTCGGACTAAGTTCTTGTGTAATGTGGGTTACCAATTCAGGCTTTGTACCAACTTCTAATGGAGAGCCGATGTTTACGAATTTGTATTGTGGGGCAACGGCAGCGGACCCTTACACTGGCGCTGCAATGGGTCAGCATTTCAGTACTAACCAAAAGCCGAGTTATTCAGCTAACAATTCCTGTGCAATTCTTCAAGATCGCCCAGACCGTGTCACTTGGATTTCAGATGAGTGGAATGGTATAACGAAAAGAGGGAAAAATTTCGATGTGCCCGGTGTTGAAAAAGAGGCTACAGGAGGAAATGCGCTAAACCAACCACTATGGCTCAACTGTTCTGTTACAGCGAGTAGTCCCACGGAATACACTGTTGCTATTAGAAATAAATATTCAGATGTTATTGATCATTTTAATGGTACTACAGGAAAGGAGAATGAAAAATGTGAAATTCTCTTACAAACCATAGAACCCGATACAAGATATGAATTGGTAATTTTCTCAAATGAAGAAGGAAAATATCTTGATGATTTCAATTTTGATATGACTGTTCATTATTATGATGGAATTCCTACCAATATGAATAACGGTTCATTATGGATTGGACCTTCAATTCTCGGTGGAAACGTTCATCCATTAATTTTCCTCAACTTCTTTGGGTTTACATTCTTCTTCTTCATATTCCCAGCATCTTACTATTGGGAAAAGGTTCAGGAAGAGGTAAATCGCGTTGAAGAAAAATTCCCAGATTTCCTTAGAGATTTAGCAGAATATTGGAAAGGTGGTTTGTCAATGACAGTTGCGGTTCAAACACTAGCGATGTCAGAATATGGTGCCCTCAATGACGAAGTCAAGAAAATGTCAGACCAATTGTCCTGGGGTGTCAAGTTTAGTGATGTTATTATTCAATTCGCAAATAGAGTAGGTACACCACTGGTAAAGCGGGCTATTGCACTGATAGCCGAAGCGGATAGAGCGGGTGGAAAAATTTCAGATATTCTATTAACTGCTGCAAATGACTCAAGAGAATTGAAATTCTTAGAAGGTGAAAGAAAACGTGCTATCGGTTCGTATATTGCAGTTATTTGGACTTCATATTTCGTTTTCTTAGGTGTTATCGTTGTTCTTGCTAAGGTCTTTATTCCTGCGATTGCAGGTTCAAATAATGGTGATGAAAGTAGTGGTGGTTCTACTATTGGAAACATGACTATTCGTAATATTGACCCGTTGTTTTTCGTTACAATTTTCTATTATGGTGTGACAATGCAGGCTCTTGGAAATGGAACAATGGCTGGATTGATGGCTACTGGTAGATTCTCTACTGGTTTCAAGCACTCAGGATATATGATTGTAGTCGCTCTACTAGTCTTCAATTTCATCGCATTTTCCCCAGACCTTATCGGTGTAACCTCAACTCCTGGATTAAACCCTTCATCAGGTACATTCATTCCTTCTTCGTTATACTTCGGGTGATTTACATGAGGGACGATGAAGTTGCTCAGATTCACATTCTTGAGATGCTAACTCTGTTTTGGTTATTTTTTATGAGTGCAACTTTTTTGATTCAAATACAAGTTCCCGATTCACCATCTATTGCTAAAGATTCAAGTTTAGAATTGACAGGTAATGATGCAATACAATTTGGGTTGGGATTAGATCCTATCAACAATGGTGAAAGCAGGTTACATGAACTATTGAATTCTAATGATTTAGATGGTGCCTGTGACTTATTGCAAAGTGCAATCGCTAATGGTAAAGAGGCTAATTGTTGGTTGGCTAGAGACAGCGGAGTATCATCGCCTTATGGGCAAGTAGGTACTCCTGCTGGAGGTACTGTTACAGTTCACAAATTGATTGCAGTTGATTCAGCAGCTTGGACAGTCACACTCGATGTATGGGCACGTGGAGGTGGTGCATGATGCAGTATAGCAAGCGAATTACCAAAGATGAGCAACGCGATGCAGCTCAAATGTTATTGGCAACAGGAATAGTGCTATTGATGTCTTTGTTATCAATGGCAATATTTGGTGTTAAAGTTGCAGGAATGAATATTCCACATGATACTTCAAGTGACGCTGTTATTGTCACTACTCATGATGTAATAGATGTGATGCCAAGCCTAACTCAACATAGAACTGATGATTGGATAGGAGGGGGATTGGATAGAGTTGAAGCCTGTCAATATGCGGTTCAAAGTATGCATGATGATATTTTACATCATGGTGAAATTAGAGGTGTCGAAGTCAAATTAATTGGATTGACAGTTACTGATATAGATGGGCAAAGTCTTCGCGTTACAGGCGAATTAGGAGTTTCTGATGGCGATGCAATGTTGACAACACAAGTTAATTTTACAATTGCAGCCTAATCAAACTTAGCTTCTCTCTTTTCTAGAAATGCACTGACTCCTTCTTTGAAAGCAGCAGTTTTTCCTGATGCTTCAATCAATGTCCTTTCGTGTTTTAGATGAGTTTCAAAATCATTTACTGATTGTACATATAACAAATGTTTGATAGATTCTTTGCTATGTTCGCCCCAACGACTCCAACGCTTTGCTAGTTCAATAGAGGCATTGATCAATTCATCATCTTCAACAATAGCATCAATTGCTCCTAATTCAGTAGCCTGGTGTGCATTCCAAATTTCATTTTCTAAAAAGAAACGTCTTGCTACTTGCTCTGTTACCAGTCGCGGAAGCAACCAAGTTGTACCACCATCTGGTGATAAACCGATTCCAGCGTATGATGCAGCCATCTTTGCTTGAGATGTTGCTATTCTAGCATCACAGGCGAGTGCTAATCCTAGTCCACCACCTGCACTTGCTCCGTTTAGAGCCGCAACACAAATGGTTGAAGATTGGCGCATTTTTACTATCAAAGGATGCAATATTCCAGTTAATTCTCGTATCAATTCTGTAGCATTACCTTCATCGATTGATTTTTTAAAATCATCGATATTTGCACCTGCAGAGAAGAACTTGCCCTCACCAGTCAGTACAATTGCCTTTACTTGATTATCGACTAATGCTGCATTGATAGCAGTGGCAATTTGTGGAAGAAATTGTCGGGAAAACGATTGTGTTGATGTTTTTCCAGACATTTTTATCAAGCGTATTCCATCACCCAAATCACTATTTTCAATCGCCAATTTATCACCTCAAAGTTTGATATTGACATTCTTTACCTTAGTGTAAAATCTCATTGCATCTTTACTTTGTTCAATACCAATACCAGATTGCTTCCAACCAGTGAATGCTGTTTGAGGGAAAGTGATTGGATATTCATTTATTGACACCATACCACATTCTAAGTCTCTTGCAAAACTATGTGCTCTGCTAAGGTTCTGTGTCCATATTCCATTGAGTAATCCGAATGGAGTATCGTTAGCCATTTCAAGTGCGTCTGAATCTTCACTGAATTTTGTTACAGAAAGTACTGGTCCGAACAATTCTTCTTGGAACAATAAATTATCAGTCGCAACTCCAGTAACTACTGTTGCTTCCATGAAAGCACCTTCTCCTTCCACAGCATTTCCTCCAATTATCAATTCTCCACCTTGTGCAAGTCCTTGAGCGAGTTTATCCAAAACCTCAGCACGGTGATTTTGATGAACTAGACTTCCAATACGGACGCCTTCAGCCATTCCTTCACCTACTGTCCACTTAGAAACTTCAGCACAAACCGCTTCGACCAATTCATCATGCACATCTTCGTGCACTATTAGTCGAGATCCAGCCCAACACATTTGTCCAGCATTCATAAAAATTCCAAAACAGATTGCTTTTGCAGCATATCTAATATTTGCATCAGCAAATACAATATTTGCTCCTTTACCACCAAGTTCTAGTGTAACTGGAGTTAGATTATTACTAGCCTTTGCCATTACCGCTTGACCGGTTGGAACTCCTCCGGTGAGAACCACTCCGTCAATTCCACTATGTCCAGCAAGTGCATCACCAATTAGTCCACCAGAGCCTGTAATCACCTGAATAACATCGGTAGGAAGTCCAACTTCTGCTTCCTGCATTGCTTTTGTCCATGCGATTAGAGATAGAGGTGTCCAAGATGCTGGCTTTACTATTACTGTACATCCAGAAGCAAGTGCTGGTGCGATTGAGCGAATAGCAAGTTGTAATGGAAAATTCCATGGAACAATATGCGCTGTGACTCCTAATGGTTGCCTTAATGTGTAATTCAATCTATTTCCTGGAACAGGAATAGTTGACCCCTCATTCTTGTCAGCAAGTCCAGCAAAATATTCCAGAGTCCAAGCGCCAAATCTAATTTCAGATAATGCCTCACGGAATGTTTTTCCATTATTTGTTGATTCAAGAACTGCTAAAGTCTTAGCATTTGCATAAGTTGCTGCAGCCATTTTGTTGAGTATTCTACCGCGTTGAGCAGGGTCAATGTTCTTCCATTCTGGATTATTAAATGCATTACGAGAAGCGACTACAGATCGTTCAACATCGCCAAGTGTTGCCTTAGGAGTTGTAGCGATTACTTCACCATTAGCGGGATTCAAAATATTAGCAGTTTCTCCATTTTCAGAATCAACCCATTGTCCGGCAATTAGCATTTGTTCCGCGCTCATGTGCTAAGCGAGATGGTGGCCATTGAAAGGCACATCGGTTGCATACTCTTCTCAACAAAATAGAAAATATGGCTATTAGTTTGGCGAGAGTTCTTGAAGCGAGCGCCACTACGTCGGGTTATGACTCGCACCGTAGGCTTGGCTCAAACAAGCGCTCGGACCATTTCAGGTAATGCTCCTCGATTATTGGTCATCGCAGGTGCAACAGGTGTTGGCAAGTCAACTGCATCAGTTCGTCTAGCCCACGAATCAAAATTCGCTCGTCTATTAAGCACTGATGCAATCAGAGAAATAATGAGAGCATGTGATGATGATGAAAACAATCCTTCCTTACATCGTTCATCTTTTTCAAGAGGTGATTCTGGTGATCCAGTAATAGATTGGTTGGAAACATGTAATTCAGTTGAACCTGGGATTGCTGCGACTATAGACAGAGCTCGTCGTGAAGGAATAGACCTACTTATTGAAGGAGTACACATTGTACCTAGTGAGCGATTACTGCGAGCATGGAGAGAGTCTGGAGGAATTGCTGTTGGAGTTGTAATGTGTGTTGATACTGAAGTAGAACATCAGCAAATGTTGAAGAGTAGAGATGCACATTCATACAGGCGTGCTGACAGATATATCGCATCATTCCCTCGTATCAGAAAAATACAAGGTGGATTAATTGAGAAAGCAAAAATCGCTAATTGGCCAATAGTTGACCCGACAAGGGTCAAAGATGATGTCAAAAAAATCCAGCATTTGCTAGATCTTGCATGGAACGAGTCAAGAAATTGATTTCTTACTCAAGGAAGTTCAGTTTCTTCGGCTGATCCTGAAGTCCAATCATAGATTCCTTTACCTGATTTCTTACCTAGGCGCCCTTCTGCTACCAACTTCTCAAGAAGTGGGTGTGGGGTGTAAGAGTCATCATTGAATGATTGTTTTAGATTTAGAAGAATGTCCCTGCGAACATCAAGACCCACTAAATCACTTAGAGCAAGAGGTCCCATAGGATGCTTATATCCAAGAACCATTGCAGTATCGATGTCTTTGGCACTTGCAACACCATCTGCAAGCATTCTAATCGCTTCATTTCCAAGTACTACGCCCAGTCGTGATGTAGCAAATCCAGGAATGTCCTTAACTAAAATTGTAGTCTTACCCATAGTCGCTCCAGCAGCTTTTGCGAATGCAATAGTTTGCTCTGAACACGAATCATGCTTGACCAATTCAAGTAGTTTCATTATTGGAACTGGATTAAAAAAGTGCATTCCAATTACATTTTCTGGCCTGCCTGATGCTTGAGCGATTGCTTTGATAGAAAGAGAGGAAGTATTTGTTCCAAGGATACAATCATCTCTAGTCATCTTACCAAGGTCTGCAAAGATTTGATGCTTAAGAGAAGGGATCTCAGGAACTGCTTCAATTACCATATCAACATTTGAAACCGCTTCAGACATATCGGATACTGGATGAAGATTTGCTGCCCACAGTTGTTTTTGTTCAGCACTGGTTTTACCGCGAGCAATTCCTTTGTCCCAAAATGCATCTATGGCCTTCATTCCACGCTCTAATCCATCAGGAAACGCATCGTACAGATTTGTTTTCCACCCTGCTTGTGCACAAACTTGAGCAATACCCGCACCCATAGTTCCAGCGCCGATAACGGCCACACTACGAATCTCCATAACAAAGGCGAGCAACTACTTCTTCATCAAATGAAGGGTGAATGAATGGTATTATTATGACAAAGTATTGTCATTTGTCAATATTTTCCCAGACTGGGCATTTTTAGGATTTTGTTGTGCTAATATTACACCAATCAATATCAAAACAAATGAGGCAACTAGAGCCCATCCCAATTTTTCATCAAGAATTATCCATCCACTGATGATGCCAAATGGGGGGACAAGGTAAACGTATAATGCAGTTTTACCAGCACCAAGAGTTACAATTCCATCAGCAAACCAAACATAGGAAAATACTGTTGATAGTATTGCTAAGAATAGAATTGCCAGCCATCCAGAATAACTCGGTTGTGGCATTCCATACAGATATGATTCGTAGCCAGCCCAAGGTGTAAGGAATAGTAATCCAATCAGTGATGCCCATACGGTCAGATGAAGTGGTGACAGAGGGGTTTGAGAATCGATAGCGGTAGAGGTCATTGCCTTCTTTTGTAATATTGAAGTTATTGCCCAAGCTAGAGCAGCACCAGCGATCATCAAGTCTCCTTTCAATCGGTCATCAAATGCAATGTCAACATTGGGTGAATAAAGGAACAAGATGGTAACTCCAATTAAACCACAAATCAACCCAGTTGCTAATCGCCAATTCATCTTTTCATTTAGGAATGGAACTGCTAGTAATGCAGTGAATATTGGGTTGAAGGTAATCATCAATA
>Ga0206678_10001966_pt1 | contig 13302 bp, 6 predicted proteins | sample M180m12015metaG_FD_155453 | JGI IMG/M metagenome (GOLD analysis project Ga0206678, IMG submission 155453) | Ammonia-oxidizing marine archaeal communities from Monterey Bay, California, United States - M1 80m 12015 | ecosystem: Environmental > Aquatic > Marine > Intertidal zone | place: USA... | reverse complement strand
AGTAATCATCACAGTCATATTTATCCCCGTATTACCTACATATTGAGGTGGCAAGTCACACTGCGCCTTAGCCCCTAAGGGCAAGGCCAGCAGTGCGATTGCAAAATATTTAAGTATTGTATTCATAACTTTTGTATTAAAAGATTAAAAACTAATTAGTAATTCGATCTTTTTTCTACAGTTCCGTCGTTATACATATACAGTAATATTTCTCCTTTTCCTTCATAATCCAGATTCACTTCTTGTCCAAACAAGTTGATCACTCGAACCAGAGCTCTAATATCATTCGGATGCATTGGCATCTCCATATCTAAAGCCCATTGAGGTACCGTTGGCGTCAACTCAATTCTACCGTCAACTTGAGGGAATGTGAAGTTCATAATAGCTTGAGTTAACCTCAATTGGTAACCTTGACCAGGAATAATATCACCAATACCGTTGAATCCAAATTCTGGCCAGTAGGTTTGACCCAGATTATTCTTCACAATCTGTATGTGTTCATGAATCTCATCAAATGTAGCAACGATGTCTTGAGGTTCAGGTAGAGTGAATCCAATGGTATTCCAACCTTCTAATAAATCTATTTCTATCGGTACAAGTGCTGGATTTTCAGCACATTCAATCAATGCATTTTCAAGTTCAGTTACTTGAACATTAAGAGTCGCAATAGAATCATTTGCCGTTTCAAGACTCGCAGTCAAATTAGAATTCTCATTCTCAAAGACATCGATGTCATCATTAAGAGAAGAAATCTGAGCGTTTAGACCTTCCATTATATCAGAAGCATTCGCTAGGTCTGTTGTTAGCCCAGCTATTTGTCCTTCCAGATCCTCTAGGTTAGCCTCCAAGGCATCTACCTCAGCTTCCGAAGCAGCTAAAGCCCCTTCAAGTGTTGTAATGGTAGCATTCAATGTATTGATTGAATCGCCCGATGCAGCGGCATTGGCAATTTCTTGAGCCAATTGTGCATTCAGAGAAGCAATCTCTTGATTCGCTAAATCCAATAAATGAATTGTTTGAGACAATACCAATTCTTCGGAATCAAGTGCTGTTTGCGTTGCTAAATGGTTGGCTTGTTCCGAAGCTAATGAAGCTTCAAGAGCAACAACATTCGAATTGAGTACAAGTATTGAATCTTGAGCTAAGCTCAATGCCAATTCTGTGTTAGTCAAATTAATTTGAGTGGCAGTAAGGGTAGAATTTAAAGTTGCCAACTGACCATTAAGCTGTGTTACTTCACTTTCCATTCCACCTATGGTTGCATAAGCTGCAATCAAATTGTTTTGAGCTGCACCCAATTGGCTTCCTAAGTTGGTATTATCCGCAGTTAAATCACCAATTTGTGCTTGGTAAACATCAATCAGGGAGTCTTGATCAGCAATATTTCCATTCAAGTTAGTAATCATAGCTTGATAGTTTGATGCTTGAGACGCTAAGGCAAGTACATGTTGCTCATTCAAGTAATCAATATAATCCTGATGATTTTCATTCAAGTCAATAATCTGTTGCGTGAAATCAGCAATTTGTATGACTAATAAATCGATCTGATGCTCAAGGGAATTAATTTCTTGATTAAGCGTTGCTATGGAATCCAGATTTGTTAAGATGATTCCAGTTAGATTATCAATCGTTGCGTTAGCAATAGCTAAAGCATTCTCTAAAGTAGATAATTCATCTTCTAAAGTAGAAATCTCATCATTAAGAGATTGAACTTCTAGAGTATGATCTGCTTCAATAATTGCAATTTCATTATCATGTGCAGAATTCAGAGTTGAAACTACATCATCATGAATTGCTTGCATTACCGATTCGGCACTGTCAATTTGAGCACTAACAAAGTTCCACTCCCCGTTACATAAATTTGAATCTACGGTAGCAAAGGAATCGTAATTCAACATGCTTTCGTACATACATCCGTAGCGGTAACAAGTGTTGTCATCAATGGTTGCCAGCACATCGTAATTGTCAGCCCAATCAGACATACAACCTAAACGATTACATTCGTTTTCTGTTAAAGTATTTTGTGTAGCTAAGCTTTCGTAATTATTAGCCCAACTTTCCATACAACCTTCTTTATAACAAGACCCATCATCATTAGTTGCTGAATCATCATAATTATCAGCCCATTCAGATAAACAAGCATATCTAACGCAAAGATTCTCTAATAAAGTATTTTGAGTAGCTAAACTATCGAAGTTATCTGCCCATTCGGCCATACAACCTTCGTTGAAACAAGAACCATCGTCTATAGTAGCAATCGCATCGTAGTTATCCGAGTCAGAATTCATACATCCTTCTCTGTAACAAGAACCATCGTTTACATTTGCAAATTCTGTAGCATTTGTATTTGCTGTTAGGCCGTAGTTATCTGCCCAGTCTAAAGTACATCCTAAATAGGTACAAGTATTATTTTCGGTATTCGCATCTACTTGTACATCATTTACTAATGAAATAAAGTTATCTGCCTCAGCATCTAAACAACCTTCAATTACTGGATAACAAGTACCGTTATCGGTATTTGCATCAGTAGCGTAATTATACATAGAAGTGATTATACATCCCTCAGAAACCGCTATACAAGAATTGTCTGAATGATCCGCAAGTGGATTGTAGTTAAACATAGTGTCTACCATACAACCATCTACATAATAACAAGAAGCATCATTTGTGTTTACATCAGTATACACATTTCCAGCTGGAACCATATAATTAAGAGCAAGTTCATCATTACATCCTTCAATTACAGGGTAACAAGTACCGTCGTTTGTATTTGCACCATTATCATAATTAAACGCCCAGTCCGAAATACAACCGTAGTATATACATGCAGTATTATCTACTGTGTTAATATCAAGCAATACATTTCCAATTGGGTATACATAGTTATCTGCACTTACATTTGTACAACCTGAGATTACATCTAGACAAGATCCATCGTCTGTATTTGCATTAAGGTCTGCATTGAAGTTGAATGCGGTAGTATCTGTACATCCACCAATAAATGGTATACATGAATCATCTGACACATTAGCAGCTATATTAAAGTTGAACATTGTTGAGTCCATACAGCCTTCTACTACTGCAATACAAGAACCGTTATCAGTATTTGCTTCAGAATTATAATTAAATGCCTCAGTTTCCGTACATCCGTATACATAAGGCTCACAAGTTCCATCGTCTATAGTTGCATCTTCATCGTGGTTAAATGCCCATGGATAAATACAACCTGCTATATGACATTGCGTGGAATCTGAAACATTTGCATTTGGATTGTAGGTATCATATTCTTCATCCATACAGCCCATGATATCACAGGAGTCATCCTGTACGTTTGCTGCAGAATCATAATCGAATGAAAGTGGGTTCATACATCCATGAACGATTTCCTGACAACAAGAATCACATGCAACATTTGCATTAGCATCATAGTTTAACATATCTACATCCATACACCCATCAAACTCACACGGGCCTTCATCTGTTGCAAATAATTCATAGTTGTCAGCTAATGGATCTTGACATCCAACCACTTCAAGGGTGTCACATACTCCATCTTGATCTGCATCTTCTTGACAATCTCCATCACAATTATAGAATTCTTCTATGAATTCACACATGGTAATGTCAGCATCCGTTGCAAGTACATTATAATTACAAGCTAAAGTATCCATACAACCGATGACTTCAAGGGAATCACAAATTCCATCCAAGTCAGTGTCAACAATACAACTATCATTACAGTCGTAATACTCAGCAGCGAAATCACAAGTTAAATCATCTTCGGTAGCAAGTGAATCAAAGTTACAAGCTAAATCATCTGTACATCCTGGAATTTCTAAATCATCACAAATACCGTCGCCATCTACATCAGCAAGACAATCTCCATCACAGTTGTAATAGTTTTCTGGTAATGTACATGAAGTATCAGCTTCTGTTGCTAATGAATCATAATTACAAGCTAAAGTATCAATACAACCTAAAACTTCAAGGGTATCGCATACACCATCAGCATCTGCGTCTTCTAGACAAGCTCCATCACAATTGTAGAATTCTGCTGCATATTCACATAAAGTAGAATCCATAACATTGTGCAATGTGTCGTATGTACATGCAGTACTATCCATACAACCAAAGACCTTAGTTATACACGTACCATCGTCAACATTACAGCTGTCACAATAGTTATACATCTCTGGGTAGGTACAACCGTAATACAAACATAAATCGTCATTGAATGTATTTACATCCGTTTGAACATCATCTATATCTACTTGGAAATTATTAGCAGTAGAATCAGAACAACCATATATGTATGGGTAACAAGATTCATCATCTACATTTGCCAAATAGTCAAAGTTAAAGGCCGTAGTGTCCGTACATCCCGGATTGGCATAAACAGCACATGATTCATCATCAACATTGGCCATTGGATTGTATTCCAGGTAATCAAGGTTGGTACAACCGTAGGTAATTACCACATTACAAGAATCCTGAACATGGGTGTTAGCCAAAGAATCATATTCCATAAAGGCATCGTCCATACAACCCGTTGCCACGGAGATACATTCATAATCTTCCGGCTGTGTATTCGCCGCTGCATTGTAATTAAACGCGGTTTCTGTCATACAACCTAAAACCACCGCTATACATGTGTCTGCCGTATTTGCCAGAGTATCGTAATTAAATGCTAATGTGTCCATACATCCCTGAACAATTTCAATACATGTATTAGGAACAGAGTCTATATTGGCCATTGGATCGAAATTGAACATGGTAGAATCCGTACATCCCCATACCTTATCAATACAAAGAGAATCTCCTAATGTATTGGCAGACTCCATAAAGTTAAATGCCAATGAATCTGTACAACCGTATTCGATCTCTTCACAACAATAGGTACATGGCGTATTCGCCGTAGAATCAAAATTAAACATAGTTGTATCCATACAAGCTTCAAGAACAGGAATACAACTGTCCGTTAGTTCTTGATTTGCTATGGAATCATAATTAAAGGCTAAAGAATCCATACATCCGTAATACACACAAGGATCCGTTTCATCTGCCGATGTTGTCGCATTCACATTTGCTTGAGCAATGTAATTGTCTGCCAAGGAATCTGTACAACCGTATATATAAGGAACACAAGTCCCGTTATCAGTGTTCACATCAAGTTGGGTGTTACCTACAGGGCTGTCGTAATTAAATGCCGTACTATCCATACATCCTGTAATAACAGGAATACATGAATCGTTATCCAAGGTTGCTAAAGAATCGTAATTAAACATGAAACTGTAGGTACAACCTTCGAGATAACAAGAACCATCATTTATGGTAGCAAGTGAATCAAGATTGTCCGCCCATAAGTCCGTACAACCGATTTTATAACAAGTACTATCCTCAATAGTAGCACTTGAATCGTAATTGTCTGCCCATTCTTCGGTACAACCAACTAAATAACATACATTTTCCTCTAGGCTGTTTTGTGTCGCCAAAGTATCGAAGTTTGTTGCCCAGTCATCCATACAACCTTCTCGGTAACAAGTGTCGTTTTCTAAAGTGGCAAAAGCATTGTAATTATCTGCCCATTCTTCGGTACATCCTTCTAAATAACAGCTGTTATCATTTAAGGTTGAAAGGCTGTCGTAATTAGAAGCCCAAGATTCTGTACATCCATAGTATATACATAGTGTTGAGTCGTTTGTATTGATATCAATCAACACATTAGCCGTTAAAATATTCGGTAATGTATCATTGTCATAATCATTGTAATTGTCTGCAGTTTCATCCAAACAACCATAAATTTTAGCATAACACGTCTCGTCATCAGTATTGGCCTCCTCGTTATAATTGTAGGCTACTGCATCTGTACATCCTAATACAATGGCGGTACTACACATGGCAGTATCGGTATTGGCCGCTGCATTGTATTCTATATACAAAGAATCCATACAACCATAGACAACAGCTTCACAGGAAGCATCATCCACATTTGCATTATTATCATAATTAAAAGCTAAAGTATCCATACAGCCAAAGTAGACACAAAGAGTAGAGTCATTTGTATTGATGTCTGTTGTATTTACTCCTGTAAGCTCGTTGGCAACTCCATCCCCATCGAAGTCATTATAATTGTCTGCTTCTGCATCTATACATCCAACAAGTACAGGATAACAAGAATTGTCATTTGTATTTGCTAAAGTATCGTAATTGAATGCTAGTTCGTTGATACATCCGTAATAGATACATAGATCGTCATCATTTGTATTTACATCGAGTCCGTTCTCCCCAGTTAAGTCATTAGAATAACCATCTAATTCATAATCGTTGTAGTTGTCAGCTAGTGTATCAAGACATCCTAACACGACTTCATAACAAGATTCATCATCGGTATTCACATCTACTTGTGCATCTCCTGTTAAGGCTACATAATTATATGCTGTTGTATCCATACATCCTCCAATAATTGGATAACAAGAGAAATCATCGACATTAGCTAATGTATCGTAATTAAACATGTAGTCATAAGTACAGCCAAGATACTCACACATATCAGGGTTAGATGTATTAATATCTATATGAATATCAGCAATCTGTGCTATATAATTATCAGCTAAAGAATCTGTACAACCTTCAATTACCGGATAACAACTTTCATCATCTGTATTTGCAACCTCATCATAATTATATGCTTGAACTTCAGTACAACCTAAATATTCACAGGTTCCATCATCCGTATTTACATCCGGATCATAATTTGGAGATGAACTGTCTGTACATCCCGAATACACACAGAAACCTTCAACTGTAGCAGCCGCATTGTAATTTGAAGCCAATGAGTCCATGCAATCAAGGTAATAACAGGATCCATCATCCTGAGTCGCAGTTACAGTGTAATTAAGAGCATCTGCATCCGTACACCCATTCAATACACAGGATCCATCATTTTGAGTGGCCCCAGCATTGTAATTTTCAGCCCAAGCATAAGTACAACCTGGGATGGAATCATTTGTTGTCTGTGCAAACGAACAAATACTAAGAGTTAATGAAAAAAGAAAGAACAAAATTCTTCTACAAGGAGTACAAGTTTTCATACGATGGAGATTTAGGGTTTAATAAATTACTTAATGTTAAATGAGTGTACGCTCAACAAGCATACTCTCAAAAAATGTTTGTTTATATTTTGGGCCCAAACTAATTATAGTCTGATCAATTTTTAACTCTGATTTGTTAAATGAAGTAACCTTTTCAATGTTTACTGCATACCTACGATGACACTGTACGAATTGTTTACCCAACTGTTCAATAACATAATGAATTGAGTTGTTCACTTGCAATTCACCTTTATTCAGATAAATTTTAGTTCTTCCTTTTAGTATTTCTAAAAACAAAATGTCATCAATTTTAACAGGGTAATACTCACCCCTACTGGTTTTAATAATTAAATTTCGCATAGTCTTGTTAATGATTTTAGTACCGCATCACACTATATAGTGTACACTGATTCTAAAAGGTTAACAACAACGCAAAAATTTTTTCAAGCTCTTTTAATTTTCTCTTTGAGAATAAGACTTTTAGAAGCATATTATTCTCAAGAATAATTATTTAACACTATCCCCACACATGTTATAAATGGAACCTGAGACAGAATTATGTCTCGAATCATTATTCCGGGGGGGGCAATAATCTTGTAAATTGAATTTAACAGCTCGAAAACCACTTTAACCTACCCGAAACGCTTTCAAGTAGGGTCATAGCAATATACAAAGTGTTGTTATTCAAAAAATTACCAAGTGAATCTATAATAATTATATTAGAATACAAAGTCAAAAAAAGTTATCGGTATGTTTTATTGAGTTAACGGTAAAATATGAGTGACATCACCTATAAATTAATATTTAAATTTTCACCTCTAATAATTCGGAAATTCTTGTAGTATATCAAGGCGATAATTACTCTTAATTTATTTTCCGATACAAGGCTTAATGATAGAAATACTTAACAAAGGTTTGGTGACTCATTTGAGACCTCTTTAATAAAGCCAATTATAGATAAATAAAAAAGCCACCCTCTCGAGTGGCTTCTCTTTTAATCCCCCCCAGGACTATGAAAAACTTTACAATCTTTAAACGCCAAAAGTTTCCCAATTATTAGCCCATAATCCCAAATAACAATACATTAACAAAACAAAAATGCCACCCTATTAGAGTGGCTTTATTTATAAAGAATCGTCAACTGTTTGTCCTATAGCAAGCAGAGGAATAAATAGTAGTATCGATAGTGGGGGCTACAAAAAAAGGCCGATTATGAAAATCGACCTTTTTGTAAAAAGCTGCGTCTCAGCAATTTGATGAATTCAGAGATATTTGAAATCTCATTGTGCGGAGAGAGAGGGATTCGAACCCCCGGTACATTGCTGTACGCTGGTTTTCAAGACCAGTGCATTCGACCACTCTGCCATCTCTCCTTTTTGATAGCGATGCAAATGTAAGAGAATTTTATAAACTGCAAACAAAAAAAAGAGTAATTTTACTTCATAGAGTAAAAAAATGAAAAACCTTCAAAAAGCCAGCAAAATGAGGACTTACAGCAAGTGGATAGTGGTAGTTTTAATCATGAGTTTTAACTCCTTGAATGCTAAAAATTTACAAGCAAACTTTCAATATTTTACGTATCAAAATGATGAAGGACTGACTTATATCGAAACATTTATTAGCTTTTTAAGTACCGAAATTAACTACCAAAAAACATCTGAAAATAATTTCCAAGGGAGTGTATTAGTTGAAATGTCAATTAAAAATGGAAATGAAATTTATTTTTTTGATAAATACATATTCCAATCTCCCCTCATAAGCGATACTTTAACACCTCAAAATTTCATAGACAAACAGATTATTGCCCTTAAAAATGGGGAATATACTCTTGAACTTAAATTAACAGATGTAATAAGTAACCATGAAATTTCGGCAAGTACTCCTATAAAAATCAATTATCAGCACAATAGTTTAAGTTTATCAGATGTAATGATACTTGATAGTTATCAGTTAAGTACCCAAAACTCTAGTTTAAGCAAATCTGGTTACGACCTCCTACCCTTAAACACAAAAGGGTCCTATTTTTTTGATGACGACATTCATAGTTTAAACTTTTACATAGAATGGTATAACACCCATACAGATACAGCAACTAACCAGGGTTACCTCTTAAACTATTATATAGAAAATGATCAAACACACGTACCTTTAACGGGATTTAATGCAATAAAAAAGAAGACTACTGAACACGCAAAAGCTCACTTAGGTGGATTTGACATTACCTTATTAGCTTCAGGGAATTACAATTTAGTCATCTCTATTATGGACCGTAAAGGAAAGGGATTGATTAATAAACGAATCTTTTTTCAAAGGAGGAATTCAACTACAAGTCTAAAACCTCAGGATTACGCAAGTTTAAATTCAAAAGGAACTTTTGTTGATGACTTTACAATCATTGAAGAGTTAGCAGAAAACATATCTAGTCTTCTTCCTATCGCTACTCAAAGAGAATGGTCTTATGCCTCAAACCAACTAAAAACTTGGGATCTTACTCAAATGAAGCAGTTCTTTTATGGATTTTGGGAGAACAGAAGCCCTCTAGACCCTCAAAGTGAATGGATTAAATATTATGATGCTGTAAAAAGAGCCAATCAAATGTTTTCATGTAATAAAATTAAAGGTTTTGCCACTGACAGAGGGCGGATATACTTAAAATATGGTACTGCAAACTATATAGAAAACTCTGTTCACGAAAACCATATGCTTCCCTATCAGATCTGGAGCTTCACCAAAATAGGAACTCAAACAAATCGTTTGTTTATTTTTGCTGAAACTGCAATGGGTACAAATGATTATGAATTGATTCACTCTACAGTTCAAGGGGAATTATATAATGAAAATTGGAAAGATATCGTTTACAGAGTAAAATATGACGTTTACAAGCGAAGTGACATTGATTTTGATAAAAATAACTCTATCATTGATACTGACTTCAACACTACACGTGATGAAAATGATAATATCATTAAAATAGACTAATGAGCAAATTAACTTCTCTAATCTTAAAAATCATTGGGTTTATCCCCTTACCTGTACTCCACCTTAAATCAAATTTTTTAAGTTTTTTTCTTAGAAGAATATTTGCTTATAGAACTGATGTCGTTCGTGAGAATTTAAAAAATAGCTTCCCAAACAAAAGTGAAAGAGAACTCAAATTAATTGAAAAATTAAGCTACCGAAATTTCACTGATGTCATTCTTGAAAACCTTCTCTTATTTACAATTTCTAAAAAGAATTTAAACAGGAGAATGAAGCTCCTAAACCCTGAAGTGTTTGAATCCTTACACAATAACAATAAGGGAGCAATACTTATATCCGCCCATTACAACAACTGGGAATGGATGGCACTCTCATTAGCCTTATACGCTAAACAAGATGTTTATTCTGTATACAAACCTCTCAGCAACAAGTCTATTGACAGAGTAATGCTTAGGGCGCGTTCTAGATTTGGAGCCAAAATTATACCTATGGCATCTTTTCCTAAAGCGATTCTACAAAACAAGGGTAAAGCAACTATTAATTTGATTCTTGCAGACCAAAGCCCTCACAAAGGTAAGTTAGACTTTTATTGTGATTTCTTAAATCAGGATACCCCTGTATTTCTAGGTCCTGAAAAACTAATAAAAGCTGCTGATTTAGAATTACTCTTTGTGGAAGTTCATAGAGTGAAAAGGGGTTACTATGAAATGAAAATTGTTTCTTTAGCTGATAAAGTTCTGAATGAAAAAGGTGCTACCACCCTACTACATGTTAAACATTTAGAACAAATCATAAAAAACAATCCAGAAAACTGGCTTTGGTCACATAGAAGATGGAAACACAGTCGAAAAAAATAGCCGTACTCATACTTAACTGGAATGGACGAGAGTTATTAGAACGCTTTCTTCCTTCAATAGTAGAGAACAACTCTAGCAATGCTGATGTAATTGTAATAGACAATGCATCGACTGATAATTCTGTAGCTTTTATAAAAGAAGCTTACCCTCATGTACAATGTATAGAGTTTAAAGAAAATTATGGTTTTGCTTTAGGTTATAATAAAGCAATAGAACTTGTTCCACACGAGTATGTAGTTCTACTAAATTCAGATGTTCGTGTAGGATCAAATTGGCTTCAAGCACCACTCGACTTTTTGGAATCTAACAAATCTTATGCTGCTTGTCAGCCTAAAATATTAGATGAAAAAGATTCCGATAAATTTGAATATGCTGGTGCTTGCGGAGGCTATATAGACCTGTTCGGTTATCCTTTTTGTCGTGGAAGAATATTTGATAATCTAGAATTTGATAAAGGACAATATGATTCGGTTAAAGATTTGTTTTGGGCTAGTGGCGCTGCACTATTCGTTAGAAGAGCTGAATATATAGAAACTGGGGGTTTAGATGCCAGCTTCTTTGCACATCAAGAGGAAATAGATTTATGCTGGAGATTATTAAATAAAGGATTTAAAATTGCTTGTGTACCACAATCAACTGTTTATCATTTAGGTGGAGCTTCCCTTGATAAAGCTCATCCAAGAAAGACGTTCTTAAATTTTAGGAACAATTTAGTCATGTTACTAAAAAATCTTCCTTTATACGCATTACCCATTATTTTCTTTAGATTGATTTTAGATGGTATTGCTGGCGCTAAATTTATCAGCGAAGGTAAATTCAGCCATTGCTTTGCTATCGTAAAAGCACACTTCTCTTTTTACAGTAGAATTCCTGTATTACTGATAAAAAGAAGAAGAACTAGAAAAATTGAAAGTTCTATCAAATACAAAAAGTCAATTCTAATCCAATATTACTTATTAAAAAATAAAAAATTCAGCCAATTAAAGTGGTAAACACCTTTGATGGCAATAAAATCAATATTAGTAAGTAAGTCCAATTAAATTTCATATACCTTCTCAATTTAGACACTGAAACTAAAACAATCATAAAAAACTAAACAATATGAAACTTCTCATTCAATTGGTTATACTACTCAGTATATACTCATGCAACACAACAGAAGATATACTTGTAGAGCACAAAGGTGCTTTGCGCAATATTATGCACAAAGGCGATTTATCTGCGAAAGCCAACCTTAAAGAATTCGAAAATATCAAAGGACTATATGGCTTAGGTGCTGTAGAAAATCTTAAAGGAGAAATACTGATTCTTGATGGAGTTCCTTATATATCTTCATGCGAAATTAAAGATTCTGTAAAAATTAATTCCATTGAGAAAACCTTTGATGCAAAGGCTGCATTATTTGTTTACACTCAAGTAATTAACTGGATCGACATTAAAATTCCATTTGATGTGCAAACATACTCTCAATTAGAAACATTTATTCAGGCAGAAGCTAAGCATCAAGGAATAGATGTAGAAATGCCATTCCCTTTTTTAATTGAAGGTGAATTTGATTCTTTCGATTGGCACGTTATCGATTGGAAAGCGGGCGACATGGAGCATTCGCATGAAAAGCATATTCAAGCCGGTTTACACGGCACTATGCATAATACAAATGGAGAAGTTTTAGGCTTCTACTCTAACAAGCATCATGCTATCTACACCCATCATACAACAAATATGCATTTACACATTAAAACCGACGATAATCAGTTGGTAGGGCATGTAGATGATTTAATGCTGGGTGACTATAATAGTTTGAAACTCCCATTAAACATTGAATAATTTTATGAATAAATGAATCTAATAAAATACATTTAAATCAATTTGGTTTCTGAGCTGTAGGCTTAAGTGAAACGCAAAGTCCAAAAATTTACGTAGAAGCTATTTTTCGTTTTATTACTCATTGCTTTTTATACCAGTAATAAGCTAGCATTGGAAAAAATAGTGCAAGTGAACTTAGCGCAACTGTATCCAGTACTTTTGCTCCAGGTAAATGATAAAGGTAAAACAGGAAGGTAATCGGACTGATAAAGCCACAAAATCCTCCTAAAACAAATAGTGCTTTTCTCATTATTCTAAGATTAAATTATCTATCCGTTCTAAAGGCCCTGGGCACAGCATGGTATGGCAAGACATACAATTGTTTACAATAGAACTAAAATTCTTTGAGTTAGGCTCTTCGTTGAAAGAATTAACGGAATAAGCATAAGCAGTAGACATAGATTCTAGTCCTTCTTTTAAGAAACTCTCATCTGTTGGAGTTTGTTTATGGATAAGCTCAAAATCAAATTGCTCCTTTGATATGTCCTCGCCAATAAGTATTTTATTTT
>Ga0206678_10001965_pt1 | contig 13303 bp, 14 predicted proteins | sample M180m12015metaG_FD_155453 | JGI IMG/M metagenome (GOLD analysis project Ga0206678, IMG submission 155453) | Ammonia-oxidizing marine archaeal communities from Monterey Bay, California, United States - M1 80m 12015 | ecosystem: Environmental > Aquatic > Marine > Intertidal zone | place: USA... | reverse complement strand
TTACGGTATTAGCAATTTATTATACTTATAAATTACTTTTTGATAATTAATTAGTTCTTATTTGCCCTTGTCATTTGTCTTTTTCCTGGAGGACCATCTAAGACTACAATTTCAAAACCAACCGCTTTCATAGTTCGTTTTACTACTCCTTTGGCGCAATAAGTAACCAAGAATCCATCTTCCTTTAATAGATTGTACATATTCTGAAATATTTCAGCATTCCATAAATGAGGTTGTTTTTCTGGGGAAAAAGCATCAAAATAGATAATATCAAACTTAGTATTACTTTTATATTTTTCTAACTCTATTTCATTTTTTGTTAGTTTAAAAAAATCATGAATATCATGCTCTTTTTCCCAGCTGCAATCATGTAGTTTTAGTAATTCTGATTTTTCTTCTCCTATTAAATCAGTAAAATTTAACTGGTTATAGCTTTCTTTAGGAACAGGGTAAAGTTCAATTCCATGATAATTAATAGTAATGTTTTTTTGCTTTGCTTTTTGTGAAGTAAGTAGTGCGTTTAGTCCTGTTCCAAAACCAACTTCTAGGATGTTAAACTCCTTTTTGTTTTCGGCTAAAAGCCCGTTTTTAATAAATACATGCTCTGCTTCAACTATTGCCCCATGTTTGGAATGATAAGTTTCATTTACCTCAGGATTGAAAATGGAATGAGAGCCATCATTTGTAATAACAAGTTTGTTTTTCATTGTTTGTATTTGCTTGCAAATGTAAATTATTTACTGGCTAAAATGTTTGTAATTTTATTGAATTGAAAACCGTTATTGTTATTTTGAACGCATAAGAATATTTTGAAAAGATAATGTTTTTCTTGGCTTCAGTATTTTTTTAACTTATATTTGTGGCATCAAAAGCATTAATAATTAAACATTTACAGATATGAAAAAGATTTTTACACTTTGTTTAGGAATTGCGATAGCACTTTCTTCTTATGCTACTCACCTTATGGGAGGGCAAATTTCAGCTACTTATCTGAGTTCAGATACCTCAGGTTCTCACTACTTTTTGGAGCTTGATGTTTATAGAGATACTTTAGGTGTTCCAATGACTTTATTACAGTCTGTTGAGGTTTATGAGTTAGATTTAGTGACGGGTACATATAACTTTATTTTGACTCAACCCATCTCCTTGGGTGCTAGTGGTTCAGTTGCTACAATGTCCACAGTATATGGTGTTGAAATATATCATTTTGCTGATTCAATTACATTTCCTACAAATGGATATTATATGATTAAATGGAGTGATTGTTGTAGGAATGGCGCAATTATTAATATGAGTTCACCTTTAGTAGAAGATATGGAATTCTTAACTTATATAAATGTAGATAGTTCAAACCCCAACTCATCACCTACTTACTTAGCACCTCCGGTAATTTATTTGCCAACAAATAATGTTTGGCAGTACAATCCTCTTCCTTTTGATATTGATGGAGATTCTTTAGTTTGGAATTTATCCGTTCCACTTTCTAATAATAGTGTTGTTGCGGGTTATCAATCTTTGTCTGATACAGTTTTGTACTCTAATACTACTGGTATATTCTCAATGGATGCGGTTACAGGTGAAATTACTTGGGACCCTAAAATGGTTGGTAATTTTGTTGCATCTTTTGCAATAGAAGAGTATAGAAATGGAGTATTAGTTGGTGCAATGAGTAGGGATATGCAATTTGTTGTAGTCCCTGATTCTACTAATGCTGTTCCTAATGTTTCATTTATGCAATCGCCACCTACTAATAACTTAGGATATCCTTATGTTAAAATTATGCCAGGACAGAATTATAATATTACTTTATTAGCTTCTGATGCTGATGTAAATGATGTTGTAAGCATGGAAGTATATGGTGAACCATTTGAAATTTCTAATCCAGCTACATTTAGTGTTGTGACAACTGGAAATGGCAATGAAATTGAAGGAACTTTTGCTTGGACTCCTGATATGAGTCAAGTGCGCTCTAAACCGTATTTGGTGGTATTTCGTACTACTGATAATTTCTTTTACTTTGATGAAACGGTACAGTTTGAGGTTAGTTTAACAACAGCTGTGGAAGATGTAAATTCTTTTGAGGTTATGGATATTTATCCGAATCCTGCTTCTACTAACTTTACACTTTCGTTAATTTTGGATAAAGGACAAGATGTAGCAATTGATATTTATAATGTACTAGGAATTAAGGTTTCTTCTGAGCAATTAAATCTTTCAGCTGGAAATCATATCCTAATTAAGAATTTTGATTTGAATAGTGGGCAGTACTTTGTGAATATAACTGATGCTAACGGATTAACAATAACAACTAAAAAATTACTTGTGGTTAAGTAAACTTGTTTTTTATGGTTTTTTAGGTTGGAAAAGAGGGGTATTACCCCTCTTTTTTTTATATTTTTGCAGCACTTTAAAAAACAAGGAATTAGCGCATATGAAGATTAAAAAAACTAGCATTTCACGATTAAATACAACTGACTTTTCTAATTTACCTTTTGGTACAGTTTTCTCTGATCATATGCTTGTTTGTAATTATAAAGATGGTAAATGGGCTAAAGCAGAAATTATGCCTTACGGGCCAATAGCTATGGCGCCAGGTGCACAGATTCTGCATTATGGACAATCAGTCTTTGAAGGAATGAAAGCCTTTAAAAATAATGCAGATGAAATTTTGTTATTCCGTAAGAATGAAAATTTTAAACGTTTAAATATATCAGCTGAACGTTTGTCAATTCCTGCAATTGATGAAGAAACTTTTATGAATGGTTTGGATGAGTTATTAGCTTTGGATCATGCATGGTGTAAAAAGGAGGAAGGGTATTCATTATATATTCGTCCTTTTATATTTGCGTCAGGTGAGTGTGTGAAAGCATCAGCATCAGATGAATATACGTTTATTATTATTACTTCCCCAACTACAAAATATTATGCTGGAGAGATGAATGTAGTAGTGGAAGAGCATTATACTAGAGCACCACAAGGTGGTGTAGGGTATGCAAAAGCAGCAGGAAATTATGCAGCATCCTTTTACCCAACAAAACAGGCTAATGCAAAAGGTTTTCAGCAACTAATCTGGACAGACGCAAAAGAGCATAAGTATATTGAAGAATCAGGAACTATGAATATTTGGTTCAGAATTGGAGATACTTTAATTACTCCTTCACTTTCGGATAGTATTTTAGGAGGAATTACCCGTGATAGTATTATTACTTTAGCGAAAGATAATGATATAAAGGTTGAAGAAAGAAAGGTGTTGATTGCTGAAGTAGTTGAAGCTTTTAAAAATGGGACGCTAAAAGAAGCGTTTGGTACGGGTACAGCTGTTACCGTAAACCCAATTAACACAATTACTTTCCGTGAGGATAGAATGGTGATTGAAGCGCAAGATGACTCTTTTGCTTTAACATTAAAACAACAATTGCAAGCGATACAAAAAGGAAGTGCAAATGATACTTATGCTTGGACTTCAAAAGTATTAAGTGCTGTGAAAAGCTAAACTGTACACCATTTTGTAATGCATAATTCCGGCTTCTTCAAATAAGTTTCCTTCTTTTATAAACCCAACTTTTTCATAAAAAGGAATTACTTGTTCTTGAGCATGCATATATTTTAGTGCTTTTTCATCTTTTAAGTCATGCAATATGGCTTGTAGTACTTGCATTCCAAAACCTTTTCCTCTTGCAGTTTCAAGCACTGCAAAGCGTTCTAGCTTAAATCCTTTTTCTGTTTTCCTATGGCGAGCAGTAGCTAATGGAATATTATTTTCTAATAATAAAAAGTGAGTAGATTCTTCTTCAAATTCGTATTCTAAATCTTCAGGGCAGTTTTGTCCAACTACAAATACCTTATGGCGAATTGCAAAAGCGTGTTTCCTTAAGGCTTTATTCTCGAAAGTAAATTTTTTTATGCTTATCATAACTATTGTTTGTGCCGTAAATTTATGTATTTTTGAGCAATAAATTAAAAAATAGAATCATGAAAAGAACAATTTTAACTGTACTACTAGCAGTAATAACAACTTTTAGTTTTGCAACTAAGCCACATACTGACAATGTAAGAGTGGATACAAAGAGCTCAACTGTAAAATGGTTAGGCTCAAAAGTAGCTTCAGCACATGAAGGAACTATTAATATTCAAAGAGGTATGCTGATGATTAATCATGGTACTTTGGTGGGAGGAGAATTCAGTATTGATATGAATTCAATCACGAATACTGATATAGAATCAGAAGAATCCAGTGCGAAATTAGAAGGGCATTTAAAGAATAAGGATTTCTTTGATGTTGAACAATTCCCTACAGCTACAATAACAATTGTAAAAGCAGTTAAAGGAACTGAGAATAACTACACCATTATTGCAAACTTAACGATAAAAGGAATTACGCATCCAATTTCATTTGACGCAAATATTAATATTAATGGAATAAACTTTTTAGCAACTGCAAATATTAAGATTGACCGTACAAAGTGGGATATTACTTATAACTCAGGAAACTTTTTTGAAAACTTAGGAGATTACCTTATTAAGGATGAAATTGAGTTTGATGTATTTTTGCTTTCAGCAAAATAGATGACATTCTACATATTGCTGATAATTACAGTTGTTGTAGCTTATGTAATTGCAGTTTATCAAAAGATAAGAGGACTAAAATTTTGGTCCTCTTTTTTTAAATCACTTATTGCTGTAGCTGGGGTAATTGGTACTATTTGGAAGATATTTTTTTAGCAATTTCCTCCGCTAGTTTTTCAGCAGCTTCTGGGTAGTTCCTAAACCATAACTCAGGCTCAATCAATTCTAATTCGCTTAAAGAAGGGTTATTATTGTTATCATATACTAAATCTACACGGGCATACATTGGCTTAAAAGGATTTGCCGCTAGGCAGTTTTCAGCAAACACAATTTCTTCTTTGCTTGGGGTATATTTTTCTACCCTTCCACCATGGTCGTCTTGTACACGGAAATCTCCTGTTTTTGCAATTTTTTTAACAGCATGAGTGTATTTTCCTCCAATTAGTATTAGTGATATTTCCCCTTGTGTAGTTATGTTATTTAGGAATTCCTGAAAAAGCATGCATTCATTCTCTATCAGTTCTTGAAACACAGCTTCAAGCTCAGCACAGTTACTAGGATTGATTCGGTAAGTATGACGTGCTGCCCCTGAAATGGCTGGTTTTAGTACAGCCTCAGTCCAGTTTGTTTTTTTAAAAAGTTGTGCTAAATTAACTGTATCCCCTTTTTCTATAAATAGAGTGGGAGCAATATTAATCTTATTTTTTACTAGATCCTGTAAATAGTGTTTGTCAATATTCCAATTGATGACTTCAGAAGAATTAATGAAAGTAGTTTTGTTTTTGGTGTTTTCTAGCCAAATGAAGAATTCATCAAAGCGTTCAAAATAATCCCATGTCGTTCGGAAGATAGCGTATTTGGTACTTGTCCAGTCAAAGTTTTTATCTGCCCAATCCTTTTTGCAAACTTTTAGTCCTTTGTTTTCTAATGCAGTTTGTAGGAGCCCATCTTCATCCAAAACTTGCTGTGTATACCAATCTACTTTTTCAGGATTTACATAGCGGTGGTCGGTAAGAATTACAATATCAAACATAGCTTTATCTGTAAGCATGTCTTATCAAATCAGATAATTGGATTACCTCTAATGTTTTTTCATGTGTTGCTTCCAATACAACTTTTGGTGCGCAATTGTGTTGTAGGGCTTCTGCCCAACGCAAAGCACATAAGCACCATCTGTCACCTGCTTTTATGCCAGGAAATCCAAATTGTGGCATGGGAGTTGATAAATCGTTTCCTGCTGCATAAGAGAATTGTAAAAAATCCTCAGTAGCAACAATGCAAACGGTATGTATTCCTGAATCGGTTTCGTCAGTATTGCAGCATCCGTCACGAAAGTAACCCGTTAAAGGATCTGTACTACAGCCAATTAATTGTTCTCCGAATACATTATTTTCCATTACAACAGGTTTTTTTATTTGTTAGTTTAAGTCTTCTTTTTGCTATAAAATCGTACCCAAAATCAAGGCAGAAATTAGGTAAAATTTTGGTTAACCTTAAATAATTATAAGGGAATTGTAATTGCCTGCAAATTTTCAATACTGCTTGTGATCTAAAAAAGACAATATTATTTTGAATGTAAACTACTGAATTCTGATTTCCAATTTGAAATTCTTGTTCTATTTTTATAGCTTCAATAGAGTTGAAAGGAAGAAATGATATGGTTTTATCTTGCAATTTACTTTGTGCAAAGTGTATCCATTTTTTGCAAAATTGGCATTCTCCATCATATAGTACAATAGCAATATTCATTTACTCAATACTCATTTTTTGCTCTACCGTTCCATCCTCATAAATGTAAAAAAGAAGGGTGTTTGCTTTAGGAATTGTTACTCTTCCTAAAACATCAACAATTTTAATTAATTTAGTGGAAGAGTTAGTTGTAATATTTTTAATATTTGTTGGAGTTATTAATCCGTAAATATCATATTTAGCAAAGAATTCCCATATTTTTTCTGAGGCATTAATATCTTGATTAGTTACTCCATTTGGAAATAAAGCACCCGGCCAACTGTGTTCTCCGTCAATTATTTTATAATGTTCTACTGTAGCACCATTGTTTCCGTTTTCCCAAATCTGATGCTCAGCAGTACAGCCATCAATAGTATTTATATTGGGTACATTAGTTGTAATTGGAGTACTGTTACAATTGTTAAAGTTTGCCCAGTAATTCATGATGTCAGGAATTGATTCTGTGAAACTACTAGCACTATAGGGTACGGTTGGGTCTAAAGTTCCGTGTATTTCCATAACTGGCATTGGGCGGTTTGGATTGCAACTATTAAACCAGCCTATGTTCATGCTTCCTGTTACTGATGCAATGGCTGCAATTCTATCGCTTAATTCACAGGCTAATTGATAGCTCATAAACCCTCCGTTCGACATTCCTGTGCTGTAGATTCTATCTTGGTTTATGCTGTATTCTGAAGCAATAGAATCAATAAGAGCAGAAGTGAATCCTATGTCATCTACAGTACTTCCTCCCCATCCTACATTCCAATGAGTAGTACCTTGATCATCTAAAGTCCCCTCAGGGTATACAATAATAAATCCTTCATCTTCAGCAACAGTGTTAAAGTTACTGTAAAATGCTTGCTGCCAGGCGTTAGAAGTGTATCCATGAAAATTTAATACTAATGGTAAATCAGTTCCTGGTGAGTAGGATGCAGGAACATATAAAATATAATCTCTTTGCATGCCATCATGGTTAATGCTTGCATTTATTGTTTGTTGTGCTGTCGTAAATAGGGGTAGGCAAATAAGGAGTGTAAGTAATTTTTTCATTTATTGTATTGTAATTTGTTTAGTAAGTGTTCCGCTTTTTGTTTTGATAAGTTGAAGATTGCTATTCGAATTACTTGGCCTTCCCAGTAAATCAAAACTTTGTTTCGCGTGTTGTAAAGGGTTTATTTCCTGAACTTGTGTTGTACTGAAAGGGACTAATTGAACATCCTCAATGGTAGCGTTATTATTTAAGATACTTGCATTTATTGTTTTTGGGTAATATCCGTCTTTACTAAAAGTTATGTCATAATTTCCTTGGTAGATATGCCTGTGATAATTCCCTATTGGTAAATTAGAATATACATGAGAACTATCTATATCATGGTTAATAATTTCCACTTTTGCTTTTAATGGAAGTCCTGTAATGCTATCAGTAACTATACCTCTAATTCCATAAAGTGATTGCTCCATATAATTTAATAATGAAGGGTAATTAGCATCCCATAGCATTGGTAAATCATTAGGGTTTGGAGTTTTATTATCAGAAAGTTCTAAGGTAAATTCTCTGCAATACTTAAAGTAATTCATGTAGTCTTGTCGCCCTCCATCTACTTCATACCAATCCCAGCCATTTGTAATTCCATCATTCAGATAATTGAAATATCCATTTCCACTATTGGCTTGACAGCTGTCAGCATATTCCTGCGATACATATTCCCACCAATTATCATCAGCTGTTAGGTTGCTCCAGGTGTCCCATGGGTAATTGGCTACTTCAGCTCCTCCGTGCATATTTGCTGATATTGTAAAATTCACAGTATCGGCTAAGCCCATAAAAATATTTGTTTCTGTTTGATAAGCATTTCCATCAGGATGATTTCCATCTTCTGGGTCAGGGTAATTTCTGTTTAAATCCACCCAGTTTGCATTGTATCTTGTTGCTGACCATACATCTTGATTTCCTCCATAATAAGCACCATCTGGATTGGCTAAAGGGTTAATCCAAATATCAATATTATCAACTATTTCAGTTAGTCTTAAGTTATTCCCATATCCATTAAGGATGTAGTCAATTAAGCGTAAACTTAATATGTAGCCTGCTAGTTCATCACCATGCATTGAGGAAGTGTAAAGAAAAGAAGGTTCGTTTTCTTTTTGCCCTACATTGTTCGAAATCTGAGCTACTAAAATTTCTCTTCCTGAATTTAAAGTTCCTAAGCTGTGTAATTTACAAATGTTTGGAAAGGAATCAGCAAAGGCAGTCATCATGTTAACATACTGCTGATAAGTAGGGTAGTAGTCCCAATTGTTTTTACTGTTCTGTAAATATTTTAAAGACTCTTTCTTAATAATAGTATAGTCAATCCCTAATTGAATAAAAGCTATAAACTCCCTTTGGTTTGCATAGGCATATGCAATTTCACTATTCGTTTTATGGTCAACCGACACTATGTCCGAAATCGTGTTTAATTGATGTTTATTTTTGTATTCAAATGAGAAATAAACTTCTCCTTTATCTGAAAAAAGAGCGTTAGTGTTTTGACTGAAACCTAAAAATGGAATTAAAAGGAGGAATAAGATTTTTTTCATGGAGTAAAAATAAAGAAAGCCTGATTAATCAGGCTTTCTTTATTGGAATATTTCATTTTCGATTCTTATGTGTTCATCTTAGAGTTATTAACTCGCTTTATCAAGCTCTAATTTTGGCTCAACTTTCTTGCTTTCAAATTGGTTTGAAGTATTGTTTTCTCCTCCAGCTTTTAATGCTTTTTCACCAGCAAAATAGGTTTTATGATCGTCACCAAGATTTGATCCAGCCATTCTTTGATGTTTCACGCAAGCAACTTCTTTTCTTATCTCTTGTCTCTGCACATCTTTTACATAAGCTAACATTCCTTCTTCTCCAAAATATCCTTCAGTTAAATCATTCATATGAAGTGCTGTAGTATGGTAAGTTGGTAGCGTAATCAAATGATGGAAAATACCAGCACCTTTTGCTCCATCCATCTGGAAGGTTTTAATTTTTTCGTCTGCACGAAAGCATAATTCAGTATTGTCATATTCTTCTGACATTAAATTATTTTTATCGTAAGCAGCCATATCTTCTCCTTCAGTAAGCATTTCATCATATACTTGATTACGGAAGTTTAATGTCCAGTTAAAAGAAGGGGAGTTGTTGTAAACCAATTTAGCATTTGGGATTACTTTTTTAACTCTGTTTACCATATGAGCAATTTGCTTAACATTTGGTGTTGGCGTTTCAATCCATAATAAATCTGCTCCATTTTGTAGGCTAGTAATACAATCTAAAACTACTCTATCAATATTTGAACCATCTTTAAATTTATACAATCCATTTGGCAATCTTACAGGGCGAACTAATTTACCATCTCTTTTAAGTAATACATCATCTTCTTTAGCATCCATAATATCAATTTCTTCAGCTTCTACAAAAGCAAGATATTGTGATGCTAAATCTCCAGGTTCTTGGCTTACAGGTAGTTTTTGTGTAAGTCCTGCACCTTCTGAATCTGTTCTTGCAACAATAACTCCATCATCAACTCCTAATTCTAAAAAGGCATATCTGATAGCATTTATTTTAGCAATAAAATCCTCATGTGGCACAGTAACCTTTCCATCTTGATGACCACATTGTTTTGCATCCGAAACTTGGTTTTCAATTTGAATAGCGCAAGCACCAGCTTCAACCATTTTTTTTGTTAGTAGGTAGGTAGCTTCTTCATTCCCAAAACCTGCATCAATATCAGCAATAATAGGAACAATATGTGTTTCGAAATTATCAATTTCATTTTGTACATTTTCTCCGCTATCAAGTCTTCTGAATAAATCATTTAACTCAATTGCATCTGCTTGGCGTAAGAAATCATAAATTTCTTTTATCAATGCTGGAACACTAGTTTTTTCGTGCATAGACTGATCAGGTAATGGTCCGAATTCTGAACGCAAAGCAGCTACCATCCAGCCAGAAAGGTAAAGGTATCGCTTGCTAGTTGTTTTGTGATGTTTTTTAACGGCTATCATATTTTGTTGCGCTACAAACCCATGCCAACAACCTAATGACTGTGTGTAGTTGGAAGAGTCTGCATCATATTCTGCCATATCCTCTCTCATAATTTTAGCTGTATATTTTGCAATATCCAATCCTGTTTTGAAACGATTTTGAGTAATCATTTTTGCAGCATTTGAAGGGCTTATTGCCTCCCAGGTTTTTCCGTATTTGGCTTTAAGGTCTCTTATAGTTTGTAGTGCAGAGCTGTAATTATTTTGTGATAAATTTTTCATTATGGTTTTTTTAATGTTAGTTACTTGTTGTTGGTTATTTACATCCTTATATGTGGCGGTATGCGTTTAGGGTTAAAAATTCTTCTAATGTATCTTCTGCAATAAGTTTGTCAAAAAGTTGAATAGCCAAATTGAATTTCCCGTTAGAGTAGTTTTCTTTTCCTACATATTCTTTTATTTTTGCTAATTCCTGAGGTAATAATTTTTGATAAAATTCATAAGTTATTTCTCTTCCGTCATCCAATTTTGCTTTGTGCTTTATCCACTGCCATAACTGTGTTCTGGATATTTCAGCTGTTGCAGCATCCTCCATTAAGTTGTAGATTGCTGCAGCTCCATTTCCTCTTAACCATGATTCAATATATAGAATTCCTACATTGATGTTTTTTCTAACTCCACCCTCAGTTATTGTTCCTTTTGGGATTTCAATCAGAGCTTTTGCGTTAGCAACTACATCCAATCTTTTTACTTCTATCTGATTAGGATTTGGCATGTGCTCATTAAAAATATCCATGGCTACTTTCACAAGTCCTGGGTGAGCAACCCAAGTACCGTCATGCCCGTTTTTTACTTCCCTTAATTTATCTTGTCTTACTTTTTCAATAGCAATATTATTTGCCTGTTCATCATTTTTAATTGGGATTTGTGCAGCCATTCCTCCCATGGCATGTACATTTCTTTTGTGGCATGTTTTTACTACTAGGTTCGAATAAGATGCCATAAATGGAGTTGTCATTCCTACTTGGTCTCTGTCTGGCAACATGAATGAAGAGTGTTTTCTGAATCGTTTTATGTAAGAGAATATGTAATCCCATCTTCCGCAATTAAGTCCTGCTGAGTGGTCTTTTAATTCATATAGAATCTCATCTAATTCAAAAACGGCCATGATTGTTTCAACCAATACGGTTGCTTTTATTGTGCCGTTAGGAATTCCTAATTCCTTTTGTGCAAATACAAATACATCATTCCAAAGTTTTGCTTCTTGGTGATTTTCTAGTTTTGGTAGGTAGAAGTAAGTAGCACTTCCTTTTTCCATTAAGGTTTTTATGTTGTGGAAGAAGAAAAGTCCAAAATCCAGTAATCCTCCAGAAATTGCTTCTCCATTTATTAAGAGATTTTTTTCTTCTAAGTGCCATCCTCTTGGGCGAGCCATTAAGGTAGCTACCTCTTCATTTAATTTGTATTGTTTTCCGTTTCTCGGATTCTCAAATGAAATTGTTTTGTCTATTGCATCTCTTAAGTTTATTTGTCCTTCAATATTATTTTTCCAAGAAGGGGAATTACTATCTTCAAAGTCGGCCATAAAAACTTTTGCTCCTGAATTGAGTGCATTAATCACCATCTTCCTGCTTACAGGGCCCGTTATTTCTACTCTTCTGTCTAATAGGTCAAGTGGAGTAGGAGCGACTTCCCAATCCCCATCTCTTATTTCTTTTGTTTCTGCAAGGAAATCAGGAAAAACACCTTCATCTAATTGTTCTTGTCTTGCTACTCTTTCTTCTAGTAGTTGTTTTCTTCTTCCGTTAAATTGCTGATGTAATTTGGAAATAAATTCTAGCGCTTCACTAGTTAGTATTTCATAATATTCTTTTGGCATTGCGCCTAAGATTTTTTGTTTGCTGTTGCTAAGTACTGTGCTTGTTTCCATTATTAGTAATTTTTGTTGTGATAAAACTACTAAAAAATACTATTGATTATAAATAATTATATATATCGGTTAAATTTTTATGAATATTACATATATTTGGTGTTTAAAATAATAATACAATAAATTTAAACTCATTTTTAAGCTATGGATTATCAAATTGACAAAGTGGATAAGGACATTTTAGGCATTTTAATAAAAAATTCGCGTACACCATTTACCGAAATTGCTCAAAAGTTAGTCATTTCGCCTGGCACAGTGCACGTTCGTTACAATAAAATGGAGGAGGCAGGAATCATTAAAGGTTCTACCTTGGTGTTGGACTATGAACAGATGGGTTATACCTTTACAGGCTATATAGGAATCTCCCTTGGAGAGTCAGCAAAAGTAACAACTGTGTTGGAAGATTTACGAAAAATACCTGAGGTAACTGTGGCAAGTTTTACTACTGGTCAGTACGGAATATATTGTAAAATTAGGTGTAAGGATACCGTTCACGCTCGTGATATCATTACCAAAATAATGTCGAACAAAGGAGTTAGAAAAACCGATACTATGGTATGCTTAGAGGAAAGAATAAATTCAAAAAACCGACTGATTGAAGCTTTGCTTGATGAGTAGCGTTATTGCTTAATCATTTTTGTATTTATAATATGCTAATAAAGGAAAAAAAAAGAGCTAACGATATTAGCGCAATGCCATCAAGAATATTTGCTCCAGGTAAATGTGCGTGATAAAAAAAGAATGTTAAAGCAGTTGTCAAGCCACTAAATCCTCCCAAGAAATAAACTAATTTTTTCATCATAAAATATTTAATTATTAATTTTTGAACTTATCTAAAGTTGCTTTTACTGCATCTTTATGAATAGTAAAGGTCATCATTTTTAGTTTTACAAAATCCTCATGGTAAAAGTAGTAGCCAGGGAAGTTTCCATTACGGGCACCTGAGCCACTATCTTTAATTAAAAACCACCAGTCTCCCTTATCATCAATTTTATAACCGATTAAATGTATTGCATGGTCATCTGTGGTAGTCCCGTTTGAAAAACGAAATTGCCTTGCATTTTC
>Ga0206678_10001955_pt1 | contig 13337 bp, 9 predicted proteins | sample M180m12015metaG_FD_155453 | JGI IMG/M metagenome (GOLD analysis project Ga0206678, IMG submission 155453) | Ammonia-oxidizing marine archaeal communities from Monterey Bay, California, United States - M1 80m 12015 | ecosystem: Environmental > Aquatic > Marine > Intertidal zone | place: USA... | reverse complement strand
AATTATGCCAACAGGGGGTGGAAAATCAATGTGCTACCAACTACCAGCTCTTATTTCTGATGGCTGTGCAATTGTTGTTTCGCCACTTATTGCTTTAATGAAAAATCAAGTTGATGTTTTAAGAGGGCATTATCAAAATGAAAGCATTGCACATGTACTGAACTCATCTCTATCTAAAACACAAACCAGTCAGGTAAAAGAGGATATAGCTTCAGGAAAAACAAAACTACTTTATGTAGCTCCAGAATCCTTGGTTAAAACAGAAAACACTGAGTTTTTTAGATCAGTAAAAATTTCTTTTTATGCTATTGATGAAGCTCATTGCATATCAGAATGGGGGCATGATTTTAGGCCAGAATACAGAAACCTAAAACGCATCATTGATGATATTGGGGAAGCTCCAATTATTGCACTTACTGCAACTGCAACTCCAAAAGTAAGGCACGATATAATGAAGAATTTAAAGATGACAGAAAGTAAATTGTTCTTAGATTCTTTTAATAGAAGTAACTTGTTTTATGAAATTCAGCCAAAAAAAGATGTTGCAAAACAAATAATCCAATATATAAGTAACAGGAAAGGAGAATCGGGCATTGTGTATTGTTTAAGTAGGAAAAAAGTAGAAGAAATTGCTGAAACATTGCAAATCAATGGAATCAATGCTCTGCCTTATCATGCAGGTTTAGAAGCTAAAAAGAGGGTAGCTCATCAAGAGGCATTTTTAATGGATGACTGTGATGTAATTGTTGCCACAATTGCTTTTGGAATGGGTATTGACAAGCCAGATATTCGTTTTGTAGTACATCATGATATTCCTAAAAGTTTAGAAGGTTATTATCAAGAAACAGGAAGAGCAGGGAGAGATGGGGGAAAGGGAGATTTAATCACTTTTTACGACTACAAAGACATTGAAAAACTAGAAAACTTTCTACAAGGAAAGCCAGTTGCCGAGCAAGAAGTTGGGCGTTTACTTATTATGGAAACGATTGCATTTTCTGAAACTTCAATGTGCAGAAGACAATATTTATTACACTATTTTGGAGAAGAATTTGATGCTGCAAAATGTGAGAATATGTGTGATAATTGCAAAAATCCTAAAGAGAAAATTGAAGGCAAGGATTTTGTAAAATTATTACTTGAAGGAGTTGAGGGAGCAAGAGGAAGGTTTAAACCTAAAGAAATGGCAAGGATAATGATGGGAGAAAGCAACTCTCTTATCAAGCAAAACATGTCGCAACTTGGTGATGTATTTGGAACAGGAAAAGATAAATCATTAGGGTTTTGGCACTCAATAATCAGGCAAGCATATGTAAAACAACTCCTAACAAAAGAAATTGAAAGTTACGGACTTTTAAAATTAACTGATGCAGGTAAGGAATTCATAAAAAAACCTTACAGCCTTATGATAACTGAAGATCATGATTATGATTCAGTTGCAACAAATACAGGAGGTAACCAAAAAGGACAAGCAGCTGACCCACTACTCTTTAAAATATTAAAAGATTTAAGAAAGAAAATGGCAAAAAAAGAGGGACTTCCTCCTGCTATTTTATTTATGGAACCTTCTTTAATTGATATGGCAAACCAATATCCTATAACAATGGAAGAACTAGCGCAAGTACAAGGTGTTGGTAGTGGTAAAGCCAAAAAATACGGATTAGATTTTATTGATACAATTAAAAAGTATGTTGAAGAAAATGAAATTGAACGCCATCAGGATATAGTTGTAAGAACAGTCGCACCAAAATCATCTAATAAAATATATATTATTCAATCCTTAGATAAAAAACTATGCATTGATGATATTGCAAAAGGGAAGGGATTATCTCCTGATGAGTTACTTGCTGAAATGGAGGAAATAGTAGAAAAAGGGACAAGACTAAATTTATCCCACATCATTTTGGAAATGATGGAAGAAGATGAAAGAGAAGACATTCATGACTTCTTTAAAGAAACAGAAGAATTCTCCTTTGATGAAGCAAGAGTAGAGTTTGAGGAAGATGAATTTTCTGATGAAGAAATCAGACTTTTAAGGATTGACTTTATCTCAAAAGTAGCAAACTAATGAATACACTTATAATTTCCAGCTCTGTTTCGGAGAATTCAAGATCCTATATTTTATGCACTAAAGTTGCAGAAAAATTAAGCAAAAAAGGAACAAATTGCACTATTGTTAATGCCCGAAATATTCCTATGAATCCTTTTCATAGAGGCATGACTGATGAAATGAAAATACTAAGTAAGCAAATTGAACAAGCTGACAATATTATTATTGGAATGGGAATCCATAATTACAGCATTAATGACAGCTTGAAAGTTTTAGTTGACAATTGTTTTTCTGGTGCAACTGAAAAGTTTTTTGGTATACTTTGTGCGGCTGGAGGTGATAGAAGCTACCTGTCAACTATGCATTTAACTCAAATGCTAATGAATCAATGGAGAATGATACAACTTCCAAGAGTAGTTTATGCAAGAGGTTTTGATTTTGAAGGTGATGAAATTTCAAATAAAGATTTAACTGAAAGAATAGAACAATTCTCAGATGAATTCTTTACAATTGGAGCAAAATTACTTTAATTTTTAATCGCTAAATAAGCCATTAAACCCATCCCAATTTTCAGAGATTCTTCATCAATATTAAATTTTGAAGTATGCAAACCATGTACTATTCCCTTTTGCTCGTTTCTAGTTCCTAATCTGTAAAAACAAGAAGGAACTTGATGAGAATAATAGGCAAAGTCTTCAGCCGTCATTCTAATAGGCAAGTCAATTACATTTTCTGTACCTAAATATTCTTTTGCCAAAACTATAGCACTTTCAGTTAATGCTACATCATTAACCAATAATGGATAACCTTTTCGGATATCAAAATCTATTTCTAAATTATAGCTATTTGCCACTTCTTTTGCAATCTCATGCATTCTTTTATGGGCTGTAGCTCTAAAATCCTCATCCATTGCGCGCAAAGTCCCTTTAAGTTTAACCTTATCAGGAATTACATTAGTTGAACCCAAACCTTCAATGAACCCAATTGCCAAAACGGAAGGAAGTTTTTTATCTTTTACAAAAGAACTCTCCAAATCAAGAATAAGTTTAGCTGCTGCTAATAATGGATTATTATACTTTTCAGGCAAGGCTGCATGCCCTCCTTTACCATTAATTGTAATATGTAATTCATCAGTTGATGCCATATATTTTCCTGAGCAAAAACCTACTTTACCCACTTCTAAATCAGGGAAAACATGCTGTCCAATCATCTTTTCAACTTTAGGATTTTCAAGTACTCCTTCTTTTATCATCTGTTGAGCTCCACCAGGAAGCATCTCCTCAGCAGGCTGAAAAATAAACTTAACGCTACCTTCCCACTCCTGTTTTATGCTGTTTAATATTTTAACAGCACCCAACATTGAAGCAGTATGTGCATCATGTCCGCAAGCATGCATCACTCCTTTATTTACTGAACAATAATCAACATCATTTTCCTCAGGAATTGGCAATGCATCAAAGTCAGCACGCAAAGCAATAGTTTTGGAACTAGGATTATTTCCTTCAAGCAAAACTACAATTCCAGTATCTGCAATATCTTCAGTAAAAGGAATACCCCAACCTGTAAGTACTGATTTAATATAAGCAGATGTTTTATGCTCCTTAAAAGAAAGTTCAGGGTTTTTATGGATATGCCTTCTGATTTCAACAATCTCATCAAAAGCACTTTCAGTTAGTTGTTTTATCTTATTTATCATTTTGAAAAAATAAGTTTAAATCCGCCAATCAACATGACAACACCAAAAACACGCCTAACCGTTTGAGGTGGTAAGCTAAGTGAAAGCTTAGAGCCAAAATACCCACCAATAACAAAAGTAAGTGCGATAACTACTGCATATTCCCACTTAACAAATCCTTGTTTAAAGTAATTCATAGCTGCCAAAATACCAATAGGAGGCAACATAGCAAACAGGGCTGTTCCTTGAGCTTGATGCTGTGTTAAACCCAATAACATAATCAATAGTGGTATCATTATAATTCCGCCACCAACACCTACCAAACCACTTAGGATTCCGGCTAGTAAACCAATAATTATTAACACTACAAAAGTTGAAATACTCATAGTACAAATGTAAAAAGGAATTAGCAATACAGAGCAAGTGAATTCGGATTGTTTTAAAACACTAATTAACATATATTTGCAGAAGATAAAAATAAAATATGAAAATCAAATACTTTACTTTTAATCCTTTTCAGGAGAATACCTATGTAGTTTATGATGAAACTAAAGAGTGTATCATTATTGACCCAGGCTGTTATACTGAAAAAGAAAGAACAGAACTAAGAAGATTCATCACTAGTGAAAAGCTAAAACCCGTAAAACTAATCAACACCCATTGCCATATTGACCATGTACTAGGCAACAAGTTTGCAAGCGAATTATGGAACCTAGAATTATACATGCATAAAGAGGATTTACCTCTACTTGAAAATGCAGGGAACATTGGGAAGATGTATGGATTGGAGGATTATGAAGGGTCGCCTTACCCAAAACACTTCTTGGCACAAGATGACACCCTAACTTTTGGAGAAAGTAGCTTTAAGATACTGTTTACACCAGGACATGCACCAGGACATATTTGCCTATACAGTAAAGACAATAATTTACTTATTGCCGGTGATGTACTTTTTCAAGGAAGTATTGGCCGTACAGATTTGCCTGGAGGAGATCATAGCACACTTATTAATAGTATCATCACACAGCTGTTTCCTTTATCCAATGAAACACAAGTGTTTTGCGGACATGGTCCTTCTACCAATTTAGGATATGAAAAGGAACATAATCCATTTTTACAATAACAGGCGTATGGGAAAAGGTGTTAGGTTGTAATCCTGCTTACTTTATGATATGTTAAATGAATAAAAAAGACCCAAATAAAAACTTAACTGATTTATCATTCTTGATGGATGTTATAAAAAATAAATCTATTAATACAATAATATCAAAATTCAAAACTAATGATATGAAAGACAATAAATTACTACAAGCATTCAATAATTTTTTTGTTTCACGATTTCATCTTTTTAAAAGAAACACTGAAAATAATGATAGATTATTATTCCAATTAGCATATGAACAAGCTAAAGGCTCACCAATTACAAAACAGGCTGAGCAACTACTTAAAAATAAGAGAATTAAATGGGCTTGGTTAAAACAATTAAATAGGAAGAAGCATTTTGAGCTTGACTCAAATATTCTAACACTTCAAGGATATACTGAGGATATACATGGATGCATTGTAATGAATAATAATCAGATTATTTCATGGACCAGATACGAAAGAGGATTACTAGTATTGTGGAATTTAAAAGACAATAGTAAGCAGGCCCTAAAACTAGATCATAAAATAACAGATATTATTAAGATAGATGATAACACGCTTCTTGCTCACTCTCAAGAACAATTAACAATATGGGATATTAGATCTCTAAAAGGTAGGAAGTTAATTTATCCAGAAAAATATGCTAAAATAATTACTGAATATGGTATAGCAAGCAATGGGGGTGTATTTTATAATGAACTTTTAAGTATAAATAATGATATATGGATCTTAAACACAAAAAGTATTTTATCTGCTTTTAGTAAAAAACATAAAATTTTTTCTTGGAATCTTAACAATGATTCTTGCAAAGTATTAGAAATTGATTTGCAAAAGGAAGAAGAGCAAACTTCTAAATATATCTCAGATGAATACAAGAAAATGTATTCTTCTTTTCCTAATCATTTTTTGAAAGAGAGTCATATAAAAAAATCTAAAGATACAATCAAGTATATTGAGTATAAGAATGAGGAGTTAATATGTCTACATAAATTCTCAGACAACCAAATTGTTACAGTTTCTAATGCTGGTAGAATTAGGTTGTGGGACTTAGATGAGAATAGATATTGGGTTACTAGTGTTTTTCATGACGGATTTAATCCTGGGATGAAGAAATCTACTAAAGGTTGGGCAAAGTATAAGAAGGAATTATTGAAAGTAGAATTACAGGAGGCTCCTTCTGTATTCTTCATAGATAAAAAGATTTTCTGTTATTATGAATCTATTAATCAATATCTTTTATTAGATATAGATGATATTAAGAAAGGCTATATAGATATAGATATGTTATCAGATTTTAACGAAATAACTGATGGGAAGAACAGACACTCTTGGAATACAAGATCAAAATTTGCTCCTTTTCCTCATGCTTCACTTGAGAAAATAGTTAATATTGAAAATATAGATAATAAAAGTTTCTTAGCTCTTAGCGTTCGCTATAAAAGAGGGGTAAAGCCAGGGCAAGAAATTTGGAAGTCTGATGTTGTAGGTGCTGGAATGACATTAGAAGAAGAAAAAACGTTTTTCAAAAAGCATGGAAGAAAGCCTGATTGGAGCAGAAGATGTTCAGAAATTTACTTGGGAATACAATTGTTTAATGTTATTGATAGAAAGCATATAGAAATACCAATCAAATCTTCTCCTCCTTACTTGGAGGAGAATAATGAACAGGCTTCAAAGAACTCTCTATTGGGAGGTCTTCAATATACTTTCTTAAATCCAGGTATAGAATTACTTGAGAATAAGAATGCGATTATATGGACCAATAAGAATATGTGTTATCTTGATTTAAAAAAGAATACATATAAATGGTTTGAGTTGGATTCTATATCAAATAATGAAGATTGGAAGGGTGTTTACTCAGATATTTTTATAAACACAGTAACCCATATAAATAATACAGTATTATTTTCTTCTGGAGATACTATGTACTTATGGGATTGCGATAAGGATATTAAGTTAGAGTTTAAAGGACATAAATCTGTTATTCTAAATATTTATATCAAAAATGAAAATGAGGTGGTGACAATAGCAGATGATAATAGGAACAAATATGTTGGCTCTCAAGAATTAATATTTTGGAGATTAGATGACGGGTTATTCAAGGTCTATAAAGATCATAAATTTAGTATTAAATCTAAGTCATTTAATCGTGAGGAGATTGCCAAACATCATTCTAATCTAGTTTCTAAGATTTCAGAGAATAAGATTGTGTCATTTGATACACGTGAGATCTTAATTTGGGACCTATCTTTAAATGAATTTAAAGAGAAAGAAGATCTTGAGAATGTTATCAAGGGTTCTAAATCAATAGCTTTTGATAACAATCGCCTTGTTTATATAAAGAGTTCTAATAAAGCGCTAACAGTTTTTAATATAAAAACAGATATGCATAAAGAGATCGGATCTTTTCCTGACCTATTATTTATGGTCAAAGCACATCAAAATTATCTACTAATGGTTGAGAGAAAAGGAGCTGTTAAATTATTTAATATTAAATCAAAGAAATCAAAAGTTCTAACATTACATGATAAGGAAATTTTAGGTGTAATGTGGCTAAAGAAGGAATATTCATTCTTATCATGGTCATCAGATGGAATAGTGAAAGTTTCTAATATAAGGGGAAAATCTGATATTATTTATCTTTTTGAAGACATAAAAGAAGTGATAAAGCTTAGCGAAAAGAATTATGTTGCAATTTCTAATAGGGGTAATTATAGAGCATTGTGTTTAGAAAATTATTTTTAAAAACATTTTCTATTCAGAAAATTCAATTAATTTTTTAAGCTTGTATTAGTAGATTGATTAGCGGTGCAAAAAGTAGAAGAAGCTGGAGCTGAAGTAGAAATTAGCCCAGAGATTAGGAATGATCATACGTACAAAAAGTATGAAAGTAATAAAAACTAATTTTTTAATAAAATTAATTTACCAAAACCAATACAGGTCTAGCCCACTCACAACTATCAGTAACCTTTAAAACACTAACAGCTCCAAACTTTAAACTTGTACCACTAGGGGATTTAAATAACAAACCCTTTCTGTGGTCAGGTGAGTTAATCCAAGCGTTTACAGTCCACTTAGCAATTTTTTCTAAATCACCATTATACCATACAAAATTAATGTTAGCTATACACTCAACACCCCACGCATCTTTATGGTAGTATTGTTTTATCCTATCTTGAGCACGTTCCATTTCAACAAAATTTTCTTTATCATAAACTGATTTTATTTCATAATGTGAAACTTGAATACCTCTTTTAGAAATATACAAAGCGTGGTGATAAGCTGCATCGTAAACCTTGTCATTCCACTTTACTGGAGATAAGCCCTCAGATATACGAAAATCATTAACTTTTTTAAAAATAATTTTTTCTAATTCATATACTCTTTCTTGTGAGTTGCAATTTTTAGAGAAAAATATTAGGATTAGTATTGAGAATAACATTAACTTTTTCATAATAATTTATTTAAAGATTAATAAAAAAGTATATGTATGATATAGGCGTAATTTTTTAATTTTAACGTATGAAAATTAATAATAGTTACGTTATCTAAATTAAGCAATGGAAGAGTTATTTTATAAAATATCTAATTACTCAGAAAATCAAATTATTTTCTTAAGTTTGTTTTAGTAGATTGGTTAGCGGTGCAAAAAGTGGTGCAAATTTTAGTTTTAAAGCTTACTGTAATCTAGTGAAATAAGTGTTGGTTGTAATCCTGCTACCCCGACTTTTTCTCTTTAAAATTCCCATAAATTTTCTGTATTATTGTAGAATGAAAAAACTATTGCTACTATTAACTTAAACCAATGAAAAAAGTATTTACAATCTATAACTCAAATATTCTAATTGGGATGACTTATTTAGTGTAATATGCTTTTTAATTCTTTAGACTTTGCATTTTTTTTACCTACAATATTCTTACTGTACTGGTTTTTAGTCCAAAAGAATCTAAAACTTCAGAACGCTTTAATAGTCTTTGCTAGCTATGTGTTCTATGGATGGTGGGATTGGAGATTTCTTTCACTTATTATATTTAGTACGATTGTTGATTATTTAGTTGGACAGAAACTAAGAACTGAAGAACAACAGTCAAAAAGAAAAGTATTGCTCTGGACAAGTATTATTGTCAACATTGGGTTTTTGGGATTCTTTAAATATTATAATTTTTTCATAGAGAATTTTATTGATGCCTTTAGCTTGTTTGGCATGCAGATTAATGCTAATAGTCTTAATATCATTCTACCAGTTGGAATTAGTTTTTATACTTTTCAAACCTTAAGCTATACTATTGATGTATATAAAAAAAAGTTAGATCCTACAAAAGACTTTATAGCCTTCTCAGCATTTGTGTGTTTCTTTCCTCAGCTTGTAGCTGGACCTATTGAAAGAGCGACAAATTTACTTCCACAGTTTTACAAAAAAAGAACCTTTGAATATGACAAGGCAGTTGATGGTATACGTCAGATTCTATGGGGGTTATTTAAGAAACTCGTAATAGCAGATAATTGTGCTGAGTTTGCTAATCATATATTTAATAATTCTTCGGATATGAATGGGAGTGCTTTAGCGATTGGAGCTATATTTTTTACCTTTCAGATATATGGGGACTTTTCTGGGTATTCAGATATAGCTATTGGCACATCAAGACTCTTTGGGTTTAATCTTAAACAAAATTTTGCTACTCCTTACTTTTCAAGAGATATTGCTGAGTTTTGGAGACGGTGGCATATTTCATTAAGTACTTGGTTTAGAGACTATTTATATATTCCACTAGGAGGAAGTAGAGGTGGCACTTTGATGAAAGTAAGAAATACTTTTGCAATTTTCTTAGTTAGCGGATTTTGGCATGGGGCTAATTGGACTTTTATTATTTGGGGAGCACTTAATGCATTATATTTTCTACCACTACTCTTAACCAATAACAATAGAAAAAACTTAGGTGTTGTAGCAGACGGGAAACTATTCCCTTCGATCAGAGAATTTTTTGCTATGACATCTACTTTTATTCTAACAGTATTTGCCTGGATATTTTTTAGAGCAGATAATATTGATCATGCAATAAATTACATCTCTAACATGTTATCCCTTTCATTTTTTACCATGCCAAATAATATTGAAATCAGACAAGCATTAATCATAATAGTTTATATTATACTCTTTTTGTTAATTGAGTGGATTGGAAGGAATAAAGAATATGCTTTACAAGTTATCAAATCAAGATCTTCCTATCAACAGTATTTAATAATATATATATTACTTTTAGTTATTATGTTATGTATGAATACAGGAGAACAAGAATTTATTTATTTTCAATTTTAAAATAAATTAATGAAAAAATTTATCATAGAGACATCAATAGCAGTTATTCTAATTTGTATTTCAGGATTTGTTTTATACCAAATTAATACAACTTCTCCAATAGCTAACAGAATACATGCTATTGATGGAAGATTAGAGGTGATTAACCTAGGAAATTCACATGGAAATAACTTTGATTATAGTAATTGTAGATTAAAAGGAGAGAGAATAAATAAAGAAGGAAATACTCTCTACTATGACCTACAGAATTATATTTATCTTAATAAAAAGAATTATTTAACTAAAGATGCTATTGTAATTATTCCTGTCTCTTATTATGCGTTTGGATTAGATGAAAATAGAACAGATCGTAGCCCGGATGACTCTTTTGTAAATGATTATTATTATCTTCCTGAGGAACAAATTTTCTCCTATTCAGAGAAAAAGAGAAAAAGTCTTATCGTTTTTACTATTCAAAAAAATTTTCAAGATCTAATGGCATCAGAAAATATTATATTAGAAAAAAATATGACTAATTCTGAATTAAAAGAACATGCTAATAATCGTGTGATAAAACATAAGAGATTAGCTGGATATTCATCGAAACAAAAAAACCTAGACTATCTAGAAACTCTAATTATTGAGGTTATTAAAAATAAACATTTACCAATACTAGTTACAACACCGTACCATAATAGTTATAATAATAATTTTGGGAAAGAATGGCTAGATAAAAATTATTGTAACATTATGAATGACCTTAGTGTAAGGTATAATATAAATTATTTAGATTACAGTCATGACAATAGGTTTTGTTTTAAAGATAATTATTTTTATAATTCAGATCATTTGAATAATGAAGGTAGAAATATATTTAGTTCAGTCATATTTCATGATATAGATGTAAAGACGTCTTTTAAATAATAGAAGTATTTTCTAATCAGAAAATCCAATAACTTTTTTAAGTTTGTTTTAGTAGATTAGTTAGCGGTGCAAAAAGTGGTGCAAATTTTGGTTTAAAAGCTTACTGTAATCTAGTGAAAAGGGTAGGGGTTGTAATCCTGCTACCCCGATTTCCTTTAATTTTAGTATTAAATAAGAACCGTAAAATCGGTTCTTATTTTATTCTTACAAACAATTCAGAATAAAAAGACCTTAAAAAAAACGACCAAAAAACATGTTATTATTTTTTATAATGTTTTAATAGTATCTGATGCTAAATCTATTTCAAATATTGCGCTTAAAAAATTGTATAGCTTTGGATGTTTATCTTTCATCCTAAATGGATCTTCAAAGAAATATTCACTTGACACAGCAAAGAACTCTACTGAATTTGTTCCGCCATATGAATCGATATCAGACTTACCATTATGTATCTCAATCATTTTTTTCTCTACTATTTCTAGCCATAATACCCGGTTAATGGAAAACATTTTATCTTTTCTATATGGATTGCTAATAAGTATCATAGGTATTCCATCTGAATTTCCATCCATCATATCTAACACATGCATAAACTCGTGAATAATAGTGTTCCTTTGATTCTTATTATAATTATTGCTCTTGTTTTTACTGTTAAAGAAACTTATTTGAAGAGCGTGGTGTGCTAAAATCATTTTCACCAGTAAGTATCCTTTAGAATGCATTATTGAAGGGACTACCATTCCTAAGTACGGAGCATAACCTCCAGTTTCTGGACCAGCAACTTTGAATTTTTGTTCTGGACCAAAAAAAGCAGCTGGATATATTAGAATTTGTTCTAAATTACCCCATTGCCATTCAGGAAAAGAAAAAACAGGTACTACTCCACCTGCAGCAATCAAAATTTTATCCTCAATTGTTGATTTATATCCTTTAGAACCTATAATATCGTAATTCAAAATAAATTTATGCACTTTGTATTCAAAATGTCCTTTCTGTTCTTTCGTTAACCTATTATAAAACACTACATTATTACATAAGATATTGCGCCATTGTTCAGGAAATTTCTTTTTTGGCGTTTTAAGTTTATTACCCCAAACTCTAATAATTAACCAGATTCCTCCAATCAATAATATAAAAAATAAGATTATTTTACCCATAATTTTGTGTTTGCTTCAAGGAAAAGTAAGATGGATAGATAAATTTACAATAAATAACTTATTTTTTTCATTTTTATAAGTTTAAATATTTTTAGCAAAGTTATCTATTTATTTAAATAACTCATTACTCTGAAAATCAAATTAATTTTTTAAGTTTGTATTAGTAGATTGGTTAGCGGTGCAAAAAGTGGTGCAAATTTTAGTTTTAAAGCTTACTGTAATCTAGTGAAATGAGTGTTGATTGTAATCCTGCTACCCCGACTTTCTTCTTTTTTCATAATCCAACACCAAAAGGTAGTACATAAATACCCCAAAACCATACAACACAGCCGTAATATAAAAGATATAAGCATAAGGCAAGCCTTCAGCTTTTAAGTGCCTGAATATTTGTGAACTAAAAAACCAACTTCCACTCCAGATTGCCGCCATAATTGCACTCAGCATCTCTTGGTTTTTCTTTCCTACATAATTCATTATAAGTTCGGATGTCATAGGGGCAGCCATATTCATAAGTGGAGTACGCACCCAAAAGCACAAAACAGCCACTGGCAAAGCCCACCAATAACTTACAAAAAACTCAGTAGTTGCTAAAGCAATTAAAGCCAAAACAGCAATAGTTTGCGTGTAGGTTATCCCTTTTTTAAATCCTAACTTATTCTTAATATTAGGAACAAGCAAAGCTAAAAAAGCAACCAATACACTAGCCACACCCCCAATAACAGCAAAGCCTGTGGAATCAATTTGAAAATTATGAAAGAAAAATAAATTGATAAACGGAATGGTTAGCCCTGCACCAATAGCAATAATAATAGTTGGGACAATTGCCTTAAACAACAAGCTCCAATCATAAGATTTCCATTGTAATCCTTTCTTAACAGGAACTACTATATCCACCTTCATTTTTAACAGAAAGTAAACCCCAAAAAAACCAATTACAGCAATAAATAATAGAATGATTCCTTCATCCATCTCTCGCATAAACTGTCCAAAGCCAAAGATGATTATTCCACTTAAAATTGTACCAGAACTATGGGTTGCATAGTTTAAAGAAATGGCGTGCGATTGATTCGCAACAGAAGTATTTCTCATCA
>Ga0206678_10001953_pt1 | contig 13348 bp, 12 predicted proteins | sample M180m12015metaG_FD_155453 | JGI IMG/M metagenome (GOLD analysis project Ga0206678, IMG submission 155453) | Ammonia-oxidizing marine archaeal communities from Monterey Bay, California, United States - M1 80m 12015 | ecosystem: Environmental > Aquatic > Marine > Intertidal zone | place: USA... | reverse complement strand
TGTAATTCGACCTGCTAATATCAATCAAAAAAATGATTAGTGAAAGTTAATCCATGAAAAACATTGCAAAAAAATTTCTAGATTTGCACCCAGAGTTGGAAAAAATTGAGTTTATATATGTAGACTTCAATGGCATACCAAGAGGAAAAAATGCCTCACCAAAAACCTTAATAAAAGCATTCGATGGCGGTCTTAGAATGCCCATTTCAAGCTTTGTTCTGAATATCTGGGGTGACAATCCCAAAGGAACTGGCTTGATTATGTCTGGTGATGGTGATGCAATTTGTAGACCCGTTGCAAGTTCCCTTGCAGTAACTCCTTGGAATTCTCGCAATACAGCTCAGTGCTTAGTAAGCATGGAGGATGGAGATGGCAAACCTATTTTTGCCGACCCAAGACACATACTCAACAAGGTTTTGGATCGTTTTACTGAGCTGGGCCTCAAGCCGGTTATAGCTCCAGAGATGGAATTCTATCTTATCGACAAAAAGCTTCAAGCTAATGGTCACCCTCAAACTCCTTTAATACCTGGAAGCCATAGACGTTACCAGGAAGTTCAATTACTCAACTTAAGTGAGATGGATGATTTTGAAGGCTTCTTTACCCTTGTTGAAAAGAGCTCTCACTCTTTAGGAATTCCTGCAGAAACCGCAATCAAGGAATGTGCTCCTGGACAATTTGAGATCAACTTGCTGCACCATGATGATGCACTATTGATGGCTGACCAAACATTCTTATTGAAACGCTTAATCAAAAATTGTGCCAGACAATTCAATATGAATGCCTCCTTTATGGCAAAACCATTTTCTGATGAAGCTGGAAATGGTATGCATGTTCATCTAAGTGTTGTTGATAAAGATGGCAATAATGTTTTTACTATGGATAAGAATAAGCAACCTCAGGGTCTCTTTTCTCATGCTATTGGAGGCCTTTTGAAAACGACTCCTGACTTTCTATCTTTCTATGCCCCTCACTCAAACTCTTATAGACGTCTAGTCCATAATGGTGATCACGCACCAACAACTTTAAGTTGGGGTAATGAAAATAGAACCGCCCTAATAAGATTACCAGAAGCTTCTGCTGAAGCCACTAGGCTCGAGTTTCGTGTCGCTAGTGCCGACTCCAATCCCTACTTAGTATTTGCATCAGTGCTTGCGAGCGTGTATGCTGGCATACAAGGCAAACTCCAGCATGATAAAGAAACTATCGGCAATGCCCATGCACAACACCCGCCATCACTAGGTGTTACATGGAGGGAGGCTGTAGAGAAAACAAGTGTATCATCACTTGTAAAGGATTTTTTTGGAGAACAGTTTCAGCAATGCTATACTTGCGTTAAAGAATCAGAAATACAGAGATTCGAATCAACGATAACAGATTTTGAATACCACTCTTATTTGAGGAGTCTTTGATGACGACTTCTGAACTGTGGTTACAAAAGAGCCTTTTAATTAGAAATAATTAAAAGTTTAATAATAAAGGAGAGAAAAAATGAAAATGAAAGTAAAAAGTCTGCTCATCGCTAGTGCACTGACCTGTTCAGCGCAAATTGCAGTGGCAGAAGAAAATGTAGTACATGTCTATAACTGGTCGGACTATATCGACGAGCAAGTGAACACTGATTTTACTGCCGCAACTGGTATTAAAGTGGTCTATGACGTGTTTGACTCCAACGAAGTACTAGAAGCTAAACTCTTAGCAGGTGGTTCAGGCTACGATGTAGTTGTGCCTTCAGCTGGATTCTTGGCAAGACAAATTCAAGCGGGTGTTTTCCAAAAGCTTGATAAATCAAAATTATCTAATATTGGAAATATGTGGGATGTCGTTGAACAACGTGTTGAACAGTATGGACCTCTCAATGAATATTCTGTCAACTGGATGTGGGGCACAACTGGTCTTGGTTACAACGAAGGCAAGATCAATGAAAGAATGGAAAATGCACCAACAACCTCTCTGGCAATGGTCTTCGACCCAGACGTTGTATCTAAATTCGCTGATTGCGGTGTTCATTTATTGAATGCACCGACAGAAATCATTCCTGCGGCTTTGGCATATATCGGTGAAGATCCATCAACAACAGATGCCGAGGTGTTGAAAAAAGCAGAAGGCGTCCTTGAAAAAGTTCGTCCATATATTCAGAAATTCCATTCATCGCAATATATTGATTCACTTGCCAATGGCGATGTCTGTTTAGTTGTTGGTTGGTCAGGTGATATCTTTATGGCTCAATATAATGCCTGGGAAGCTGAGAATGGCGTTGAAATTGTTTATGCAATACCTGATGAAGGTGCGCTTATGTGGTTTGATCAGTTAGCGATTCCGAAAGATGCTCCTCACCCTGATAATGCACACCAGTACATCAACTGGACAATGGAACCGGAGCAGATTGCTACAGCTACAAACTATGTTTGGTATGCCAATGGTAATTTAGCTTCTCAACCTCTTTTAGATGAAGAGCTGTTCAATGATCCAGCAGTTTACCCAACACCTGAAGTTCTTGAAGGTTTGTATACCGTTCCAACATACGATGCTGCAACACAACGTGTTGTGACCCGTCTTTGGACTAAGATTACAACAGGATACTAAAACTGCACTATCATTACCTCCATGGCTTTATTGCCATGGAGGTATTTTTTTTATGTTATAGGTTATGACAGAAACTACTACAACTGAACCGTGGCTGGATTCAAACCAGAAACCCTACATTCAAATAGTAAACGCTACAAAAAAATTTGGCGACTTTACAGCCATAGATGATTTATCCTTAGATATATATAAAAATGAGTTCTTCTCATTGTTAGGGCCTTCAGGATGTGGCAAAACAACGCTACTTCGAATGCTAGCTGGGTTTGAAAGATTTACCGAAGGCAGAGTTCTTGTTGATGGCGAAGATATCTCTGAAATCCCACCACATCTAAGACCCATCAATATGATGTTTCAGTCTTATGCGCTATTCCCTCATCTGACGGTTGAAAAGAATATAGCGTTTGGTTTAAAGCAAGACAAATTACCAGATAATATCATCAATAAAAGAGTTGAGGAAATGTTGGAATTGGTTGAACTGACTGATTTTGCCAAACGTAAACCTGGACAACTTTCTGGTGGTCAAAGTCAACGTGTTGCACTTGCAAGAAGCCTAGCAAAACAACCTAAACTGCTACTCTTAGATGAACCACTAGGTGCACTAGATAAGCGCCTAAGGGAACAAACACAGTTCGAGTTGATGGACATTCAGGAAAAATTGGAGGTGACTTTTGTTATCGTTACTCATGACCAAGAAGAGGCAATGACTGTTTCTAGTAGGATTGGTGTAATGGATTCAGGGAAATTGATTCAAGTTGCAACACCTACGCAGATTTACGAAGCACCTATCAACAGGGAAGTGGCGGACTTTATAGGTGACGTTAATATCTTCAAAGGTATCTACAAGGGTCAAGACGAAAAGGGAACTCAATTACTCTCTGAAGATTCAAAGTCGATTATCTATGCAACTCAAAAAGTTGATGTACCAGTCGGTAATGAAATATGGTTTGCATTAAGACCAGAGAAACTTGAAATAACGAGAAAATTACCAGAAGTTGATTGCAATATCTTGAAAGGCAAAATTGAGGATATCGGTTATGGAGGTAGCTTTTCAACCTATCACGTTAAGCTCGAAAACGGTAGACAGCTTACCGCCATCCGTGCTAACCGTGAACGAACCGCTGAGCACCATTTAACTTGGGGAGATGAGATTTATCTTCATTGGGCCCCACATTCCGCTGTTGTTTTACTTTCTTAGTTTTTTATGAATATTAAAGAAATACAAGTCCCATCCTTTCTGAGACGAACCTTTAATGGAAGAAACGCCATCATCTCAATTCCATACTTGTGGCTGCTTTTTCTGTTCTTGTTCCCATTTATTATAGTACTTAAGATTAGCCTTGCTCAGCCTGTCATCGCAATGCCCCCTTTTACAGATCTTTTTAAGTGGGGTGATTCGTGGTGGCCGACAATTCAGGCCAGTCTTGACAGTTATCTTTTTCTTTTTAGTGATTCGCTCTATATCCATGCCTATCTTTCTAGCCTAAAAATTGCAATCATTTCAACAGTACTAACGCTAATAATAGGGTATGCGATAGCTTACAGTGTCGCCAGAGCGCCTACACGCTGGCGCGGCATCTTGTTGATGCTGGTGATTCTTCCGTTCTGGACCTCCTTCCTCATAAGAGTTTATGCATGGATTGGAATCCTGAAGACTGAAGGATTATTAAACTTAGCATTAACGACTATTGGAATTATCGATAAGCCTCTTATTATTATGAATACTGATCTTGCAGTCTATATCGGTATTGTCTATTCCTATCTTCCCTTCATGATTTTGCCTCTGTATGCAAACTTGGAAAAAATGGATATGAGTTTATTAGAGGCAGCCGCTGATCTTGGTTGTCGTCCCTTAAAAACCTTTTGGACAGTGACTATACCTTTATCTCTTCCTGGAATATTAGCAGGATGTTTTCTAGTCTTTATTCCGGTAATGGGTGAGTTTGTTATCCCAGATTTATTGGGTGGCTCACAAACCCTTATGATTGGCAAAGTGCTTTGGGGTGAATTCTTCTATAACAGAGACTGGCCAGTAGCTTCGGCGGTTGCTATCATATTGCTAGCAATCCTAGTGGTGCCAATTATGTTCTATCAAAAATCACAGGAAAAGGCGATCTCATGAAAAAATTTGGTAACTTCAATATCGTTGCCTTAGTAATTGGGTTCTCATTTTTATATATTCCTATTATTCTCTTGATTCTGTTTAGCTTTAATGAATCCAGATTGGTCACTGTTTGGGGTGGCTTTTCAACAAAATGGTATGGTGAACTGATGCACAACCAAGGAATCAAAGATGCTGCATGGATTACTATAAAGGTTGCCTTTATATCTTCTACTGTGGCAACCTTGTTGGGCACTATTGCCGGACTTGTGATGACACGTTTTGGTAATTTCAGGGGTAGAACGCTTTTTTCCGGCATGATCTATGCACCAATGGTAATGCCCGAAGTGATTATAGGCTTATCAACCTTGCTTATGTTTGTATCCTTGGCAATTGACAGGGGCGTGCTAACAGTAACGCTCGCCCATATAACCTTCTCGATGTGCTATGTCGCAGTGATTATTCAGTCAAGAATGTCTAGTTATGACGACAGCATTACTGAGGCCGCCCTAGACTTAGGTTGCACACCCTTTCGTACTTTCATGTTAATCACATTCCCAATCATTTTGCCGGCAATTGTGTCGGGTTGGCTATTAGCATTCACCTTATCCCTTGACGATCTTGTTATTGCGAGTTTCACCTCTGGACCAGGTTCAACAACACTGCCAATTAAGATATATTCAATGGTAAGGCTGGGGGTTACTCCTGAAATCAACGCCGTTTCTACGATCTTAGTAGGTCTGGTAACAGTTGGTGTGATAACTGCTTCATTAATAGGTAAAAGACAAAAACAACAACTAGCCCAAAGCTAACAGAGTTAAATATCATAAAATTATAATTAAGGGTATTATAATTTGCGACTTCTAAAACATTAACTGAACATTTTGGACAAAATATGCTGAACAATACTGAACTCTTAAAAAACGCTGGTTATATCAATGGTCAATGGCTGGGGTTTGACTCCGACAATAGATTTGAAGTGAAGAACGCTTATACCAAGGAAGTTATATGTACGCTTCCAAACATGGGTGCTAAAGAAACCAATATGGCAATTGACGCTGCCAACCAGGCTTGGCCAAGTTGGCGAAGTATAACTGCCAAAGAAAGAGCTGGTATTTTAAAAAAATGGTTTGAGCTGGTTATGAAGAATCAAGAAGACTTGGCTACCTTGATGACATCGGAGCAAGGCAAGCCTTTGGCGGAAGCTAGAGGCGAAGTCGGCTACGGTGCTTCATTTATCGAGTGGTTTGCTGAGGAAGGGAAAAGAACCTATGGAGATGTCATCCCTACACCTGCAAATGACCGTAGAATCCTTGTCATCAAGCAACCTATAGGTGTGGTTGCCGCGATTACGCCATGGAATTTTCCGATTGCCATGATTACAAGAAAATGCGCTCCCGCACTCGCTGCTGGCTGCCCAGTAGTAATTAAGCCTGCCTCTGAAACCCCACTATCAGCTTTGGCGTTAGCAGAACTTGCAGACCAGGCGGGTATTCCAAAAGGTGTTCTTAATGTAGTTGTGGGAACTAATGCAAGTGAAATTGGTAGTGCACTCACTGACAGTCCGATTGTACGAAAACTCTCTTTCACTGGCTCTACATCTATTGGTAAGATTCTGACTCGTAATTGTGCAGACACAATGAAGAAAGTCTCAATGGAGTTAGGGGGCAATGCACCATTTATTGTTTTTGATGATGCCGATTTAGATTCGGCCGTAGCAGGTGCAATGACATCAAAGTTTCGTAACACTGGACAAACATGTGTTTGTAGTAATCGCATCCTAGTGCAGGATGGTATTTACGATAAATTTGTATCTAAGTTAGCTGAAGCAGTCAAAACACTTGAGGTTGGAAACGGCATGATGGAAGGAATTAATCAAGGCCCTCTAATCAATGAAAATGCACTCAAAAAAGTTCAAGATCATATCTCGGATGCTGTTGATAAGGGCGCAAATATTGTCACTGGAGGTAAACCACACTCAAGCGGCGGCACGATGTTCGAACCAACTGTTATTGGCAATGTAACAACTGCAATGAAGGTTGCATCTGAAGAAACTTTTGGACCACTAGCGGCTGTTTTCAAGTTTTCAACCGAAAAACAAGCAATTGAGATGGCCAATGACACCGAGTTTGGTCTAGCATCATACTTTTACACAAACGATGTAAATCGAATTTGGCGCGTTTCAGAAGCATTAGAGTATGGAATGGTCGGCGTCAACGAAGGCGTTATTTCCAATGAAGTTGCGCCCTTTGGTGGGGTTAAAGAATCTGGCCTAGGTCGTGAAGGTTCTCATTATGGAATTGATGATTTTCTTGAATTAAAATACATCTGTATGGGCGGCTTAAGTTAGAAAATAACTACTTTAGACAGTTAATATAGCTCAACAACTCTAATAACATTTTTAAACATGATTGACAGTGATCCTTTTCACTGATTGGTATAATGCTGATTTTCGCATTTATTAAAAGAAGCAGATGAAAGTTGGAATTCTTGGTCTTGGCACTGTAGGTGGTGGCGTTGTCAATGTACTGCAAAAAAATGGCGCATCGATAGAGCGCCGAACAGGTGTCAACATTGAGGTTATTTTGGCTGGTGTTCGAGATACCAAACAAGATCGTATTTGTGATACCTCGAATATCAAACTTACCGAAGACCCATTCGAGGTAGTCAATCACCCTGAAATCGATGTAGTTTTAGAGCTTATCGGTGGCACTGGTGTGACCAAGAAATTGGTGGAGACAGCTATTAAAAATGGCAAACATGTCATTACCGCTAATAAGGCGCTCATTGCCAAACACGGTAATAAACTAATCCAATCCGCCAATAAAAACAAAGTTCGGCTTTTATTTGAAGCCTCTGTCGCAGGTGGAATTCCAATCATTAAGTCATTAGAACAAGGACTCAGCGCCAATAAAATTGAATCACTTGCTGGCATCATTAACGGAACAGGAAACTTTATCCTTACTGAAATGAAAGAGAAGGGCAGAGATTTTGATGATGTTCTTAAGGAGGCCCAAGCATTAGGCTATGCTGAACAAGATCCGACCTTTGACATTGAAGGAATCGATGCCGCACACAAATTAGCAATACTTGCAGCAATTGCCTTTGGCACTGAACTTCAATTCGATAAAGTTTATACCAAAGGCATTAGTAACATAACCACTGAAGATATTAAATATGCCAGTGAATTGGGTTATACGATAAAGCACCTAGGCATTGCTAAGAGAGTTGGTAATGGCATCGAATTACGGGTCCACCCTACCTTGATTTCTAATAATCAAATTATCGCCAATGTCAATGGTGTGATGAATGCCGTTCTTGTTAAAGGTGATGCTTTAGGAACAAGTCTCTATTATGGCGCAGGTGCTGGTGAAGAAGCAACAGCCTCATCTGTAATTGCAGACCTCATAGACATTATCAACAATCAAACCAGTAATCATATCTTAGGCTGGAAATCACAAGAAAAGCTCACTGTTATTGACACTGAGTCAATAGACAGCGAATTTTATCTGCGCCTCCTTGTGAGCAATATGAAGGGTGTGTTAGCCAAAATTACTGGAATTTTTCATCAATACAATGTAAGCATCGAGGAACTCATTCAAAAACAAATAGATGAAAACAACAACGCCCACATTGTCATTATCACCAACAAAATTAACACTAAAGACATTATGGGCATTAAAGCAGCCATAGAAGCTAGCGAATTTAATCAAGAAGGTATGCAAATTATTCACGTTGAATCATTTGACTAGATAAAAAATCAATATGAGATACACAGGTCTAATTGAAAAATACCGAGACAGACTTCCGGTCAATGATAGCACTCGTATAATAAGTCTAGGCGAAGGCAATACGCCACTCATAAAACTAGAAAACATTCCAAAAGAATTAGGCAAGGAAGTTAATCTATACGTGAAATATGAAGGACTCAACCCTACAGGTTCATTTAAAGATCGCGGTATGACAATGGCGGTCACAAAGGCTGTCGAAAGTGGCTCTGAAGCAATTATTTGTGCTTCAACAGGTAACACCTCAGCAGCAGCAGCAGCGTATGCCGCTCGTGCAGGCATCAAAGCATTTGTTGTTATACCTGAGGGTAAGATTGCACTCGGAAAATTGGCACAAGCGATGATCCATGGCTCTACTATTATTCAAATTAAAGGCAACTTTGATGATGGTATGCAACTGGTCAAAGAGGTTGCTGAATTTGCGCCAGTTTCAATAGTGAATTCGATTAATCCATTTCGTCTTCAGGGTCAAAAAACTGCCGCATTTGAAATTATTGAAGAGTTAGGATCTGCCCCTGACTATCATTGCTTGCCTGTTGGTAATGCGGGAAATATTACCGCACACTGGATGGGCTATACTGAGTATCATGGGATTGGAAAATCAGACTCAACCCCAACAATGCTTGGCTATCAAGCGGAAGGTGCAGCACCATTTATTAAAGGGTCGAAGGTTGATAATCCTGAGACGGTTGCCACTGCTATTAGAATCGGCAACCCGCAGAGTTGGGACCAGGCTCTCAAACTCAGCAAAGATTCTAATGGTTGGTTTGATGCTTTTTCTGATAAAGAAATTTTGGCGACTCAAAAAATGTTGACTGAGAAAGAGGGTGTTTTTTGTGAACCTGCTTCGGCCACTTCGGTTGCAGGCGCTTTGAGGGATATAAAATTAGGTAAAATACCTGAAGGTTCCAGTGTTGTATGCACACTTACAGGTCATGGTCTCAAAGATCCCGATACTGCTATTGCTCAGTGCGATCAAAGTGCAATGATTAATGTTAATCCAACTCTGGATGAAGTTAAAAAGGCCATATTAGATCAAATGTAGTTCTAGTAGAGGCTCTAAGTAAAAAATTATTGAACTAGAGCTATCAATTTATGAGTAACCAGCATTACAAAACCATAGATCAATGTGTTGGCGATACTCCATTAGTGCGCCTTCAAAGGCTAAATCCTAATCCGTCCAATACTATTCTTGCCAAACTAGAGGGTAATAACCCAGCAGGCTCAGTCAAAGACCGTGCCGCTCTTAATATGATTACTGAAGCCGAACAAAGGGGCGAGATTAGTCCTGGAGATACACTCATAGAGGCGACCAGTGGTAACACAGGTATCGCACTTGCAATGATTGCTGCAATTAGAGGCTACAAGATGGTTCTAGTGATGCAAGAAAATCTTTCCCAAGAAAGAAGAGATGCGATGACCGCCTATGGTGCTGAATTAATTCTCGTTTCTGAAGAGCAGGGAATGGAGGGAGCGAGAGACCTTGCTAACCAAATGAGTGCAGATAAAAAAGGTACCCAGCTTAACCAATTTTCTAATCAAGACAACCCGCGAGCTCATTTAAAAACTACTGCAAAAGAAATTTGGCAGGATACAAATGGTGAAATCACTCATTTTGTGAGCTCAATGGGAACTACTGGAACGATTATGGGTGTTTCTAATTATCTAAAAAATAAAAACCCAAAGATTCAGATTGTGGGAATTCAGCCTGACGGTGATTCACATATTCCAGGCATACGACGCTGGCCTGAAGGCTATCTTCCTAGTATTTTTGAGGCTTTCAGAGTAGATACAATAATGGATGTTTCTCAAAAGAGTGCAGAACAAACAACCAGAGATTTAGCTATCCGAGAGGGTATTTTTGCAGGAGTTTCCTCTGGAGGAGCGGTTGCATCTGCCATTAAGCTTTCAAACCAAATCAACAATGCTGTAATTGTCACTATAATTTGTGATCGAGGTGACAGATACCTGTCTACAGGAATTTTTGAGAATTAAGTTAAAGAATTTCAAGTCAAAGTTTTAGTAACTTTGTCACAAATAATCTAACTAATCATTACTCAAAGGTGTGTACAATAATAATCTCATTAAAAAAAGGAGAAGTAAATGAATATTAAGTTTGACCTTAATAAGGCAACTATAGTTCTTGCAGCTGCCTTATTGTCAATCAACATGTCAGCCAAAGCTGGCGCTGTTTATGATTACATTAAAGCAAATAACGAACTAATGATTGCCACGGATGCAAACTGGGCTCCATTCTCGTACATTGACGATGATGGCGTGATGCAAGGATTTGATGTCGAAGTGGGTAGAGAAATTGCAAAACGTATGGGTGTTGAAGCTCGCTTTATAACCCCTGATTGGGATGTTATCACTGCAGGAAACTGGAATATGCGTTGGGACGTTTCTGTTGGCTCTATGACGCCAACTGCAAGCCGTTCTGAAGTATTGAACTTTCCAGCAACTTACTACTACACACCCGCAGCTTTCGCTGTACACACTGATTCACCGATTACAACATTAGCTGGACTGAATGGCAAAAATGTCTGTACAACGGCAGCGTCTACTTGGGAGATGTATCTTCAGGGTAACCTAGATATGCTTAATGCTCCAGCGTTTACTTATGACGTTACACCGGGCACAATTACCTCTTTGAAGGATGGTTCAATGTGTGCGGATGACACTCGTTTAGGTGCAGGCGTTCGAAATGATGGTTTTATTGATTCAGTACCAATGATACAAGGAGCAATAGAGGCTGGTTATCCAATTCGTTTCTTAGGAGATCCGGCTTTCCATGAGCCTCTTTCATTAGCGACTGATTTGGCCAATGATGACCCTGAACTAGATGCTGAACTTGCTAGAATCATAGCTGAAATGCAAAGTGACTACAGTTTAAGTTTGTTGTCAATTCAGCACTTTAAAAATGCAGACGGTACTTCTGAAGACTATACTGTTGCTTACTAATAGGAATTGTTAGTTAATTCTAGTTAGAGTTTAGAAAAAGGTATGTTCGTCGATACCGTTATTGAAGATAAGGCGCTGCACAAACCAGCATTCCTTATCGGTTTATCATTAACGGTGTTGGCGATTTTCTTTGCCCTTAATTTCACAAACACCCTTTTTGGTGAATTCCTTAGGCCTGTTATAGGAGACCCCACAACAAGCGGTTTTTTTGGTCGTTTTGCAGTTTCACTTGTTCTAACAATAATATTTGTCGTTAATTTATTTGCAATTAGTTTCTTTAAATTAAAAATACAAATTGCGATTGTCTGGGTTGAATTATTTTTACTTTTCTTGGCATTTGCCTATTCTTTTGATCTCAAAATGTCGTTTATCCAGAGTAGGATTCCACTCATGATCACTCGGGGGCTATTTACGACAATTTATATTTCAGCAATTTCAATCGTTATTGCCACAGTAATTGCCATAATAGGTGCCATTGCAAAACTTTCTAATAACGGCTTTGCTTATGCGATTTCCAGTTTTTATACTTCTCTATTTAGAGGCCTTCCACTTCTTTTGCAACTTTTCCTAATCTATAAAGGGTTACCACAACTCGGTTTTATGGTCGACGCAGTGCCTGCAGCCATCACCGCCCTGTCACTTTGTTATGGTGCCTATATGACAGAGATCTTCCGTGCAGGAATACAGAGCATACCTAAAGGCCAATGGGAGGCTTCTAGAGCTCTAGGTTTTAAATTTAACCTTATCCTTCGCAAGATTATTTTGCCTCAAGCCATACCAATTATTATTCCTCCAACTGGAAATCAGTTTATCGCCATGCTAAAAGATAGCTCTCTTGCCTCTGTTCTTGGAGTTTGGGAATTAATGTATCTCGCTAGAACCTTAGGACAAAGAGATTTCAGGCACATGGAAATGCTGCTAACTGCTGCAATGATTTACTGGGCCCTAACAATTGTGCTCGAGATTATTCAGGCTCGAATTGAAGAAAAATACAAACAAAAAAGTTAATGATGGATACAAGAACCAATATCCCAAGTAACACTGAAATGACTCCGGTAATTTCTCTCAAGGGAGTCAATAAGTGGTATGGAGATTTTCAAGCTCTATCAAACATCGATCTCGAGATTAAACTCAAGGAGAAGATTGTAATTTGTGGTCCTTCTGGTTCTGGAAAGTCTACCCTTATTCGTTGCCTTAATCGTTTGGAAGCACACCAAGAAGGCACTATTCATGTTAGCGGTATAGAGCTACATGAAAGAATGAAAGATATTGATATTGTTCGCCAAGATATAGGGATGGTCTTTCAGAGTTTTAACTTGTTTCCACATCTGACGGTATTGGAAAACTGTATGGCGGGTCCAAATTGGGTTCGTGGTATCGATAAAAGTGAGGCTAAAGAAAGAGCCATTGCAATGCTGGAGCAAGTCAAGATACCTGAACAGGCAGACAAGTATCCAGAACAACTTTCGGGCGGTCAGCAACAACGTGTCGCCATTGCAAGAAGTCTATGCATGCAACCGAAGGTTATGTTGTTCGATGAACCTACTTCAGCACTTGACCCTGAAATGGTATCAGAGGTCTTGGATACAATGATCGAATTAGCAGAAAGCGGCATGACAATGATTTGTGTAACCCATGAAATGGGTTTCGCCCGTCAGGTTGCGGACAGAATTGTATTCATGGCAGATGGCGAGATTGTGGAAGAAAGCTCACCCGAAGAATTTTTCAATAACCCACAACATGAACGCACTAAAGTCTTTTTAGATCAAATATTAGAATAATAGACTATTGATTCTTAAAGTATTCTCGAAAAACTTCAATAACTGACCTAATATCCTTTTCAGTAATACCTAGATGGCATACCAGTCTGCCTCTGTCAAGGCTTGAGATTCGAATATGATTATCAAATAGATAC
>Ga0206678_10001949_pt1 | contig 13361 bp, 8 predicted proteins | sample M180m12015metaG_FD_155453 | JGI IMG/M metagenome (GOLD analysis project Ga0206678, IMG submission 155453) | Ammonia-oxidizing marine archaeal communities from Monterey Bay, California, United States - M1 80m 12015 | ecosystem: Environmental > Aquatic > Marine > Intertidal zone | place: USA... | reverse complement strand
GAACAAAGGCATTCGAGCCAAGGGTCGTGGCTGGCTGAATGTGGTGACTTTTGGGCTCTTAGGCTAACAACAGACCATGAAGCAGTTCGACCAGTCATTCTTGGAAGAACAACAAAAAGCCCAACGGGCAACACTATTCCGGATTTATAATTATTACCGCGTATTAATCTCTTTCCTGTTCCTGCTCCTGTTCCTAGACCCCAATCTTAATGATTTTGTTGGCAAGGTAGATCCGGAACTCTTCAAGATCACCATCGTCAGTTACATCATTATTAACGTCGTGCTCGGCATCGCTACGCTGTTCGCCAACGTTAACTTTTTGTCAAAACCGATGACTGCAATCTTTGTGATTATCGGGGACATCATCGCCCTAACGCTACTGATGTCTGCCAGCGGCGGGGTCAGTTCCGGGCTCGGTAGCTTCCTGTTCTTTACCCTGGCTTTTGCCGGAGGCATGGTTTACGGCCGAGTATCGACCGTGCTACCCGCGATCGCCTTTATCCTGACAATCTATGGCGAGTTCTATCTATTTTTTCTTTATGAAAATGATATCCAAAGTTTCTTCCAGGCCGGGCTCCTGGGAATCGTCTACTTTGTAACCAATATCCTGTTCCAGACCCTGTCACGCCAACTACAAAAACGACAGACCGAGGTCTATACGCTGGAACAAATCAACCAACTGGTCATCGGTGGTCTTCGGACAGGTGTTGTGGTGCTGACTAACAATAGTAAACCAAGGCTGATGAACCAGTCCGCAGAGAGGTTTCTTTCTATACCCAGTCAACCTGGCTCTGATTATGAAAGTGTTCCCGATAACCTCCTTCAAGCTGTCACCCGATGGCGGGATGACCCTTCGCACGGTGAAGTAACCTTTAACGTGACTGCGACAGGCGAGGAGCTTGTTGCAACATTTTCGGAACTGAATACACCCTCGCCGGAAGCCGATACGCTCATCTTTCTTGAGGACAGCACCGAAGTTCAAAAGCAGGCGCAACAACTGAAGCTGGCTTCCCTCGGACGACTTTCCGTCAGCATCGCCCATGAAATCCGAAATCCGCTCGGCGCCATTAGCCACGCAGCTCAGCTATTAGGGGAATCAAAAAACCTGGACAAAGGTGATGCTCGCCTGTGCGATATCATTCAAAACCACAGTGTCAGAATGAATGGCGTTATCGAAAACGTACTACAGCTGTCGCGAAGAAAATCAGCAGAGCCGCAAGTAATTGTGCTGGCCCAGTGGCTGTCGAACTTCGTGACAGAGTTCGAAACCAATTGGCAGGAAAAACCCCAGATTACGGTACTGCTGAATCCCAACGATACCGTCATAACAGCGGACCCACTTCATTTGTCACAGATTATGGAGAACCTTTGCCAAAATGGCGTTAGATACAGCAAAAAGAAAACAAGTGAACCGAGACTGGCGATACGGGGTGGAAGGGAACCGCAGACACGTTTACCGTTCCTTGAAATTATTGATTACGGACATGGTGTTGATGAGGAATTAGTGTCCAACCTCTTCGAACCATTCTACACTACAGAAACGACCGGAACAGGTCTTGGCCTCTACTTGTCAAAAGAACTATGTGCCGCGAACGATGCTCGACTTAGTTACAAACGAGCAGACACGGGCGGAAGTTCGTTCAAGATAACTTTCACGGAACCATAAAATCCAATGACAAAGAAGAACGCACTTATTGTCGATGACGAACCCGACATCCGTGAGCTTCTGGAGATCACACTGGGTCGTATGGGCATCGAAACATTAAGCGCAAAAGATGTAACCTCTGCCAAGGCGCTATTACAAAATAATGAATTCGACTTCTGTATGACAGATATGAACCTGCCGGACGGTAACGGCATTGAGCTCGTCCAATACATTAGTAGCAACTATCCACAGGTACCCGTTGCAATGATCACCGCACACGGCAGTGTGGATTCCGCGGTTGAAGCATTAAAAGCGGGTGCATTCGATTTCGTTTCCAAGCCAGTCAACCTCGAACTCTTGCGGAGTCTTGTCGACACAGCGCTGAACCTGAAGCCCCTGGACACCAAAACCGGCATCGTTTCACCCAGCATTCTGGGTGAAACAACAGCAATGATCGCGCTGCGCAAGCAGATATCAATACTGGCGAGAAGCCAGGCTCCTATCTATATCAGTGGCGAATCCGGCAGCGGTAAAGAGCTGGTGGCAAGATCGATTCACGAAAATGGTCCGCGTGCCGGGGGCCCATTCGTTCCTGTTAACTGCGGCGCCATTCCCAGCGAGCTAATGGAAAGCGAGTTTTTTGGTCACACCAAGGGAAGTTTTACAGGCGCGGTTGCGGACAAGGAAGGCCTCTTCCAGGCTGCCAATGGAGGAACACTTTTCCTGGATGAAGTCGCTGACCTCCCGCTGCCAATGCAGGTGAAACTGCTCCGCGGTATTCAGGAGAAGGCGATCAGGCCGATTGGTTCGCAGCAGGAACTAAGTGTTCATGTGCGAATTCTGAGCGCAACTCACAAGGACCTGGCAATCGAGGTTGAGCGCGGGACCTTCCGGCAAGATCTTTTTTACCGTATTAACGTCATCGAGCTCCGCGTGCCAAGTCTTCGGGAGCGCGTTGAGGACATTCCTATTCTTGCCGAGGATTTACTCAACAGGGTTGCAGATGACTACCAGGTCCCGAAGCCCAGGCTCAGCAGCGAGGCGCTCAGCGAACTCACCAGATATCCTTTCCCTGGGAATGTTCGAGAGCTTGCGAATATTCTGGAAAGAGCCATCACGCTGTGTGAGAACGATATCATCATGCCCGACAATCTGCAGTTGACCCTTAATTCTCCGACAGACGAGCAATTCACCAAACCAGTACACGATGGTGAGGACGACGCACAAGAGCCGGAAGAGACGATCGACAAAACACCCGGGGCAACGCTACCGAAAGATGAGGAGTCGCTGGATTCCTATCTGGAAAATGTAGAAAAAACCCTCATCGTTGACGCCCTCGAAACAACTCGATGGAATAAAACAGCAGCGGCCAGGAAGCTGGGTATTACCTTCCGCGCGTTACGCTACAAGCTGAAAAAACTGGGTCTGGATTAGACTCACCTGTTGACTGGTTAAACGCTCGCACACCTGGACGAGAAGTCCTGCATTAATCCCACAACTCCCGCTCTAACCTGATGCCAGATAGCATTATTAGTAACGGGACACTGTTATGCGCGGCCTTCGGTCTGGATATTCCACCTTCGAGATGATCACTGTTCTGGGGATTAGCCTGACGTTGATGGTATTCGTGATTCCGCCCGTTAACGCCATGCTCATTCGCAGTAAAACCACAGCTTCAATCAATCGACTGGTCGCCGCCGTCAACTTTACCCGTCACACAGCGGTGCAATACCACACGGTCGCGACATTATGCGCAACAAAGGCTAACGGAAAATGTGGCGCTTCCTGGGCAGGTGAACTTTCGGTGTTCCTGGACAGGAACCGAAACGCAAAGCATGAACCTGAAGAAAAACTCATCGCTCGTATATCAAATAATAATTCTGATAACTCAGTTACCTGGCGTGCATTCCAGAACAAACAATACCTACAGATGACGTCGATGGGATATACGAAATTTCAAAACGGGAATTTTGTCGTCTGCCCGGCCAACGCCAACCCGAAGTATGCACGCCAGATCGTGATCAATGTACAGGGCAGGGTCAGGCAGAACCGTTCGGTCGATAAGGCTGGATACCCCATCGACCGGAAAGGTCGGCAACTTAGATGTTAGAATTCAACTTCAAGGTTCGGGTCAAGTTCTTTTATCGCCATCGCCAATCTTGCATGCCCAAGCTCGAAGTACTCCATCTCTACTTTCATCCCGACGGACAGAAGTTCGAGTGATCCAGCCGAGGTTCCATATAACGAAATGTCCGTCATATTTTTGCCAAAAGCGGGGCCGACTTGATAGTCATAACCGCTGACCTGGATCGTTCTGGTCACATAGTTCAGATCAACAATAACGCCATTGTCAAACCTTTTAAAAGCCTGGCCATCCAACCCTTGCAGCATTTCATCGAAGGTCTCTGCTAATACAACTAACGGCATTGTCAAGACAAGTAACATCAGTAACTTTTTCACCCTATTTCTCCTAATCTATAGTTTCCAGACGCTTCCATGACAACCGGCCTGTGTTTCCGCTTGTGGCCGTGTTAGTTGAAATAATATGCAGTTCCCGGCCAAACTGAGTCACTCGTTTATTATCGATGAACGTCGAGTCTGTGGGCGGCGCAGGGTCCTCAAGGATGATACCCGCAGCCGTCTGAATGCCGCCTATATCGTCGCTACCATCGAAGATACCGTCGTTGTTCAGGTCAAACACCGTTCGATTAAAGCAGATTGAACCACCGGTAGCCGGACAGAACGACAAGACTGCGCCACCCGCCAGCCCAACACAACTCCCGGCCTCCCTTGGGAAGATAGAGTTCACGAACCCGATGCCACCACGCAACTGTATGTTTCTTACAGCTCTCTCACCAGGAAGCTGGGCTGCAGAACCTGCCACAGCGCCTGCCGCTGGAGAATCAAGATCGTTATACCAACCTTTTTGAGAACCAGCGACAGTATAGTCAACATCATTATCCGAGAGGGTTCTTAACTTGCCCAACGCATCGTCAAAATTGGTATAACTTTGAGGCTGAAGTTCGGACTTCAATACAAGCGCTGATCCACCAGACGCAAGCCGATCCCAGATACCGTAAATAGACTGGATTTCTGCATCGGTAGAATCGCCATTTCGCAGATAAGCACCTGTACCAAAGATGACAATATAGCCTTCATCTTCCGTAGGGTGAACGATGACAATCGGTTGAGCGGTGATCGGCTGGTTTATCGCAGGGACTAATGGGTCTGGCTGGTACTGGGCCTGAAAAATCTTGGTCACACTCCAGTTATTGAAATCAGCGTCAGTGATGTCAAAACGGAAGAAGTTACCCTGCAGGTCACCGGCGTAAGCATAGTCGGCAGTTCCGTTGCCATCTGCATCAATAAGTCTGGGTTCACCCAGACCGTTTGGAACACCTGTTAGCGCACCGAACCCGGTATCCAATTTAACAAAGTCCTGCAGATCGCCAGCCTGACAGGCAGCGGGATAGCTGCCATTCGGGATAACATTATGGTTAACGTCAGGGTGACACCACGTGCCATCTAATCCACCTTCAAGAAACAAAACCAACAACTTGGCAATACCAGCGGTAGAGTTGTAACCATTACCCGCTACTGCGACCCAGATGTTTTCAAAGTCATCATCCAACATGTTACTCATCACGATGGTCGGCCCACTCAACGAGTAGCCAAAGTCTTTGACGGGCTGTGGCGGTGACAACCGATCCTGACGCTGGTCATCTACATTACCGTCGCCGTCTGCGTCAATAAGCAATGGGTTACCCGACCCGTCAGTCGGATAAGTGTCATCTTCATCAGTGAACTCCCACAGCACGACCTCTTCTGACGTAAGATCACCAAATGCGGTTGGATCAGTAATGTCCAGCGCAAAGTAGGCTTTACCGCCACCTCCTTGACCACTGACTAGAATAGTTCGCCACTCTTTATCACCATCACCGTCGACATCTAAGTAGACATCGTTGACCGCTGGTGTCGAATCCACAAAGTACTTATGGGTATATTGGTAATCGAGCAGATTCGTAACACTATTACTGTAAGTGCCTGTAATCAGATTATTCGGTAAATAGCCGAGCACTTCATCACCGGTTTCAGCCTCGAACCCATGCAACATGCCATCATTAGCGGCAACATAAACCAACGATTTACGATCCTTATGAGCGAAACGGAACTGTGAGTAGAGATCACCGCTACCCTGAGGGAACGGCGCACTGCCTCTGCCTAACCTCGATGGAGGACCAATAAAGGTGGGCGCTGAGTGCACAATATCACCCAGGCGACCCGCGATGCCTGGACGTTCCCGGAAGTTACCAACAGGACGTTCGTTAGCATTGTCACCTCGCAGGTACGACACTCGCTGGCTTATCACAGTGTCTATCGGGTCGCCACCAGGTGCCACGCTAAAGGCTGCACTTTGAGCGGCGTTGAGGGCATCCGGCCTAAAGGGTATTCCATCTTGACCGTTATAGGTCAAAATCACGCGGTCGCTCGACGCTATTCCATCTAGTTGGGTGGCCGCCTCCCAGACAGGCTCCTCCGTTACGACGCCATCAGGGTCAATGCTCTGTGCGATCAGATCGCCAGTATTGTTCTTCGTGTTGTAATAAGAACGGAACACCAGCGTGTCCTGGAGAATTTCCTGTGAGTTAAATGAGACTGCCGATGCTGCGCCACTTCCCTGCTGGAACTCTGCAAAAGCTTTCTCCAAGGCCTCTGAAAGCTCTATGGGATTTGCCGCACTGAGATACTGACCACGTCCGTTAAGCGCAGCGTGCCGCATATCATCGATCTTACTCTCTGAATTGGTTGGATTGCCCCAGTTAAAGGTAGTGGTGTAGTTCGTTGGTACGTCTTCTTCTTCGACAAGACCGTTAACACCAAAACCCACCGTGAAAGTCTTCATGTGCTGGTGCATCAGGACATTAGAATTGTCCCTGAACGCATCTTCCGCAGCACCAGCGATATCCCTTGCCGAAGTCTGTACTTCATCCTGAAGCCCTGGGTGTATATCCTCTTCGTAGTACTTCATCGCAACGTCGGCCAAGGTATTGGAGGCTCCGCCAGCGTATACGCCACCATCGAAATTTGTATCGTTATTGTTGTCAGAATTTCCGACAGAAGGGTTGCTTCCGTTCCACGCACCATCAGAAATCAACAGCGTAAAGTTTTGCTGGCAGTTACCGTTGGGCGCTGCTAAAACTGGGCACCCCGAATCTCCCGGGGACGAATTACTGCTTGATCCATAGATGTCTCCACTTTTGCAGGCAAAATGTCGACCCGCTCCCCTAAGCGCTCGCCTTAGTGGCGTACCACCACTAGAAAAAGTCTCGTAAATTGTATTGAGTAAGTCTGCCTTGGCGCCCGTTCTCTCAGAACTGTTCATGGTCTTGATTGGCTCACTGGGTCTAGTCGAGCGAAGGGTCGTGAAGCCCACCCGAAGGTTCTCGGACCCTGCTATTACCCTACCCAGGGCCAACTTAGCGGTAAACTCTCGAGTTCGTGAGTAGGTGAACCAGTTTGCAAAGTTCTGCAGTTCCTCCTGGAAGGAACAGGAATTATCCGAGGTGACACAGTCCGTTCTGGATTCCGATCTGGGGTAGCTATCTGACCCACCTTCTGACGCAGGCTTAATCTCAACCAGAAGCCCATCAGATAGGCAACTCGCTTCGTTAACCGCATCAATAGGCCAAGTTCGCACGCAATAGCTAGCGTCAGAGCCCTTATAGGGAGAAGGTGTCGCGTCAAGGTCGGGGTTAACTTCTGAGGCATCCTTGTTTACCCAGACATAGTAGCGCGGCAGGTAAAGGTTAACGTTCGTGTAATAGCCGCTACTCCCGTACGCGGTATACTGCTGATTGTCGAGCAGGTTAGTCCAACTCCCACTGGGCGAAACCGGATTATGCAATGCGTGAGCAGGGTTTGAAGGAGGGTAACTAAGCCCACCCGGCGCCAACCCTACCCATGGCTCGTAGCGGGTGTTCGGATTGTAGTACACCTTGTTATATCGCGAATTTCGCAGACGCCAGTAACCCGTATTAGTTTGTGCTTCTTCGCTCGCCGCAAGGTAATTGTAATTATTACTCGTTGCCTTATTGAGAAAAAAAAGCGCTCTATTTCCACCAAAACGATACTTACCCGACTCATCTTCCGTCTGGATATCCCAGCTCATTGAGCCTGAATCATCGTGCACCACCAGCACATTCGCCTCGGTACCTAGCAACAGTTCGAGCGGAATCTCGGCAAGGTCAAAATCAACCTCGACTACACCGTCAGTCGAACCCGTTGGCGCAGAGCCTCCTTCATTAACGATGATCGTGACATAGTTGCCGTCGGCACATGTCTCCTCAGATGGGACCGACGAGTCACATACAGTAAAAAAGAAACCCTCCGCCCCGAAGAACGATGCACTCGGCCTAAACGTGAATGTGCCGTCACTATTAAATGCCTCCAAAACACCGCCCTGGTCGGTCGTTAAGCTAGTGACGGAAAAGTACAAAGTATCCGGCGTTCGAGTGCAGCTTGGGTCACTTGGATCGCAGGCCAACCCGTCAATCACCGTGTTATCAATACGATCCACAACGCTGCCGAGTCCGTTACCGCCAGAAACGACAAGACCGTCACCCTGATCCATGGTGTATACGATTTCCGTAGACACTCTAGGTAAATCGTTAACTGGCGTCACCAAAACTGTCACCGTTGCGCAGCTGTCATCCTCTGGTGAATGGGCTGCATCTCGGATGCAATAGGTAAAAGAGTCCTCACCATTAAAATTTAGCCCGGGCCGGTATATGATGGAATTTTCTCCAACCGTAAATCCGGTTAACGTCGAGTCCGGTGTCTGCCCTCCCAGGCATTCATCGCTCGAGCAACTGACCTCCCCGTTCATCTCAATGGAAAAATCTCCAGTATTGGCAATATCGACCAACCGAGAAGTGCTTCGCCATGCACGCGATATACCTTCGGAATCCACGATTTGCTGACCTACTCTAATCACATAGGCAGGCTCGTCACCCAGCTGATCGTTAGACAAAACGTTGAAGGTGATGGGGTTACTATCTTCTTCCATCACCAGCCCTGCAAAAACACTGTAATGATCGTCAAATGCCTCAGGTTGTGCTGCATCAACAATCGGTATCGTAATGGTAATCGTAACCGTGGCATCCCCCGTGTTACCACCCGCATCAATCGCTTGAAAGGTGAAGGCATCCGTCAGGTTGGCCGTGCCATCGTGGGTGTAGCTAAAAGTGCCGTCCGCCACCAATACCAGGGTGCCATTACTGGGTCCTGACACCGGCGTCGTGTTGACACTGTGAGTGTCACCCGAGTCAGCGTCGATTAAGCCCTGCAACAGGTTAGCCCCTGTATCAAGATCGCTCTGGGTCACTGATTCGCCCTGATTCACCGTAACGCTATTGGCTTGCGGCGCCGGGTCGTTATCGTTCACTTCTGTGACCGTAATGATCACCATGGCGCTACCGGTATTACCGGTCGAATCGATCGCCTCAAAACGAAAGCTGTCACTGAAGTTCTCGGAACCGTCGTGAACATAGCTAAATGTGCCGTCGGCCGACAGTGACAAGGTGCCGTTACTGGGACCTACCAATGGCGTTGTATTCACAGTATGCGTATCAGCCACGTCTGCGTCCGTTAGACCCTGCAAGAGATTAGACCCTGTATCCAAATCGGTCTGATCTGCTGATTGCCCCTCTGCGACGGTCAAACTATTCGCCTGCGGCACCGGGTCATGATCATTTTCCTCAATGACGGTTATCGAGACCGATGCGCTACCCTGGTTACCACCTGAATCAATGACCTCAAACGTGAAGCTGTCACTAAAGTTTTCAGAACCATCATGGGTGTAGGAAAACGTGCCGTTGGCCGATAGTGCCAGAGAGCCATAGCTTGGACCTGACACCGCTGTGGTATTTACCGTGTGGGTATCACCTGCATCATTGTCGGTTAAACCCTGCAACAGGTTGTTGCCTGTATCCAGGTTACTTTCGGTCACCGATTGCCCCTTAACCACGGTCACACTATTGGCTTGTGGCACAGGGGCGTTATCGTTCAAACCATTGATAACCAGAGAGACGCTTTGGCTTGCAGACGTATTACCACCGACGTCGGCCACCTGCACATCAAAAAGATAAACCGCCTTAACATCTGCGTCGGGATCATCCACCAACGTGACTTGCCCTGTCGAGGCGTCTATTGAAAACGAAGCGGCATCAGCGCCCCCGGCAAAACTGTAAATTAGCGATTCTGTATCGTACAACCCAGCGGTAGTATTAGCAGTCGTGGTATAGATAACTTGACCCGCGCCGCTGTTTTCATCAATCGCTGGCGCCGTAGGACCCGATGTTACGGTGAGATTGGTCGCGCCCACGGTCACCGTCAGAATCCCACAGGAATCATCATTGATACCAGGGCTAAAGCAACCGGCATTATTGTTGTCTTGGTTCCTGGTAAAGTTGCTTCTGTTGCCATCTTTGATTTTATAACGGATGGATCCACTACCCTGCGCCCCGGGCGTTAGCGAAATACTCATTGCATTGAAATAACTAGGCCTAGGCTGCCCGTTATTTCTGAGCAAGAACTCATCATCACAGCGCGCCTCGTTAACCAAAGAGGCACCTGACATCGGGCCATTGCTGGTAATCTTAAAGGAGTGATTTCTATCCTGGGTGGCCAAAGGTGCTGGATGACCGTTCCGGTTATCGTTGTCTTGATGACAAAAAATGAAACTGGTCTCACCTAACGGCACCGTAATCTGATCATCAACCGCTAGGACATGGGTACCCTGAGAATTCCGGTGCGCTAACGCGAAGGAGCAACAAAGTTGGACCGTGCAAAAAACACTTAACGCGAATAATCGTGACGCCCATTGATGTCTTCCAAAGCTAAAATAGATGTTCATAGGTTTTCTCGATTTATCAATTTTACGAGCCTCTCCGTTCTAGCGAACGAACACCAAAAATAATATACAGGCAAGATATAGTTTGTAGGCGAACCATTAACTCAATGGTCGAACTAACTGAACGAAAGGTTCTAATTCGCTCTTTTAACGACCTAAAATTGCTTTCCGTAGGTTCCTTGAATCATGACTTGCGCATCTGCAGTGGCGCCATATCCCCGAGCAGTAACTCGAAAAACCTCAGTTCGACCAGCCCCTATATCCTCGCCAATATTATCAAGATTCAGTGCATCCGCATCTGCAATGACTGTTTGTACGTGCTCGATGATATATTTTGGCTGGTTGTCTCTTGTAATGTGAGTTTCACTTGTCCGAAAGCCACCGCTCTCCCAATCACCCAAGCCTTTCCAGTTTGGGAGGTCTCCTGGCGCTGCCTCAAAGTAATAACCGTTCGCCTCATTCTCCCCTAGATCTTCTAGGGGATCGCCAAAATCAGTCAGGTTGTTAAGATTCTCCAGAAGATCTTCTCCGTCTCGCAGCGCCACTTCCGCAGCCTGAAAAGCGAGACTCCCATCATTGGCGTTGCGCGCCATTCGTTGCTGCAGTGACGTCGTCTGAATCGATGAAACTCCTAACATTGTCAGTAACAGCAACATGACCAGGCTCATGAACAAGACAATACCCTCTTGTTTTTGTTTGTTGTTCCCTGTCTGCTTGTTTCGCTTCATCATCATTAGCTTCTGTTTCTGAGCATAAAAGTTTGGGTGAAAGCTCGACGTATCAAACCGTCTATCTCTAATTCACCTTCACCTTCATAGCAGTTTTGGATAGTACAGCCGTGTGTTGTGGCGCTGGAACCGCCAACATCATCAATAGAGTTGGCGATCACTGTGACCCGAATGGTCACGACATTTTTCAGGCTTACATCGTTGATTGAGCTCACGTATTGGTTTGGAGTTAGGTCATCGTCGGTCGATACACCATAAAGAATTTGCAGATTTTCGATCCCCTCAACAAGCTCATAGGGCTCATTTGTGCCGGATTTTCGCCACAACGAGAGCGGCGCATCGCCACTATTGTTTTCCCCTTCACCGGAAGCAATAAAGTAAGTGTTCGTCTCAATGGCACTAACATAAGCGTCTGTACCAAAGCTATTTTTGATCGCCAACTCCGGAAAACTATTATCCCAAGGTTCCCCCGCATCAACATCGTGCTTAATAACGATCTCAACCGTTCCGCCCTGGTCATCGTCCTCTAAGTCAGCAGTCACCTGAAATATCGTCGCTTTCTCGCAATCGTGAATCATGGCGAGGTCACCTTCTTCGATCCTCAACTCGAAGTCATCGGAAGGCGTCGCGACCACCAAGATATCATCGTCGCCTATCAGCTCCTGCTTCAGACGAGCTTCAACGTCTTGTTGCGAAAGGCTCCTGATCGTTATGACATCGGTGCCACTCACAATGTCGTCTGTATTGATGCCAATGCTGTCCAGACCCGGACTCCAGGCTCGATCTACGACAGAAGCGTTATATCCCTCGAGCCCGCTTCTTAGGTCAAACTCGTAGGGTATGTCATCGCCATCTGCAGCAGTCCAATACAACTGTTCGTTACTTGAGAAACACCCGAAGTATCCTGCCTTGTAGATATCACGACCAATAAAGTCGAGCGAAAACCGGGCAGATTCTTGCATCCGAGACTGGCCCATCATGACGCCATAAGTGTCTGAATTGGCACTGAATAACTGCACAATCCCAGCAGTAATAACTGACCCGACGGTCAACGAGATCATCAGCTCGACGAGGGACAAACCTTTCTGCAGCGAACGATACATCAGTTGATCCTTGCCCGAAGCGTGACCGAGCTATAGGTCGGATCTCCTGAAGAAATCTCGGTCCAGCGGACAATGACACAGGTTTCTCCGTCCTCAACGCTGCAATTCGTTTCGTCTCCGACATCCGCTATTTCACCTTGTCCTCCATACAGTTGCGAACCTGTCACATTCAAGGTGTCGCAAATTTCAAAAGGATCATTATTGTCGGCCAGATGATTGATCGAGCAGCGCCACCATGCAATGTCGAAGTCTTTCATCTGGGCCGGGGTACAGCTCTCATCAACACAGTTGATCGCGGACGGCGGAAGATCCCTAAAATCAAACCCAGCATAATTTACAAGCGGGTTTGCCCGCATCCGATCAAGCATGTCATTACCCAGCATGAGTGCTTCTGAACGAAACAATGAGCTCCTATTTTGTTGCAGGCTTAGCACCTGTAACCCTGCGACACCAAGGATACCGACGGACATAATGACCACCGACACAAGCACCTCGACCAGGGAGAAGCCTTTTTGTCTTTGTCGGGAAAGTAAACGCGTTTTCATATCAGCAATCCGGCTGCACTGAAGGGACGGGATCACCAAGTTCCGCTTCTTTCCAGACCTTGGACCTGCCGATCAGCGCCAGCTTGATCCGGCGACCGACCTGCCCATCCAGACATAGATCAAGGTATCTAACCTGGTTGCTTGTTCCACTCAGCCCTCCCCGGCCATTGAATTGAATCGAGGTACGCGGTGAATCCCAGTCGCCGCTGTTTGGGGCGTCATCTACGCCGGCAAGTGTTGCCGTTCCCTGTAAAGCCGGAAAGCTCCTGACGACAGTATTGCAGTTTCCCGGGGTACCAGTGACGATGCAGTATCCTTCACCGAACTCATTCCCGACGGCTCCAACAGCGGCCTGCAGGCTGACAATGTTGCCAATTCTGCTTGCTTCGGACCTGGCCAGGTTTATGGCCATCGTTAAATCATTAGCTT
>Ga0206678_10001945_pt1 | contig 13372 bp, 9 predicted proteins | sample M180m12015metaG_FD_155453 | JGI IMG/M metagenome (GOLD analysis project Ga0206678, IMG submission 155453) | Ammonia-oxidizing marine archaeal communities from Monterey Bay, California, United States - M1 80m 12015 | ecosystem: Environmental > Aquatic > Marine > Intertidal zone | place: USA... | reverse complement strand
AAGTTTTTAACGTTGTATTTTTTTGCTGCCAGTGCGGAAGTGAGCGTGCCAAATATATTATTCTGCGCTCCCTCTACAATGTTTCTCTCTACCATCGGCACTTGTTTGTAAGCTGCAACGTGATAAACAGTATCAACTACAAAACTTTTTATTGCATTTTCAATTTGCGCGCGATTACAAACGGATCCTAGCAAGGCAATGATTTCAATCTTGTCCCCATTTTCAATTGTATGTAATTTCTCTCTGAGTTCGCTCTCAACCTCATACAAACCATACTCAAAAGAATCAAGAAGGATAACTCGCGCAGGATTGATATTAATAATTTGGCGACATAGCTCTGAGCCGATAGAGCCGCCAGCACCAGTTACCATTACCGATTGACCATTAATACATGCGCCCAATAATTCTGGATTCGGTGGGACAATATCCCGTCCGAGCAAATCTTCGATATCGATATCACGAACTTCATCAACACCCACTTTCCCAGAAACCATATCAAACAAGTCAGGAACAGTTTTCACATGTACTGGCAAGTGCTCAAGCCGATTGAGAATTTCTTTCCTTTCAACATGTGTCGCGGATGGTATTGCTAGGAGAATTTGGCGCACAACATAACTTTCAATTAACTCATAAAGCGAATTAGGACTATAAACTCTTACGCCATGGACTGTGCTGCCCAGCATACGATGGCTGTCATCGACAAATGCAACTGGCAGATACTGATCACCATTTTGTAAAGCCACAACCAGTTGCATGCCAGAGCTCCCGGCACCGTATATGATTACGGGCTCCTTCGGTCGAAAGTTTTGTATCAAACTCTGCAAGATAACCTTGGCCACAAACCGGCTTCCACCAATAAAAAGTACGGCTATCATCCAGAAGATTGGAAGAATTGAATAATTTGAAGACTCGGGTGTATGAGAAAACAAATAGGAAGCAGCGAAAAGGCAGCTAGCGATGGTAACGCCCTGCAGGACAACAAACCCCGACTGCAAACCCATATAAAGTACGATCGCTCGATACAACCCAATACGAACAAACACTAAAATACTAAGTAAGGTTGAAATCGATGTGTAGAGATAAAAAATTTGATCTTGAGCCAGAACATTTTTTCCTAGTAGCATAAAGCTAAATGCCAGCGCCATTACGATCATGATGCTGTCAGCAAGCATCATTAGAATTTGTTTTATAAACCGCGATACTGGTATTGCATAAAGCTGCATAGCTATCCCCTAAATCGTCCTGACTTCTACTTTCAATTATTTCGTACTAGACATCTTCCTGTGATTCTTTGTTATATTTTTTCTAACTGTCAAACTCTAATTAAGATACCAACCATTTTTCCAGTCTTGGCAAGATTTCTAATTTGTGTTGTCCACTGATTTACCAGCTTTATATTTACTAGCTAGTAATATCAAGGGCACCAACGCAATAATAGTTAACAATGCCCCGTATTCCGGCAGCTGAACGGACAGCCAAGCCAAAGGGCCCAACCATATAACATTTATTGCTAGTACTGTTATCGTCACTTTGCTATGGCTTTTATAGCTTTTAGCAGCATTTTGATAAGCGTGGGACGCATGGCCTTCATACCAATTGCTACCCAGCAAAAAGCGGTTGCACAAAGTGACCATCGAGTCCACCACAAACACCCCTAACAGAATAAACCAAGTCCAGACCGCTAGGCTTTCATGGTGCATCGACAAAAGTGCCATTATTCCTAATGAATAACCTATAAAATTACTGCCCGCATCTCCCATAAATATTTTTGCCGGCGGCCAATTCCAAACTAGAAATCCTGCTCCTGCCGCAATCAATACTGCAGAGAGCATTCCTACAACTTGATCTTCATTATTCATAGCGAGAGAATAAGTCATCGCACTGACAAAAAGTAGCTGAGTTCCAGCTAATCCATCTATCCCGTCCATAAAGTTATAGAGGTTTAAGAGCCAAACTAGTGCCAACACACCTAATATACTTAGAATTAGAGGATATGAAAGGATAAAAAATCCAAAGTTTATCGGCGCCACACCACCTAACCAATAGACACTCCAGGTGGCAACCAAGAATTGCACAGACAATCTCCAACGTAATCTCAGCGAAACAACGTCATCGGCTAATCCCAATAACCCAATTAAAAAGGCCCCGCTGAGGGCTAAAAATTCAGCTGCAGATATCAAGCCAACAAAGTAACAGTAGAAGGTAGCTAACGAAAATAAAAGGCTAATGCTCAGCCCTCCGCCTCTAGGGGTCGGTTCGCTATGTGCACTTCGTTCAATTGGTGTATCAATAAGGTGGAGCCGTATTGCATGTTTACGCAACACCCCCGTTAACATTAAGGATGCGACGAATATACTAAAACAGAGAGACAGCATCGACATGAATCATCACCTTTAATACTGGTTTCGACGTAGGCATTATATAGAAAGGAATCGCATTTTTACCAAAAATAATCAGGCGCTTTCATAAACAAATGAAATCATTTTATCTCTAATGCTTAATTACTCGAGAAGAGAGTTTCAAGCCAATTTCTTTCTATAGTGACCACTCCAAGACCTTTGGCCATGGCAAATTCTACTGCTTAACGAAAATCGCAAAGCATTCGACAGTAGTTCCGATACTGGTAACGTAAAAGACTCAAACAGTCTAATTGAGAGTTTAGTTAACACTAGATACAGCAGAATTAAACTCTATCAGCGCACCAATGGGTGAATCAGCATTTGTTATTGGGCGTCCAACGACTAAATAATTACTTCCATTCTGAATTGCCTCTGCCGGCCCTACGACGCGTTTCTGATCGCCGATAGCGTCTTCTGGACGCCGTATTCCTGGAGTTACAAGGCAGAATTTATCTTGAAGCTGAGAACGTAACAATTTAGTTTCCGCGGCAGAGCAAACAACCCCATCTAGCCCTGAATCGCGTGCTAGAAAAGCGAGTTTACTCACCTGTTCTTCTGGATAGGATTGAATACCAGTTTGTTCAAGATCTTCTTTTAAGAAGCTAGTCAGAACGGTGACCCCAATCAATAAAGGTCGTTGGTCGCCTAGAGAATCGATGGACTCCCGCGCAGCTTCCATCATTGCTCGACCACCAGAAGCATGAATATTCAGCATCCATATTCCTAGATCTGCTGCAATTTTTGATGCTCTGGCGACAGTATTTGGGATATCGTAGAACTTTAAATCCAGGAACACATCAAAACCGCGGTCTATAATTTTTCTTACCAGTTGTGGACCGCCTGCAGTAAACAGCTCTTTGCCAATTTTAACCCTGCAAAGATTTGGATCGAGAAGATCCAAAAATTGAAGAGCCTGATCGCTTGTCCCGAAATCTAACGCGATGATTATATTCTTACTCATTCGGAGTGAAACCTCTTAACGTTATTGACAATCTTCACGCTCTGTTTTTTATTTTAATTTTGTAGCTCACTAGTCCTGCTGAAAAGTGTTCAATGCCCCGTAACTCGAAACATTCGGAATTTCAAACTAATTTAGCTACCACCCGCCTCTAAAATTGGCTTAATTTTGTCCCATTTTTGACAGCTTGGGCACAACCAGTAGAGAGATCTAGCTTCATAACCACAGTGATGACACTGATATGTAGCTTTTTTGTTGACGAGCTTATTAATCATTTGTTGCAAGAGAGTTAAATTAGTGCTCATAGCAGCATCTGTTTTCGGTATTTGCAACTTAAGCAGTTCAATCAATCCTGTCAGTGAGGGTTTTCTTACTAAGTAATCGTTTAAGAATGAAATTGCCGCTTCATCACCAGATCGCCTTTTTACTAAATCAGAGAGTGCGAGGACAACACTTACATCTGGCTCTTCCGGGAGCGTATTCATCAAAAACTTTTCATACGCCACTAAGTTATGAATCTGCTCATAACACTCAGCCAATGGCCCTAAAACCTGGCTAATGAACTCAGGGTTATTTGTTCTTACTCTAACCAACTCTTTGATTGCGGCCTTATAATTCCCCAAACTTTGTTCCGTTCGTGCAAGCAACAAAGTAGCACGCACATTTTTTTTATCAAAGGCAAACGCCTTCTTAATGATGTCTTTTGCTCCAACGCCTTTCTCTTCGCATAATAATTGCTCAGCTAATTCACAACAATAATGAGCTGCAGCAGCTCGGATCTCATAATTTTTCTTATAAGCCGGATTTTCAAGTAATTCGGATGAGCAACTAATCGCCTTGACCCATTCTTTTTCTGTTTGATAAATAGTTATTAAATATCGTAGGGCGTCCCACTTAACAGCGGCACTATCTCCGAGAATTTCATTGAGTAATCGCTCTGCTCTGTCTAACAAGCCTGCTGAAATATAATCTATTGCTAGCTGTAACCGCGTTGAGTCAGAAAAAGATTTATCTAGCTCCTGGCGCGCTAATAAGTTCTGGTGAATTTTAATGGCTTTATCAACTTTTCCTCTTCTGCGTAAAAGTGCACCAAGTGCTAGATGCGTTTCAACGGTATCACTATTAATCTCTAAAGCTCTAATAAAAGTATCAATAGCTTCATCCGGTTCGTCATTGAGCAAATAATTCAGACCAACAAAATAATCTGCAAAGATCTCATTAGTTTCAACGCTATGCTTTTTTCTTGAAGATATAGAAATTTTGCCGAGCGCCCAGCCCACGGCTATTGCAAATAGCAAAAGAATGTAGATGTCGATGTTTTCCACTATTTTTAGAGATTCTTTGAGCTCTTTCCTCTTAATTGAAGCACTTGTTTATTCGCCTTATCTAATTGTCGATTCAAGTACCGATTTTCTACCCTCAATTTGAGGTTTTTAAATATTTCCAATCCAAACAATAGGCCAATTAAACCGCCCAAAACGAACGCGCCAATAATCCATACAGAAATAGGTTGTGACGGAAATTGCCAGGCGCCTACAGAGATACTAACCGGTTCCGAATTAAAGTGGGTGAACGTTACACTGGCTGTAAAGATCAAGATTAAGAACAGACCTGAAAGTAGACTGCTAATTTTCCGCATCACTTTGCACCCTGCCCTAGCATAATCTTAGAAAAGCTCACCTGTTTCTCTAGAAAAGAAAAACGGCATAACCCAAAGGCTATACCGCTCTAGAATCTAAACCCATTGGTCCAAACCGTTAAACCAATTTAAAAGTGTTGCTCTGTCAACAAACTTGCATTGACACGATCTCTTAATTCTTTGCCTGGCTTAAAGTGCGGCACATATTTGCCGCTCAGCACAACTGGTGTACCCGTCTTCGGGTTTCTTCCAATCCTCGGCACTCGATAATGTAGTGAAAAACTGCCAAATCCCCGAATTTCTATTCTACCACCGTCTGCCAATACTTGAGACATGTATTCGAGAACCGCTTTGATCGCCAGTTCAACATCTTTAGCAGACAGCTGAGTTTGCCTTCCCGCTATACGATCTATAAGCTCGGATTTAGTCATAGTTTTCCCCTGTACTTTATCCTATGCTTGGAAGGCTAAATCATACTGCCTCACAAAACCAGTATTTATTAGTTTATTCAGGTGGTTATAGCCCAACACAGAAATCTGCGTACCTTGGCGGCCAATCTTGCACCTGTACCTAGTAAGGTTTTAATGTAACGTTTCAGACTATACCTCTGGATTAGTCTTTGTTTATTCTTTATCCATTTCAGCCTTAATCAAGTCACCGATTGTTCCTGGCGATACGTCACTGACGTCCTGACCTTTGTGGTCTTGAATTGCAGCTTTCTCATCATCTATTTCAATCGCTTTTACCGATAGACTGATCATCCGACTCTTGCGATCCACGCTGACAATCTTAACTTCAATTTCATCGCCCTCATTAATTGCATTACGGGCGTCATCTATTTTATCCCTGCTGATTTCTGAAGCTCGGAGAGTGCCTTCAACGCCTTCCCGCAAAGTGATCGTAGCAGATTTCGCTTCAATCGCGCTGATATTTCCTTTCACTATGCTACCCTTTTCAAATTCAGAGACATAGCTCATAAAAGGATCATCTTCGAGCTGTTTTACACCTAATGAAATACGCTCGCGTTCCGGGTCGATTGAAAGTATTACAGTTTCTATTTCATCTCCCTTCGTAAAGTTGCGAACTGCTTCTTCACCTGCCTCATCCCAAGAAATATCGGAGAGATGAACTAAACCATCGATATTTCCATCTAGGCCGATGAAAATTCCAAAGTCAGTAATTGATTTAATATTTCCAGAAATTTTATCCCCTTTCTTGAAATTTTCAGCAAAACCATCCCAAGGGTTCTGAAAGCATTGCTTAATTCCAAGTGAGATGCGACGGCGCTCTTCATCAATATCTAACACCATAACTTCTACTTCATCGCCTAACTGGACCACTTTTGAAGGGTGAATATTTTTATTAGTCCAATCCATTTCCGATACGTGAACCAACCCTTCGACACCTTCTTCAAGTTCAGCGAAACAGCCATAATCAGTTAAATTTGTTACAACTGCTTTTACCTGCGTATTTTCAGGGTAGCGTTGTTTAATTGCTTGCCATGGGTCTTCGCCCAATTGCTTAAGCCCCAATGAAACTCGGTTGCGCTCTCTATCATATTTAAGAACTTTTACGTCGATCTCGTCACCAACATTTACGATTTCGCTAGGATGCTTAATTCTTTTCCAGGACATATCTGTGATGTGTAAAAGGCCGTCGACGCCACCTAAGTCTACAAATGCACCGTAGTCAGTTAAGTTCTTTACTATGCCTTTAACAGACATACCTTCTTGCAGTTTTTCCAACAAGGCATCGCGCTCTTCAGTGCTAACTGATTCTAGAACAGCACGTCGAGAGACCACTACGTTGTTGCGTTTCTGATCAAGTTTAATCAACCGGAATTCAAGTTCCTGTCCTTCGAGATGCAAGGTGTCCCTTACTGGCCTCACATCAACTAGTGAGCCCGGGAGAAATGCGCGGATATTGTTTAGATCAACAGTGAAACCCCCTTTGACCTTGCCATTGATGACACCAGTCACGATGTCATTCTTTTCATAGGCTGCTTCTAATTCCATCCATGACTCTGCTCGCTTAGCTTTCTCCCTCGAGAGCCGGGTTTCTCCAAAACCATCTTCAACTGTCTCCAAGGCTACTTTTACTTCATCCCCAACCTCTAAGGAGAGATTGCCTTGCTCATCGAGGAATTGTATTCGGGGTATAACGCCTTCAGACTTCAGGCCGGCGTGGACTGTAACCCAATCTGTATCTATATCAATTACAGTTCCAGTGACGATCGCTCCCGGGGTCATATCTATTTCATTCAAGCTCTGCTCAAATAAATCTGCAAAATTCTCACTCATTATAAATTCCAATATATACAATAAGTTGCAACACTTAATTAATTCAAAATTAATCTACGTTGCAACTTGCCGCAATCCAGTAACTGCGGGGTTATTTACGAAAAATCCTAATTCGCCAGTACTGGTGATGCGAACTGGAACCATTTTAACTGGGCAAGACTATGCGCCGGTTTTAGCTGAAAATTCAGACAATATCTGCTCTGTTACCTGATCAATACTAAGCTCAGTAGAGTCTAAAATTAAAGCATCTTTAGCAGGTTTGAGTGGAGAAATTGGACGCTCCGTATCACGTCTATCCCGCTCTTTCAGGTCTGCCAAAAGGTCGGGAAGAGTAGCACCAATTCCCTTATCAATCAACTGCTTATATCGCCTTTGGGCACGCTCCAAAACACTTGCCGTAAGAAATATTTTTAGTTTAGCATCGGGAAAAACAACTGTTCCCATATCCCTTCCGTCCGCCACCAAACCAGGAGCTTGACGGAATTGCAATTGCCTTTCAAAAAGTGCGTCTCTGGCCGCTGGAATGGCTCCAACCAGAGAAGCAAGATGACTCCCTAGTTTGGTGCGAATATCCCTCGTGACGTCTTCACCATTTAACATAACAGTCCCTAGCCCCTGCTTTCCAAAACTAATATCTAAAGACCTTGCCAAATCAGCAATTTGCTGCTCGTTCGCGGTATCAATACCATGTTTATAACTTGCGATGCCTAAGGTGCGATACAGTGCCCCACTATCAAGCAAAGTAAATCCTAGCCGCTCTGCTACTCGCCCCGCGATAGTTCCTTTGCCAGAACCTGAAGGTCCGTCAATTGTGATTACGGGTACAGAGTTCATCTAATGTTTTTCTGTCACCTCCTTAACGGGAATCCCGACTTCATTGGCAAGATCAATGAAACCCGGAAATGAAGTTCCGACATTTGCACAATTGCTTATTTTAATTGGCTTACTCGCTCGCAAGCCAGCGATCACAAAAGCCATCGCAATTCGATGATCGCCAAAACTATCGATCAATCCTCCCTGAAAACTTCCACCCTCAATGCAAATTCCATCAGAATAAGTCTTAACAGAGATGCCGAGTGCGTCCAATCCAATAGCCATTGCCTCTATTCGATCGCTTTCCTTCACTCTAAGCTCCGAGGCGCCACGGAGTATTGTTTTCCCTTCAGCGCAAGCAGCGGCTATGAATAAGACCGGAAATTCATCAATCGCCAAGGGAATCTGGTCCTTGGGAATTTTAATTCCCCGCAAAGCGGCATATGAAACTTGAAGGTCGGCCACTGGCTCTCCACCTACATTAGTTTCATTGAGTATTTGTATGTTTGCTCCCATGGCATTAAGGAGATTAATAATTCCAGTACGGGTAGGATTAACCCCTACATGTCTAAGTAATAACTTTGATCCAGGGGTAATCGTTGCAGCAACCAAAAAGAATGCTGCCGAAGAAATATCCGCAGGGATATCTATAGAGGCAGCTTTTAAGCTACCGCCACCATGGACTGATGTCTTCCTGCCATCATGTTGTTTCGTAACCTCGTAACCAAAGCCCTCCAACATTCGTTCTGTGTGATCCCTACAGGGTCCTGGTTCCGTGATTGTCGTTTTACCCTCAGCATAGAGCCCCGCCAACAAGAGACAGGATTTAACCTGTGCACTTGCAATCGTCATATCGTAATCAGCGCCCTTTAATTCCCTCCCAAATACCAGAAGTGGCGGCGTATTTTTCTCGGTTGACTCAATTTCAGCACCCATAAGTGCTAACGGCTCAATCACCCGGGCCATAGGCCTCTGATTTAATGATTCATCACCAGTAAGCACGCTGTCAAACTTTTGCACCGCAAGCAAGCCGCATAATAAACGCATAGCGGTCCCTGAATTACCCATATATAAAGAGACTCTTGGCGCCTTTAATCCATCTTTGCCAACACCGTAAATCGTTAGCTCGCCGTTTGACGGGCCAATAATTGTTACGCCCATTTCTTGAAATGCAGCCAAGGTATTTAGTGCGTCTTCCCCTTCAAGAAATCCACTTACCTTAGTCACTCCATCTGCAATAGAACTTAGGATTATAGCGCGGTGGGAGATTGATTTATCACCGGGCACTCGGATATCACCTTTAACTAATCCACCAGGGGCAAGAGTAAAACTAATTTTGGTATCTATTGATTCTGTTGTCACTTTATTTCCAAAATATTTCTGCAAAAAATCATCTCTGACATCCTTTGCGTTAGACAGTTTTCTCATTAAAAGCGAATGGTCTTGATTGGCGATATATTTCTTAAATTCTTGAAGCCGTTCAATATAGGAGTCAAGAGTTAATATCATTGCATCAGAGTTTGTAACAAATATATCAGACCACATTTTTGCATTACTAGAAGCCAATCGACTAAAATCAGCGAAGCCTCCTGCGGCATAGCGAAAAATATCTTCACTTTGTTGTTGACCGACTAGGACGTCTACAATCGTGTAAGCCAACAAATGCGGAAGATGGCTAGTCATTGCTAAGACTTCATCGTGTTTTGCAAGTTCCATACCTAAAATATTAGCCCCAAGTTCTCGCCAAAGTTCATTCACAACCGCTAATGCTTTCGAATTAACTTTGGTGTGCGGAATCAATATTACGTTTCGATCCCGAAAGAGCTCTGGCGTGGACGACTGAAACTCACTCTGCTCCGAACCTGCTATAGGATGACCGGGAACGAACCGTTGCTGGAATGACAAGGGTTGTTCGTTTACAACATCCATGATCTTAGATTTCACGCTAGCAACATCAGTGATAATGCAATGTTTACCAGCCACAACTGCTAATTTAGGTATTAATTGGGCTGCAGCAATAGGAGGAAGCGCTATAACTAATATATTAGATTCTCGAGCCAATTTTTCAAGAGTACTGATTTGATTAATCACCCCCTCTGATAGAGCCTGCCGCAATGCTGTATCGTTCTGATCATACGCGCTGATAAAAATATCATTATTGGCGCTCTTGAGTCCTCGCGCGATGCTTCCCCCAATTAGCCCAATACCAAGAATTGCTATTCGGTTTGAGTAAAAATCAGACAAAATCAAGAACCTTTAAAATAATAATATTAGGCATTCACAAATATCGGATAAGAACCCAATATTTTAATTTCAGCTGTACACGCTTCAAGACGCTTAAACAGTTCAACGATAATGTCGTCTTCAACATGGCCTTCAAAATCTATGAAGAATACATAAGCCCATGCCTCAATCTTCGCTGGACGAGTTTCAATTTTTGTTAAATTAACTCGCAGATTGTCGAAAGGCTCTAGTATGCGAAACAATGCACCCGGTTTATTTTCGGCGTAAATTAGCGCGCTAGTTTTATCAGAACCACTTGGGCTCTTAGTAGAATTTGAAAGGACAAGAAATCGTGTGCTATTGTGGTGTTGATCCTGAACTCTATCTCTTAGAATTTCTAAGCCGTAAACTTCGGCAGCTAGACTGCCTGCAATAGCGGCAGTAGTATCGCTTTCACTCGCCAGTTTGCTTGCTTCAGCATTACTGGCGCATTCGACAAGCTCAACACCCGGAAATGATTTTGAAATCCATTGCCTACACTGTGCTAGAGATTGTTTGTGTGACATTATTTTTGTAATGTTCACCTCAGCGGTTCCTGGAGGCACTAATAAATGATGAATTATTGGAACTATGACCTCTCCAACAATGCTTACTGTGCTATCAATCAAACAATCCTGAGTGTTATTAACCCCCCCTTCCGTTGAATTTTCAACTGGCACAACACCATAATTTGCGCGCTTTTGCTGTACGGCAAGAAACACTTCATCAATACTCGAACAATTGAAAAGCACACAAGAATTACCAAAATGGGTTACTACAGCAGTTTGCGAAAAAGTACCCTCGGGTCCGAGGAAAGCTATTTTATTCTGTGTGCTCAAGAATTGCTCCTTAGCGCATTATGCAAAGTCTATGCTGGAAGCAGAAAACGTACACAATTACCCCTGGATAGACTATACGGTTTCGTCGTCTCAGATTACCAAATCTTCGTCATTTGGCTCGTCAACTTGTTCTAGTCCAACAAGTTTCTCACCTTCTTTTAATCTTATAAGACGGACGCCTTGCGTATTTCTCCCTTGAACTGAAACTTCTTCTACGCGAGTGCGCACTAATGTGCCTTTGTCAGAGATCAACATTATCTCATCGTTTTCTGAAACTTGAACTGCTCCAACTACAGCACCATTTCTTTCACTTGTTTGCATACCAATAACACCCTGCCCCCCTCGCCCATAAACCGGGTAATCCTTGATATTCGTGCGTTTTCCGTAACCTGTTTCACTCACTGTTAATATTTGTGTGTCATCATCTGGAATTATAAGCGAGATCATGCGGCATTCAGCAGCCATTTTAATTCCCCGAACCCCCCTCGCAGTTCTTCCCATCGCTCTTACATCTGCTTCATTAAATCGAATCGTCTTTCCGCTGGTACTTACCAAAATGACGTCTTTATTCCCGTCTGTTACAGCAGTCCCAACCAATTCATCATCTTCATCTAATTCAATCGCTCGTAGTCCCACACTTCTTTGTCTAGCGAAATTATTTAGACCTGTTTTCTTTACAGTTCCGTTAGAGGTTGCCATGAATACGAAATGTTTTTCATCGTAGTCTGTTACAGGCAACATGCTGGTGATTCGCTCACCTTCTTCTAGAGGTAAAATATTAACTATGGGCTTGCCCCGGGATGTTCGGCTCGCTATAGGGATGAGAAATACCTTCAACCAATAAACTTTACCCATACTGCTAAAGCACAGTAATGTGTCGTGAGTACTAGCAATTAGTAGGTGCTCCACAAAATCCTCGTCTTTAACAGAGGCTGCCGCTTTGCCAGTACCACCGCGACGCTGTGCGCTATAGTCTGCCAAAGGTTGAGTCTTTGCGTAGCCGCTTTGGGAAATTGTAACCACTCGATCTTCCTCAGAGATCAGATCTTCCATCGTAAGATCTTGTTGTGAGCCGACAATTTCAGTTCGCCTTTCATCGCCGTATTCATTTTGAACTTGCTCTAACTCTTTTCTAACTACACCAATCAAGCGGGTCTGGTTCTCTAAAATGTCGAGATAGTCGGCAATCTGTTCGAGCAAAGCTTTATAGTCATTAATTAGCTTTTCATGTTCCAGACCAGTTAAGCGGTGAAGGCGTAATTCTAAAATAGCTTGTGCCTGATCAGGCGAAAGAAAATATGTTGAGTCTTTCAGTCCATAACGAGTTTCGAGCCCCTCTGGTCGGCAAGCATCAGAACCAACCTCTCCAAGCATCTTGAGTACACTGTCGGACTGCCAAGAACGGGAAAGTAGTTTTTCTCTAGCTTCGGCTGATGACGGTGAACTTTTAATAAGCTCAATAACCGCATCAATATTTGCTAGAGCTACAGCCAAGCCTTCTAAAATATGCCCTCTTTCCTTAGCCTTCCGCAAAAGGTACGAAGTTCTGCGTGAAACGACTTCACGACGGTGGCGGATAAACGCATCTAATACTTCTTTTAAATTCAGAAGTCGTGGTTGTCCATCGACCAAGGCCACCATATTAATGCCAAACACCGATTGCATTTGAGTTTGAGCATATAGATTGTTTAAAACTACATCGCCCATCTCACCTCTGCGTAATTCCATCACTATGCGCAGTCCGTCTTTGTCAGATTCGTCACGCAGCTCAGAAATTCCTTCAAGCTTTTTTTCTTTAACTAACTCAGCAATCCTTTCTATGAGTTTTGATTTATTAAGCTGAAAAGGAATTTCAGTAACAATAATAGTGTCTTTGTTAGTCTTCTCATCACTAATAACTTCTGCGCGAGCTCGGACATAAATACGACCACGACCAGTCCGATAGGCCTGAATAATCCCTGCCTTGCCGTTGATAATACCGGCAGTCGGGAAATCAGGACCAGTTATGTGCTCCATCAACGCATTAATCTCTAAGTCTGGATTATCAAGTAAGGCTATCGCCCCACTTACGACTTCAGTTAAATTATGCGGAGGAATATTTGTTGCCATACCAACCGCAATTCCAGAAGAACCATTCACCAATAGATTCGGTATCTGGGTGG
>Ga0206678_10001939_pt1 | contig 13380 bp, 3 predicted proteins | sample M180m12015metaG_FD_155453 | JGI IMG/M metagenome (GOLD analysis project Ga0206678, IMG submission 155453) | Ammonia-oxidizing marine archaeal communities from Monterey Bay, California, United States - M1 80m 12015 | ecosystem: Environmental > Aquatic > Marine > Intertidal zone | place: USA... | reverse complement strand
TTATAGGGCCTACTCTATCAAAGTCGGAATCATCCGCTCTCATGGCACCATTGATTACTATCTGGCCGCCTGAGACGACGGAGTTACTAGATGTCATCTCTCCTTCTACTTCGATGCTGAAGCCCTGTTCTCCCGCGCCCCTCATGTTGACCGATTCAAGGTCACTGCCAAGGATGGTGGAGCTACTGCCCGTCTCGTACTCGATGGTGATTGAGGCAACAGTCACTGCACCCGATGAGTAACCCGTCAGGCCAATCCATACGTCTCCAGTGCCATCCGCGAACGAGAATGTATGGGAGGAACCGTTGATGTTGATCGACTCGCCTGCTACATGTGCCGCGCCGCCATAGTAACTGTCTCCTTCCATCGCTTGCATCTTTACGTTGAAAGTCCCCGAAATCCCGTCCCCTGGGACTTTGAACTTCGACATGTTGATCTCGTCCCAATAGCCCATGCTGGCGATTGCAGTAGGGAGGTTTTGGGCGACGATGCTCGCCTGATTCAGAGTGAGTTCTCCTCCAGACTCGACGACGATGCTGGAGCCTGTGTACATACGGGCTTCGGTGTCATCGATGGTCAGATGTCCGCCATTCACAATTCTGACTGCGCCTTCTACCGATTGCTCGCCCGTCCAAGTCACATTGTCATCAATGACTGTCTCTGCTGCGTCGGCCGAAGTAGACGGGACCGTGCACATCAGTACAGTGGTAATCATTAGGAAACTCTGCAACATCGCGATTCGTCTCATATGTTCCTCCCTCTATAGCAGGTCATGAATACTTTTTCCTGCCGTTCTTCGGATAGGGTTCATTCGCTTCCGGCTACTGGGCGCTGCGTGGACGTATCGCCTGCCTTCCCTGCTCCCGACCTCGCGATGGTCGCGCTGAACATACTCTCCGTACTGATGATGTACGGTCCCTTCTACCTCGCTAACACCGGCGCGATGCTGTTTGGCAAGTGGATTCCCGACAAGCTAGGATTCAGCAGCATCACCATCGACAGAGGCAGGAACTGGAAGGACGGGTTCCGCCTCTTCGGAGATGGTAAGACTTGGAACGGCCTATTGGGAGGCGCTTTCTTCAGTGGCCTACTTACCATGCTCACTCACTATCTGTGGTTCGAGAGGCTGCCGCCGGACGCGCGCCCGTTCGTAGATCCCACATTATTGGCAGGGTCTGATGACTGGTTCTGGTTTGGCGGCGAGTGGGGTGCTGCCTTTGTAATGGGATTCACACTCGGCCTAGCTTGTATGATTGGCGATATGACAGGCTCGTTCATCAAGCGCCGCCGAGGCCTCAAGCGAGAAGGCGACGAGAGCTCCGAGGCCCCTCTATTGGACACAGTACCATTCGCCATTGCCATCTTCGCCACGGCGTTTGCTCTGTTCGATGGACAGATCATCATCCATGAACACCTGCATGCGGAAATAGTCGCCCTGCTGGTACTGACTCCCGTAATCCACAGATTGTCCAACCGGCTCGGATACAGGCTCGGCCTCAAGTCGGTGCCGTTCTAGGGGATGCGTGCCCTCGGAATCCATTATCGCCTCGACTGCCCGCGCAAGTCCATGCCCGGACTAACAGTACTGATAGTCGGAGGAGGTGGTAGAGAGCACGCTCTCTGTCTGGGTCTCGATGCCAGCCCCTCGATTGGCCCCATCCACAGCACCCCTGGTAATGCGGGCACCTCGATAGTCGGAGTCAATCACACTGTCTCCGCCAGCGATATTGAGGGGTTGGTATCTCTAGCCGCTGAACTAGGCGCTGACCTAGTCGTAGTCGGTCCTGAGGTACCTTTGGTCAACGGTCTCGCTGACTCCCTCAGAGCGGCAGGAATAGCCTGCTTCGGCCCACACGCCGAAGGCGCGATGCTTGAAGGCTCGAAGCTGCACGCCAAGAGGGTCATGCAGGAACTAGGCATCCCCACCGGAGGTTGCGTAGTAGTCAAGGAGGCAGGTGCAATTGAGGCTGCTCTCGATTCGTTCAAACCTCCTTGGGTAGTCAAGCGCGACGTGTTAGCAGCAGGCAAAGGCGTCACCGTGACTACCGACAGGCAGCAAGCTCACGATGCCCTCACTGCAGGGCTAGCTTCGGACGGCTTCGTTCTGCTCGAAGAGCACCTGTCGGGAGAAGAGGCCTCGGTGCTGGTTGTGATGGACGAGTCGGGCTATGTCTGCTTGCCACCCAGTCAGGACCACAAGAGAGTGGGAGAGGGAGACACTGGCCCCAACACGGGAGGTATGGGCGCATACGCACCGGCACCAGTGGTGACTCCAGCAGTCCTCCAGAGAGTAGTTGACGAAATCATCGAGCCGATGCACCACCATCTCAGGAACAAAGACGTACCGTATCGCGGATGCCTCTACATCGGCTTGATGATTGACTCGCAAGGTGCCCCGGGAGTCATAGAGTTCAACGTCCGTTTCGGTGATCCCGAGACTCAAGTCACTATCCCTCTGATATCCAGCGATCTGGCTGAGCTCCTGCTGGCGTGTGCAGAAGGTAGGGTCAGCGACACAGAGGTCGAGTTCTACTCGCATTCTGCAGCCACTGTTGTATTGGCTTCGGAGGGCTACCCTGCCTCCTCGGCTACCGGACGAGTCATCTCTGGGAGCGAGGTCGAGATTGAGGAGGGTGAGATTAGGGGTTTCGTACACTACGCAGGGACGAACTTCGATTCAGAGGGCAATCTCGTATCATCAGGGGGACGAGTCTTGTCAGCTACCGGAACAGCTCCGGAGATTAGCGGCGCAATCAGCGCGGCATACGAGGTAATCGGCGGCATAGAGTTGGAAGGCTCACACTATCGCTCAGACATCGCATACCGTGCTCTATAGTGGGTTTTGAACGAGTTTATCCTCATCAAAATCTACAACCATTCTACGAATGGTTATAACAGCCCGTCAAATCGCCGCGACGCTGAGCCTTTAGGCTGAATACGGTGATTGATGATGAATGACACAAATGGTGCAGTAGAAAGCGGGTTCCCAAACTCGGGTTTCACCTCGGTCCCGGCAGTGCTGGTAGCATTGCTGGCGCTATTCTTTGGGGCCGACTACGCTGCAAATGGAGCAATGGAAAATGACGGATACACGCAAGTCCTGATTCTGCCCGTCGTAGCCGCACTCGCGGCTGCTCTGGGTAGAACCGGCGCCGTGATATCCATCGGAAGCCGTTCCATCCATCGTGCCGTAGTAATGCTGGCATTCATCGCTGTGGCGGGCATCATATCGGTGGCATACAACATGTTCGGGAGCATCGGAAATCTAGGTGCTTTCACGTTCGCTTTCGTTGGTATCTCTACTTTCCTAATGGTCAGCTCTGACAAGAGGGAGGAGTCGACGATACTCCTAGCAGTGGTCATCGGATTCCACTTGGCCGTCTCTCACGCTGCCAACTCTGCGATGGACGCCTCTTCATGGACGAGTGGCCCGCTGGAACTCATCGATGCCGAAAGGGCCGCGGCCGCCTCGACCTTTTTCGCTTTCTGGGCTGTTTCGATTGTGACAGGAGTAGCCATGGCTCTGTTCATGAGGACTTCTGGCAATCTGGACTCTCCTGGGAGTGGTTCCTGGTTCGCAGATCTTTCGACCTCACCCAGCAGGCTCACCATGATCGCACTCGGCATGGTGTTCGCGGTTCAGGCAGTACCCCTTGTCTGGCTCGGACAGATTACTGACATTCAGACTTACTTTGAGCATCAGTACCTAGGCTCTGTTTGGGCACTATTCACCACTGCAGTAATTCTATTCATAGCGTTCTGTCATGCAGAGAGATGGAGAGTAATTGGGACATTGGTAGCAATCAACTGGTCGTTGTACACGCTTGGGCATCTGCAGGAAATTGGGAATGAGTTCCCAGATCTACTCAGCGGTGACGATGCTATGAGTACCTTCTCCTGGTTCTTCATCGGATTCTGGCTCAATGTGATTGGCATTATGTTCGCTGCTCGCGGAAGGTTTGGAGACATATCACCTCGCCACGAACCGAGCACCGCTCGTATCTGGTGGGGACAGCACTCCTACGGAATCATGCTGGCTCTCTCAGTATTCGTGGCCTTCGCCATACGCACTGGCTGGAACGTCCTACCTGCGATGAATGCTAGTGCAACAGGACTCTGGGACATGACCGGAGGTTCCGACCCGTGGTACATGAAGCGTGTCGTGGACTACATCATCGCAGAGCGTAGCCACTTCATCTTCGACCACGATCGAGCTTACCCAATGGGAGCAATCAATCCTCGTCCACCGCTATTCTCGTGGTCTCTTGCACTCGGAGGATTCGCCCTCTCATGGCTTCTAGAGATGCCTGCCGAGGAGGCAGTCTGGTGGAGCGTCGCGGCTTTCCCAGCCATATTTGGTGCACTCATCGTGCTACCTCTCGCCGCGATGGCGAGGAGGATACACAGCAATACCGCCGGAATCGTGACCGCGTGGCTCATCGCCCTAATGCCAGGGCACATCTCGCACTCCACATTTGGTCTCGCTGACCACGATGCATTCGCTCTGCTGTTCCTATCGATGGCATTCTACTTCTGGGTCAGGGCCATTGAAGGGCTCGGCACAGAGAGGATGTTCACTACCCCTAGTTCCAACCCACTATATCTCGTAGCGGGAATCAGGGAGACATGGCGTAGAAACCCCCGAACGATGACATATGCTACTCTGTCTGGCATTTCGTTCGCCACAGTAGCTCTCGGATGGAAGGGATTCGTCTACGGTCCTGGAATACTGTTCCTAGCGTTCGCAGGTCAGATAGCACTGAACATGTTCCGCAGGCGAGACAGTCTCCCCCTCACTTCGACTACTCTGCAAATGCTGCTCACAACATTCCTGATTCCGCTGCCGTTCTACAACTGGCCTGGACTCAACCTCGTGTTCGATCCCAGTGGATTCCAGCCAATGTTCTATATCATCGGATTTACCATCGCACTCGGCTGGGTCTCATCCGCATTCCGAGACAAACCCTGGCTACTGGTCCTCGCCAGTGGCACCATGCTCATCGGTGGCATACTGGCCATCCTGTATGTCTTGCAGGAGCTCGAGATCTACAACGGGTGGGATATCCTGTTCACCGGCGGCTTCTACTTCTCCAAGAACAAGATATTCGGAACTATCGGCGAGGCTCAGGCCCCTAGCCGAGGCGTACTGTTCGCATCATACGGGCCAATCGTGGCACTGATTGCTGTGGGATGCGCCTTGTTGCTGATGTGGCGAGGAGCCAAGCGCGAGCGTCAGAGCCATCTGCTTCTGGGGATATGGGTAGTCATTGCGACCTACATGGCTTGGTCCGCTGGCAGATTCATCTTCAACGCGACGCCTGCGATGGCGGTCGTTGGTGGCCTAGGTATCGCCATGATGTGGAAGGCTGCGAACTTCTCAGCATTCGTCAAGGAGTGGCGCCGCTCAGGTATAGGCACCCCTCGTTCGAGGTGGAGTTCTGTGTGGCCTGCTACCAAGAAGAATTCCGCGATCCCCGCTCTACTCCTAGTACTCATGCTCGTCGCTTCGCAGCATGCTACCTACGGAATAGACTCTGGAATACCTCGGGGAGAACCGTCGGCGACAGACGTCGATCAGACGATACACGACATCGCCCCAGACTTCCTACGGGCCGAGTTGTTGGGACTCTCAGTACTCAAGAGTGAGGGCTACAACCCTGATTCTGAGATGTGGTACATGGGTACCTTCGGCCCAGGATTCAACAGCGGAGCCTGGAACCTCGCTTATGAGTGGCTGTCGGAGCAGGACTCCGACGTGGGCTTCAGCGAGAGGCCCGCCTTCGTCTCTTGGTGGGACTACGGATTCCAAGCACTCGCCCAAGGGCAACACCCTACTGTGGCCGACAATTTCCAGTCGGGGATACCTAACAGTGGAGGCATGCTTCTTTCAAACAGTCAGGAGGACACACTTTCGCTGTTCATTACCACTCTCGCTCAGGGCGACCGACGTTACAACGGTGGTGGCTTCACTGATGATTTCTTTTCAGTACTCTCCGAGCACATGACAGAGAGTCAACTCATCGAGTATGATGCCATCATGTCATTGGGTGTTGGCGACGAGGATTTCGTACTCGGCCGTTCTATGGCAGTCATGGCCACCGACGACAAGACAGAACTCCTCAGAGGACACCTCCTCGGACCAGATGGCACTCCTGAGGCCGAGGAAGTCTGGATGGTCATGTTAGACGGCACTCAGATGAGCAATTCCACTACCAACGAGACCGAGGCCATGCAACTGTTCAACGCCACTAGGCTGAACTCCGCAGAGTTCAAGATCAAGGCTACTCACTACCTGATTGACGACTACAGGTATACCAGTGACCTGATTGAGGACTTCAACGACGTATCGACCAGCCTGCACCGCACAAATGCCCGGCTCGCACTCAGCAGGGCCTTCCTGTCCAGCGCCTTCGAGATGAGCGACCTCTCTGACATCTACCACGGAATCACCAGCCTGGAATACGACGTCCAGAACTACGAGGGTGAACTCGGTGAGATGGTGACTCGGAACAATGACATTAGGTACTTCGCTATCGACAACAGACTGTATCCTCTCGGTGGCGCGTACTATGCAGATTACCAGTATCACCGTGGCCAGACCACAGGTATCTTCCATGCTCCGACAGGACTGTCCGGCCTCGACATGGAGGATTACATCAGTGCAGATTATCAAACACAGAGAGGGAGTGGGAGTATTATGTCCATGACTGCTGCTGAGTATGAGGCTGCATATCTCAATGACATTGTCAGGCAGAGTTCAGGTGGCGAGGCCACTGACATAATCAGGATGGTCGACATAGACTACGTGCAGCAGCCCGCCTTCTTCGACACCATGGTAGCCAGATTTTACGTGGGGTACTCTACCTTCTCACTAGGGCTTCCAGGGGAAGCCGAGCAACCCGCTCCGCACTTCTATACCACGGGCACTCCCGGTTCTTACCTCGAGAACGCATATCCGATGCCCGGGGCTATGATGAATCACTTCGTACTGTCGAACTGGTACGACAATGAGCGCTGCGAGTTACTCGACAACGGCTCAAAGGTCGACGAGAACTGCTCTAACCCAACCATCGGTTCGGCCAACACCCAAGTCAAGATCATGAAGTACTACAGCGGTGCCACTCTCGAAGGCACCGTCGAGTTGGAAGGCTTTGGCCCCATACCTAACGCCCGCGTGATGTTTGAGCGCGACGCATTCAGTGGCGAAGAGATTGCCAACGAGAACGGAGATGTTGTTGACGGAGACGACCGCACCTACTGGGTTCCCATCGGGTACGCCGATGCAGATGAGAACGGACATTTCTCCTTCACTGCTCCGGCAGGTAAAATTCGAGTCTCCGCCTTTATCGGAGAGCCAGACCTCGACGCCGCCCGATCACTGATTATGACCTCGGACGTGAGCCAGACACTGGGTGATATATTCCAGGAAACTTCCGTTGGCAGAAGTGTCAACCCGATTACCGGAATCCTAGCTAACGTCTCGGGCTCGACTTGGCTCTCAGAGTCCATTGTCAACATCTCTGGCTCAGCTGGTCACAGCAATGGTTTGGAGACCGTCTACGGCAACATCTCGGTCTCTCCTTCACACGCCACAGGCAAGCTGGTCTGGTCGGGAGCCGAGTTCTTCGATGGAACTCCTCTCACCAATGTCAGCATCGAACTCTCGCCATCTTGGGACCGCGTACAGCTTCCTCCCTACACAGTTGATTCATCGAGCGGTGTCGTGGAGGGTCACGACCTGGCCTTCGGTGGAATCGGCGAGGTCACCTTCACAGGAGAGGGCTCAGTAGTCTCGCAGGGCATAGTAACTGTGAGCGATTTCACAGGTAACTACACTCAGAATATCCTCCACAACCACAGCCTGACTGGCGATGGCCAGTTCTCCGGTCGTGGGACGCTTTCGGGGTCTGTCAACGATGATGCCGAAATTACGGCCTGCGACGTCAACTCGACCATGCCAGAGAACGCATCGATTTGCATGCTGGAAGGAGGCGATTACCTTCTGGACGGGACCATGAACGCGACCGGGCGTTTCACCTCAAACGGCTCTACTAAGTTCGTAAGGAGTCTGAGTCACGCCACTCTGGTGGGCTCCGGCGAGTTCACCGTCAATGCTTCGGAAGAACTCGATTCATACGGCACAATCAATGGGACATTCTCCTCGTCCGAAGGCGAGGGGATATTCAGTGGACCGATGGTGCATCCGGGAACATTCCACGTCGTGGATGCAGTTCCCGGTGACTACGACATCACCGTGATTTTCGAGGACGGCACCCGCATCGACCTTGATGATAGGTTCAGTATCCCTCTGGTAGGCAACCCAGAGGTCAAAACTATCGACATCGCAGGCGGCTCAATCAGCGGATCTCTAGTCGACGCAGCCGGAGCGCCACTAGAGGGCGCAGTCATGCTGCTCGACAACTCTTCAGCGCCTGCAGATGCCATCACAGACTGCCAGGAGGCCGGTACCGCACCTTGTCTGATGATTCCCGACGAAGCGGGAGACTTCGAGTTCGGACCGATTATCCCAGGTAATTACACTGCTCAAATTGACCTTGACGGTGACTCCTTCCCAGAGATTTCGGTCGACTACGTCTTCTTCGCAGAGCTGGATGTAGCGATGGTGTTCCCTTCACCAGTGCCCGAAACCTCCGACCTGACCTTCCGATTGCTCGAGGATGGTCAGAACGTTCCCGACCTGAACGTCACGCTGCGGCTGAAGAACGGCACCGGCGAGCCGGTGACGGCGATGTTCGACAGCGCCTCTGGAGATTATCTGGCCGAGTTGGTACACGGCACCTGGATTATGAATCACACCCTCACAGAGGAACTTCAGGTCTGGGAGCAGATAGAGATCGACGATGAGGACATGGACATGGACTATGAGTTCCACGTCAGCCGCCTCGTTATGGGTTCGGTATACTATGAGGAGAACCTCTCTATTGAATTCCCAGAGCCTGACGAGGGCAAGATACTCGACTACGTGGCAGTCGAGTTCCACTGGGGCGACTTCAGTACCATCGTCAAGACAAACGGCAGCGGCGACTTCAGTGTCGTACTTCCAGAGGGGGCGGTCGTTGATGCAACCGTACAGCTGCCTGGGGCCGTTCTCAACCTAGTCAACGGAACTCGATTCACCGTGACATCGGACGGGTTGTTGGTGAATTCCGAGGTAGTAGACCATCTCAACATGATAGCTATGCCGGGATACGAGGTCCATGGCCTCGTTACCATCAACAGAGAATCAAATCCATATCACTCCGCGTACGGAGGTTGGGAACCAGTCACCGTCACAGCTGACAACCTAGATACCGATGTCCGCTGGCACGGTCAGGTGATGCTAGACGGACAGTTCCAGATGGTCCTGCCCAGCGGCAACTGGACCTTCGACCTCAATGCGGACTGGCTGAACCCGGTGGCGGTCGATTTGGAAGTTGATGGGAAGAACGACACGGTCGACTTGATTGTCCATCCGGTCAACAGCACCGTTACCATCGAGTTCTTCCTCGACCACAGCGCTGACAACAACGCTTCCAATGGCACCTATGTGACCTATCCGTTCACCGTGGTCAACTACCTAGACAGCACACAAACCGTCTACGAGGTCCTAGCCAACGGTAGCGAATGGATTTCCGAGGGGATAGTCGAACTGATGCTCGAGCCCGGCTCTTACAGAATCGATGTAGAGATATCAGATCCGGTTGCAGGCGACCCGTTCGGAACCAGAGTCATGACGGGTACCTCACAGTTCGACATAGGACTGAACGGCAACACAGTGGACAGGTCCATTGGGTTCGATCCAGAATGGAGGATGAACATCACCTTCACCAATGAGAGCGGGGGCGTACTGGCAGATCATTTGGTCAGGCTGACCAATGTAGAGAGTGGCTGGATGATTTCGCACTTCACCGACAGCGAAGGCAGGTGGACCGCACACGTGCCCGAGGGCGACTGGATTGTGACCATCGACGCATTCGAGACCTCTCCGGACGTTGAGGAGATTCTGCGTGACCTCGTCAGTATCTCAGCCGACACCGCCTTAGATGATATCTCAATGTCGACTGGAGAAGTGGCAAGGATTACTATCATACTCACAGAAGGAGGGGGAGATTATGGCAATCAACCCCTAACTTTGTCTTCGCAAGAGGGACTTGGCAAGTTCACGCTAGAACCGACCAATGAAACAGGAATTGTCGAAGCCGTAGTTCCACCTGGATTGTGGGATGCCGAAATGAACATTACACAACAAGATGGGAAACGCTGGGTGATTGAATCTACTCCAATATCTGACACATCTCTTTCCCCTGGCGATAATGGACAAGTGCAGATTCCAATAGACCGCTGGGTGGAGTTGTCATACAGAATTTTCAGAGACCTAGACGATGATAATGAGTCGGATGTAGGTGAAGGAATATCCAATGCCACTGTTTCTCTCTCATCTCCTGAATACTGGAATCTGACTCTAACCACAGATTCGGAAGGAAGATTTGCTGTATTTTTGCCAGGAAGCAGTGATTGGGTCATGGAAGTCCAATCTACAGGATTCCTGCCGGCTTCTGAAAACATCACTATGCAAGCAATTCGTAATCATGGCGATATTCAACTCATACCCGATGAAGTCGAAGTTGGAGGTACAATTTCATACATCGACGATGAACAGTTCTCCATAATCGCCGACAATATCCTCCTTGAGTTAATTCCCGTAGAGGGCTTAGTTCTCGACCCCGTCACTCCCGAAAAGGTACTTGTCGAGGGAGAGTGGTTGGGCAATTGGACTGCCCAGATAGAACCGGGAAATTGGATACTACGAGCCACCCACGAGGACCAGAACCTCATTGCAATGGGCTTGGTTGAAGCCGACGCCGCAGTAGGAGATTCTCTTGACCTAGAGCTCACTATAGGGGGATGGATTCTACTCGAGACAGAATGGCTCGATTACGATGGTACTTCTCGTACTCTGGCAGATACGGATATCGAGGGAGCCGACATGATAGGAGAGTCCGAAATTATTCTCAATATCGGCATGGGCATGAGATGGGTTGCTCCGGTCGATGAAGAAGGAGTCCTTGAGATGCTACTCATCGCAGGAACCATCAGCACATCGAGTGAGTTCGAGGTCGTCCAGAGGAATTTGACGATGACTTACACTGGGGGGCAGGGTCTAACAGTCTCGCCCGGACAAGAGGCCCCATCGGCAGTACTTTCTCATGTCCGCATAGTTAATCACGAAATATCGGCAATTACTCTCAACAGTTCTGGATTCGACCCGGAATTCGATGGAGGTGTCGATGATGTCAGTGTGCTGCTGGACTCCGAAGGCGGATTCCAGCCTGTGGATTTCATCCTCGGCATCGAATATTTGGGCCATGAGCCGTTTGATACCTTCAGCATAATCGGTGGAACTGCCGGTACCGATGCGAGTGATTGGTCGGTAGAGTTCCACAACGGATCTGGGGAGTGGAATACCACTGCCTACTTTGATATGGGTCTGGACAACACTCTGAATTTCAGTAGTTTGAATGTCAGGGTCACCCCTGCGAACCAGTCAGTAGCCCACTCCTTCGAGGAAGGCCACTCTGTGACACTCAACATTATGTCTCAAGACGGATACATGTATGAACACACCTTAACAGTCAGAATTCCTCAGATTCATGGCTTCGAATTGACCGAACCGATGGATGAGTCTTATGGTATCCAGCCGAGCGAGACAATCAGTATCGGAATAAAATTCACCAATTCTGGCAATGGCGATGAACGGTTCGAATTCGAATTCGATGACTCAGAGCTTCCAGATGGATGGGTCCGAACTGGGGCTACCTCACACACAATGGGTCCTTTCGTCGATACAACTCATACAATCTCGGTTTCTGCACCAGCTAATGCCAGTGACGAGAATTTCAAGATATACATGTCTGTTAGAGACAAGGCGAACAATACATATCCAGATATCGAAATTCATGTTCAGACATCTATGCCCGTACTGAGCATAGTTTCTCACGAACTCTATAGTGGAGGTGTGGACGCGGTATCCGGTCAGATGACTCTATTCTCAGTCATCGTCAAGAATGAGGGGTTGGTCGATGCGCAGATGGTGCAACTCAACGGTACTCTTTGCAAAGACCTGAATTGCAATGATCCTACAGCAGTAAACGACACGGACATCCGTGACGTGCCGGCAAACTCTGAGGTCATGTTCGAGATTGCACTCGATCTCTCAAACATCAACCCCGCCACGTATTACGTCCAGTTCGAGCTTAACCAGACAGGCTTCGATTCAGTAGAGGAGTACGACTCTGACCAAATCAAGGTACGCACTCCTCCAGTTGAGGGCACCACCGACTGGATTGGTTGGCTGCTAGGGGCACTTCTGGTAGCCGCATTGCTACTGCTCACAAGAGGCGGCGGCAGACGCAGGTCATCAGCACCGTTCTAATGCTCGCCTTGAGGACCTATAGGGCTATGACTCGCCTATACGCGCGCATGATGAGGGTAAAACATGGGCCATATGGACAACCTCGAGTTACTGCCAGAGCCCGAAGAGCCTAGGATGCTGACTACCATCGACCCTGATGCCCCTGGTTATCCCGGGGAGGCGTACGGAATCTCGGATGAAGAAGCGAGGGAGCTACGTTGGCCGGCCTCCCCTTTGAGGGAGATCTTGTGGCCTTGGGGTGCCATCACCTTCGCATTCGGAGCCGTATTCATGCTGCTGATTTGGCCTCACATCAATGCCCACCTGTCCCCTGTCCTCCCCGAGACTGAATGGGCTTACGAGACAACGGGAATCAGGGAGTTGCAGGATTCCGGGCTGGACGGTTCAGGAGTCCATGTATGCATGGTCGATACGGGAATAGACACCGCTCACCCGGACTTCTCCAATCTGACACTTGCCGGGTTCCGCGACTTCTACGAAGGCGAGCATGGCCTCGTCAGGGACGTCGGCGAGGACTCTCATGGGACTATGATGGCTGGCCTTCTCGTGGCTAACGGCAAGTTCTACGGTGCAGCCCCAGGGGTGGATTTGTCTATTGCCCTCGCTCTCGGCCCATCCGGTACCTCGGGACAAGAAGACCGGGTCGCCCAGGCAATAAGATGGTGCAGAATCACGCAGAAGGCCGACATAGTCAGCCTCAGCCTCGGCAGTGATCCAGGAGAGGGCATGGGAATCCAGTCAGAGACCGTCCTAGCTGTCCAGGAGGCACTGGATGCCGGTATCTTCGTCGTCGCTGCGGCTGGGAACACCGGCGATGACCCCAGTATCTCTGACGTCTCGGTACCAGCCAATATGCAAGGCGTCATCGCAGTAGGAGTTTCTACACGCAGCGGCAACGTCTGGTCGAACTCTGCCAATGGTTCCATGGTAGATCCGTACACCCAAGA
>Ga0206678_10001938_pt1 | contig 13383 bp, 13 predicted proteins | sample M180m12015metaG_FD_155453 | JGI IMG/M metagenome (GOLD analysis project Ga0206678, IMG submission 155453) | Ammonia-oxidizing marine archaeal communities from Monterey Bay, California, United States - M1 80m 12015 | ecosystem: Environmental > Aquatic > Marine > Intertidal zone | place: USA... | reverse complement strand
CCATACTTACATAAGTCCAAATATCTCTGGATAGATCAATAAGTATTGTATTTATTCTTTTTATGCAATCCATTAAAGCAGCTAAATTATCGTAGTGTTCAATTTGTGTTGTAGTTTGTTGTCTTTCTAATCCCAAACTATTTTTTACAAACGAATTTCCAAACTCTTTCCAATCATTATTCGGAAAAGCTACATGATGAGCGTTAAAGTTACCTGTTGCTCCACCAAATTTTGCTGAAAAAGGAATATTGTTAAGTAGCTCAATTTGCTTCTCTATTCTTTCAGCAAAAACATAAATCTCCTTACCTAATTTTGTAGGTGAAGCGGCTTGTCCATGAGTTCTGGCAAGTAAAGGGATTTCTTTCCAGTCAGAAGACATATGTTTTAATTTTTCTAATATAGATGTTAGGTCAGGAAAAAATACATTTGTAAAAGCTTCCTTTATAGATAAAGGAACGGCTGTGTTATTTATGTCCTGTGATGTTAGTCCGAAATGAATGAATTCTTTAAATTTTTCTAAACCTAACTTATCAAATTCCTCTTTTATAAGGTATTCTACTGCTTTTACATCATGGTTAGTAATGCTTTCTATTTCTTTTATTCTTTCTGCAGAATTTAAGGAAAACTCAGTATAAAGTTTTCTTAAATCTTCAAAATTATCTTTCGGAAAACTTTCTAATTGAGGTAAAGGAATGTTACATAAATTGATAAAATATTCTACTTCAACTAAAATTCTGTATTTAATTAATGCTGATTCAGAGAAATAGTTTTGTAAACTTTTAGTTTTTGAGTTATATCTCCCATCAATTGGAGATATAGCTATAAGTGCGTTTAACGACATATTAGTTTGTTTAAAAAATAAGAGCGCAAAATTACAAAATTAGAATAAGAAGATTGTTGTATTATAATGTTATTTATTACTTTTGATGTATGGATATTATAATTATATGTGTGGTTGCTTTTATTCTTCTTCTAGGAATTATTGGTTGTTTTGTTCCGATAATGCCAGGTCCACCAATTTCGTATGGAGCTTTGCTTTTGTTCCATTTTTCCACTTCTTATTCTATTAAGGAAGATATTTTATGGTTGATGGCTTTTATAGTTATTGCTGTTACTGTTTTCGATTTGTGGGTGCAGATTTATGGAGTGAAAAAATTTGGAGGAACAAAAAAGGCGGTTAACGGTTCTATAATTGGTTTAATTATTGGGATTTTCTTTTTACCTCCTTTCGGAATAATTATCGGTCCGTTTTTAGGTGCTTTTATCGGAGCGAGAATGGAAGAAGGTTCTGATGTAAATAAATCAATAAAAATTGCACTTGGAGCATTGGCTGGTTTTATGGTAGGAACAATGTTGAAACTTTCAGTTAGTTTGTATATTATATATATTATTTTCCAAACAATTCCTCCTTTATGGTAAATTATAAAGTATCTGCCGTTTCTTACTTAAATACGATACCTTTTATTCATGGAATAAAATCTTCTAATATTTCTGATTTTATAGATTTACAATTAGACTATCCTTCTGTTTGTGCTCAAAAGTTAATAAATAATGAAGTAGATATTGCTCTTGTTCCTGTTGTGGTTTTAAAAGATAATCCTCAGTTTAATATTATATCAGATTATTGTATAGGATCTAATGGCAAGGTAGATACTGTTTGTTTGTATTCGGATGTTCCTCTCAGGGAGATAGAAGAAATATATTTAGATTATCAATCCCGAACTTCTATAGAACTTTTAAAAGTTTTATGTAAAGAATATTGGAATATCTCTCCGAAATTTAGCAATTCACCTGAAGGATTTGAAAATAAAATTGAAAGAGAAACAGCTGCATTAATAATAGGAGATAGGGCTTTTTCTGCAAATGGAAAATACAAATTTGTGTATGACTTATCTGAAAGTTGGAAAGAAATGACGGGACTTTCTTTTGTGTTTGCTTGCTGGATTTCTAACAAAAATATTGAGGAGAATTTTACTTCTGAGTTTAATAAATCTTTAAAAATGGGTGTAGAAAATGTAGAAGAATCTATTAAAAAAGAATATGACAATTATCCTCATTGCAAAAATCCAAAAGAATATTTAAACAATAAAATATCTTATTTATTAGATGAAAATAAAAGAAAAGGAATGGAACTTTTTTTGGACAAGATTAATTAATATATCTAAAACAGATTTCATCAATTAGAAATTCTAACTCTTTAAGCTCGGAAGGAGCTCCGCAATAATCTCTTATTTTCTTATCAAAAACTTGAATATAGGTTGTTGGTAAATCTGTAATAGGTTCACTATATTCATCTTTTAAAGTACAAAAGTTTATTTTGTTAGCTTTGTCTAAAATCTGATTTATTTCTTCATCAGTTAATTCAAATTTGATTGTTCCATTTTTTTCAACAAATCTTTTTCCATGATAAACGGCAGAATTATCTGAGAAAATACTAATAAAATAAATAGGACATTTTCCGAAACAAGCACCTCTACTTAATGATATGATTTCAGAAACTTCAGTAGAATTTAATTTCTCATAATTACATAAAGGTTCTTCAACAACCACAGTATTTGTCGTGACAATACAAGAAGATAAAAATAGAGAAAGAATAAAAACTCTCATTATTTTTTCTTTTTTCCTTTAATTTGGTCTTGTTGTTTTTTTTGCATTTCTTCTAATTTCTTTTGGAATTTAGATTTCTTTTTTGGTTTCTTTTTGTTTTCTTCTAATTGTGCAAGTATTCTTTCATCATCTACAAATCTTCTCATGAAATACATCTGACTAAATGTAAATATATTTGCTAAAAAGTAATAGTAAGAAAGTGCTGAAGCATAATTATTAAAGAACCCTAAGAACATAACAGGCATCAAATACATCATCCACTTCATTCCTGGCATTTGGTTGGATGTCATCTGGCTATTCATATGAGTGTACATCAAAGTAGAAATTGTCATCAGTAAAGTGAATAAACTAATATGATCTCCATACATTGGAATATTGAAACCTAAATCATAAATAGAATCGAAAGCAGATAGATCATCAGCCCACAGAAATGCATTTTGTCTTAATTCCATTGAAGCCGGAAAAAACCTAAACATTGCAATCAGTATTGGGAATTGTACAAGCATTGGTAAACATCCTCCCATAGGATTTACTCCAGCTTTTCGGTAAAGACCCATTGTTTCTTGTTGAGCCTTCATAGGATCTTTTGCTTTATGTTTTTCGTTTATCTTATCAATTTCAGGTTTTAGCACCTTCATTTTTGCTTGAGATAAATAGGATTTATATGTAAGTGGAGAAAGTGAAATTTTAATAATTAAAGTTAGAAGAAGAATGATTAAACCAAAATTTGTTATTCCAGCAGAATTCTTTAAAAAATCAAAAAGGTTTATTACAACAACTCTATTTACCCATCCGAAAATCCCCCATCCAAGTGGTATTACTTCTTCAAATCCTTTATCGTAACTCTTTAAATTATTGTAATTGTTTGGTCCTAAATAAATCGAATAATTATTTTCTCCGTCAGATAATGAAGTTCTTAAGGATAAAGTTTTGACATACTCACTTTCTTCCTCCTCAACATCTACAAGAAATTCTGTTCCTCTATTAAAGTTATTGTTTTTAGCTTCAATAATTGTAGTGAAAAATTGTTGTTTAAAAGCAATCCAACTTAATTCTGTATTGTATTCATTTATTTCAAATCCATCATTATCCCATGTGTAATCAACTTCTTTAGAGTATTCTTCTTGATAATAAAAACCAGTATATTCTTCTTGGTTATTTTTAGATTTTTCTGTGTGAGGAGTAGCGATGGTCCAAACTAATTCAGGATTATTAATTCCTTTTGTGTTTATTGTAAAATCAACAAAATTACTTGCTTCATTTAAGGTGTAAATGTATTCAATAAAATTATCTGAGTCAAAATCTTTCCTGAATGTAATTGAATTATTACTCTCCATAACAGTAAAAAACACATCAGAAGAAATGTTTCTGTCAGCAGTTATTTCAAATTTTGAATCTTTATTGTTAAAAATTTCAATATCCTTACTTTGGTATGTGTTATCATCTAAATTTTTCTTGTACTCATCATAAGAATAAAGACCCTTAACAATTGCAGATTTTATTTCCCCTCCTTTATTTGTAAAAGTAAGTTTTACTTTATCATTTTCTAAAATATATTCTGTTTCAGTAATTATCTCAGTAGAATCAATTATTGTTTCTTTCTGATTCTCTATTGAAATAGCGCTTTTTTCTGAGTTGTCTTTTTGGGTAGTTTTCTCAGAATTAGAATTTTCATTGTTTATCTGCTCTTCTGTATTGTTAAATACAAAAACATTAAAGATGATTAAAATAGCTGCCATCAACAGAAGGCCTGTTAATGAACTTTTATCATTTTGTTTATTAAGCATATTTATTATTTTTTATTTGAGATACATGCATTTACAAATCCGATAAATAAAGGATGTGGTTTTGAAACTGTGCTTTTATATTCTGGATGAAATTGGACTCCAACAAACCAAGGATGATTTGGAATTTCAACAATTTCTACTAAGTTGTTTTCATTGTTTTTTCCCGCAGGAATCATGCCTGCTTTTTCAAAAGATGAAAGATATCTATTATTGAATTCGAATCTGTGTCTGTGTCTCTCATTTATATCTTTCTTCTGATATGAGTTGTAAGAATTGCTGTCTTTTTCTAATTCACAAGAATACGAACCAAGTCTCATTGTCCCTCCCTTTTTTGTGACTTCTTGTTGAGAATCCATTAAGTCGATAACAGGGTATTTGGTGTTGGAATTCATTTCAGTTGAGTTAGCATCTTTATATCCTAAAACGTTTCTTGCAAATTCAATTACACAAGTCTGCATTCCTAAACAAATTCCAAAAAACGGAATATTATTCTCTCTAACAAATTGAATTGTGTCAATCTTTCCTTCTATTCCTCTATCTCCAAAACCAGGAGCAACTAATACTCCATCTACATCAGAAATTAACTCTTTAACATTTGATGAATTAATTTCTTCTGCATGAATCCATTTTGTGTTTATTTTACACTCATGATTTGTTCCTGCATGTAGTAATGCTTCCGAAATTGACTTGTATGAATCTTTTAATTCTATATACTTACCTACAAGTGCAATTGTAATTTCTTTTTTAGGGTTTTGTAATTTATCTAGAAATGAATTCCACCTTTTAAGTTCAATTTCTGTATTATCTTCTAATCCTAGTTTCTTTAAAACTTCTCTATCTAGTCCTTCTTTCTGCATAAGTAAAGGGACCTCATAAATGCTTTTTGCATCAATTGATTCAATTACGGCTTTCTTATCTACATTACAAAATCTAGCAATTTTTTTTCTGATATCAGAATTTAAATGATGCTCGGTTCTACAAACTAATATGTCAGGTTGTATTCCTGATTCTAATAACATTTTTACAGAATGCTGTGTTGGTTTTGTTTTTAATTCTCCGGCAGCTGCAAGATAAGGTACTAATGTGAGATGTATGAAAGTTGCATCTCCTTCCAAACTCCATTTTAGCTGACGAACAGCCTCAATATATGGTAAGGATTCAATATCACCAACGGTACCTCCGATTTCTGTAATTACAAAATCAAATTGTCCTGTCTCTCCTAATAATTTTATTCTTCTTTTTATCTCATCAGTAATATGAGGAATTATCTGAACGGTTTTCCCTAAATAATCACCATTTCTTTCCTTATTTATTACGGTCTGATAAATCCTGCCAGTAGTTACATTATTTGCTTGTGAGGTTCTGTTATTCAGGAATCTCTCATAATGACCTAGGTCTAAATCTGTTTCTGCTCCATCATCTGTTACAAAACATTCTCCATGTTCGTACGGATTCATTGTTCCTGGATCAATATTTATGTAGGGATCTAATTTCTGAATAGTAACGGAATAACCTCTGGCAGTCAGAAGCTTTCCTAAAGAAGCAGCTATAATTCCTTTTCCTAGAGAAGATGTTACTCCACCCGTAACAAATATGTATTTTACTGGAGATTTGATCAATGTTTTATTTTTTGATTACGGGATGCAAAGTTATGAAAAATCTTATTTCTGAATGAAATATAGTTAATAAAGAAATAAATTATTTATTTTAATCAGATTAAAAAGTTAAACTGATACCTGCACTAGGTAGTATTGGTAGCTGATTTACCCTTTCGTGTTCAATCCTGTTAAAATAAAAGATATTTTCTCGGTTATAAGCATTAGTAACAGAGGAAGTAATCTCAAGTGTTGAGTTTTTATTAATCTCTATTGATTTTGTAAGAGAAATATCTAACCTGTGGTAATAAGGTAATCTACCTTGATTTAATTCTGCATATACAATTTCTAATTCCCCGTTTTCGCTTGTGTAATCTGTATTTATACCATCCGAAAAGGGAATGTTTTCGTAAAACCCTTGTGTTTGTGTAAAAGGAAATCCAGATCCTAAATTCCAACGAGCATCCGCTTTCCAACTATTGTTTTTCCCGAAAGTATAACTACTTACAAGATTTATATTGTGTCTCCTATCAAAATGAGGAAAGTAATTATTTCCGTCTTCAAACCTTTCAATGATTCCTAGAGAATAAACTGTCCAGATGTAAAGGTTCTTATTCTTGTATTTTAATAAAAAATCAACCCCTTTAGCAAGTCCTCTTTCTACAATATATTCATTGTCATAATTAGAACTCATAGATCTGTTTATATTAGTAAGTTGAGTAAAATCTTTAATATATCCTTCTAACTGAATGTCAAGTTTTAAATTTACATCATATTCTCCACCAATTATTAAGTGTCTTGCTTTTTGGATTTTATCCTTATATTCTTCTCCATTTTCATCAGTAGGAAGATTTGCAGGACTTGATATAAATCCATAAAATAAATTCACAACATCTCTGTCAGAAACTGTACTCATTATGTTTTGAGAATATAGTCCGGTAGCTAGTTTTAACCTTAAAACATCTGAAGCTAAATATTTAATTCCTAATCTTGGTTCGGGAGAAGTTCCAAGAGTATATTTTTGTATTCTGAATCCAGGTTCGAAAATAAATTTATCTGCATTATATTGATAATTTACATAAGCAGAAAATTCAGAGGTATTTTCATTTAACTCTATCTTGGAATTTGCGGAATTATAAGTTTTAAATTTTGTTTCAAAACCATAAACATCAAACCCATATTTTATTTTTCCTTTAGGTTGAAATGACGTGAAATCAAATCCCATACTTCCACCAGAAATAGAGCTTTCTCTTAAAGGTGATGATGCTTCATCAAGTGTAATGTGATATGATGAATAGGCAAAATTACCTTCAATAAGCACAGGAGTGTTTCCTGGAATTAAGATAAAATCAGACCCAATTCCGTTTGAGTTCCATTTAAGATCAGAAATACCTTGGTAGTTGACTTGATCCTGAAAATTAAATCCGAAAACATTTGCTTTACTACCGTTATTTGAATTAAAGGTAAGTTTACCAAATAAATCGGTATAGGAGTAGGGCATGTCTAAGTTATAAATTATATCAGAAGTTTTATCAAGATAAGAAGTTTTTCCTGAAAACAGAAAAGTTGCCCCTCCTCCTTTTTTTAGAGGTCCTTCTGCTAAAATCTTGCTTCCAAAAGTATTTGATGACATTTTACCCTGAACTCTCTTTTTGTTTCCATCTTTTATTTTAATATCCATAATAGATGAAATTCTACCTCCATATTCTGCTGAAAACCCTCCAGTATAAACATCTGTGGTTTTAATAATATCTGCATCAAAAACAGAAAACAAACCTATTGAATGAAAAGGACTGTAAATCGTCATTCCGTCCATTAAAACTTTGTTTTGTACGGGAGAACCACCTCTGATATAAAGTTGCCCACCTTGATCTCCGGTAAAAATAACTCCTGGTACAATTTGCATGTACTGCGCTAAATCCGCTTCCCCTCCAATTGTAGGGACTAATTTTAAATCTTCATTTGTAATTTTAATTGATGCCGCTTTTACATCTGTTTTCATCTCTTGCCTTTCTGCAGAGATTTCTATTTCATTCAGATTTACTGTTGATGGTTTTAACTCTAACTTTAAAGTTAGGATTTGTCCTTGTTTTAAACTTACATTTTTTGTAAGTTTCTCATATCCAACAAAAGTAACAACAATTGTATGGTTTCCTACAGGTACTTTTGATAAAGTATACATCCCGTTAAGATCAGTTTGAGACCCACGGGAAGTTCCTTCAATACTAACATTACAAAACATTATAGGTTCTGATGTGTTTTTATCAGTAATAAAACCCCTTATTGTGCTTTTTTGAGCAAATATGCTAAAAGCAAAAAGAAATGAAAATATGATTAGAAATATTTTTTTATTCATAAAAATAAAATGTTCGCAAATATAACAATTTGATTGTTTTACTAGATGATTAATGTAAAATCTTAAAAGTTAGTTCTTTTAAAAGTTCATCAGTAGGAGTTGATGGGTTATTTAACCCTTTACTTTTAAGGTCAGATTCTTTTAGATAAGTAAATATTTTAAAAAGTTTACTCATGGAATAATTTCTGGATGCAGTCTGATAAGCAGAAATAAAAAATGGATTTACTCCAAGCGCAGAAGCTGCATTATTCTTGCTTTTATCTTTTAAATTTTGATAAATCATGACCTTCTGAAAATAGGAAAACAAAGAAGAAATAGTTAGTACAAATGGATGGTTCTTTGGATTTTCGGAGAAATGTTTGATGATTCTGTTAGATTTTAAAACATCCTTTACTCCTAAAGCGTTTTGCAATTCAAAAATATTATAGTCCTTGCTGATTCCAATATTCTTTTCAATAATTGTTGGATTGATACTATCACCTTTATTTAAGTTTAATATTAATTTAGAAATTTCATTACTTATTTTTGATAAATCGTTTCCTAAGTATTCACTTAAAATTCTACAAGATTTGTTATCAATAGAAAATCCATTTTCTTTTACAAAATCCTTTATCCAAGAAGGAACTTGATTGTCGTAAAGTTTTTTTCCTTCAAAAAGTATTGCTTTCTTGCTTAAGTTTTTCCCGAATGATTTTCGTTTATCTACTTTTTTGTATTTATAACAAATAACTAAAATTGTAGATGGAGATGGATTGTCAAGGTAACTATCTAACTTGTCAATTGATCTAATATCCTGAGCTTCTTTTACAATTACTACTCTGTATGTGCTACCAAATGGAAATTGTTTTGCCTCAGAAACAATAGTTGATACATCAATATCTTTTCCGTAAAGTGTAGTTTGGTTAAATTCTTTTTCTTCTTCAGAAAGTACGTTTTTACTGATGTAATCAGAAACTTTATCAATATAAAAAGTTTCCTCTCCCATTAAAAAATAGACGGGTTGAAAAACTTTATTGTCTATTTGTGTTATGATATCCTGATATTTCATTTAATTTGAAGTGTGAAAGAATTACCCATTTTAAGTCTGCCAATTTACAAACTCAAATTGAAAACGGTGGAAGAAAAAATACATATTTTTGATGAGGTCAGAAAAAAATATTTGTTACTAACTCCTGAAGAATGGGTAAGGCAAAATTTTATTCATTACCTAAATAAAGAGAAAAAATATCCTTTGGGTTTGATGGGGGTAGAACAAATGGTAAAATACAATTCCCTAAAAACCAGAGCAGATATTGTTATTTATAACTTAGAAGGAAAACCAAATGTTATTGTAGAATGTAAGGCTCCTGAAGTTAAAATAACTCAAGATACTTTTAATCAGATTGCAAAATATAACTCTCAGTTAAAAGTAAAATATCTAATAGTTACAAACGGTATGAAACATTTCTGCTGCCAGATGGATTATGAAAATAACAAGATTATTTTTTTAGAGGATGTTCCTGCTTATTAGAATTTCTATTTTGCATAGCTACACCAAATACTAAACCAAGACATATTCCTAGTCCTATATTATCGAAAGCCGCACCAAATGCTACTCCAAAACACAAACCTATTCCAATATAATCGGATTCTTTTTTAGATTTTTTTTCTTCTATCATTTAAATTCAAATATATGAAAAATAAACCTATTAGTGTAATAAAGGAAGTAAGAAAAAACACCTCAATATTGAATATTTCTCCAGAGTTAAAGAACCAACTTATAAAAACCCCAAATACTGTAAGAATGATACCTCCTAATAGTTCTTTCTTCCACACCAAATAATTCAATCCAAATAGTAGAAGCCAAGGTAAAGAATTGGGGGAGTTTTTTACAATCCCCATAAATCCTCCACCATATCCTTCAGATCCAGATAGTAATGCAAAAATAAAAACTATTATTGTTATTAATAAAAGAAGTATTTGAGCAATGATTCTCATTTTTTAATTTTATCATTTCTCTTTTTCATTACAGACCAGAAAACAATTCCAAGTCCTGCACCAAAACTTATTCCTATGGAGATTCCAAGTCCAGTGTTATCAAAAAAGGTTCCTAATGAGACTCCAAAAATGATTCCGATACCAGTTCCTATTGATAAAAAAAATGAAAAATTACTCTTCATTTATTAACACCAATAAGGGTAGTATCCACAGTATATTAGTCCTACACCTAAACCCACCGCTACAATAAGCCAAATGTTTACACTTTTTCCGGTGTAGTTTCTCATCATATTAACTACATGAGAAGGGTAAGCAATTCTTACTACCCCTTTCAGTACTGACATCCAACCAACAAAAGTGATAAATCCTACAATATCGGCAGTCCAAACATTGTGTAAAATAATAACAGGAAGTCCTATTAATAAAGAAATCATTCCTGTTAAAATTACTTGAGCTTCATCTTGAGATGTTTTAATCATCATTTTGCGTCCTTCTTTGCTTAATAGTAGTGCTCCTGCAAATAAGAACATAAAGTATCCGTAAAATTTGATAAAAAAGATAGAGTATTCAGGTTTATAGTCCATAATGATTTTATTTTTGGTAAATATACAAAAAATATAGATAATTAAAATTTATTAAACATATCTGTTAGTTGAATAGTAATACTTACTTTCGCGAACTTAAAAAAATCAATCAAATGAAATCAACATTTAAATTTATTGACAAGTCTAATGGTAGTGTAAAAGATGATGTTTTATCTGGTATCACTGTGGCCTTAGCTCTTGTTCCTGAAGCTGTAGCTTTTGCTTTTGTTGCTGGAATTTCCCCTATAATAGGATTGTATGGAGCTTTTATGATGGGATTAGTTACAGCTATTTTTGGTGGTAGACCAGGAATGATTTCGGGTGCTACAGGAGCCTTAGCTGTGGTTATGGTGCATTTAGTAAAAGAAGGAAATATAATGGGAGATGGATTAGGACTTCAGTTTTTGTTTGCTAGTTTAATACTTGCTGGTTTATTTCAGGTTTTTGCAGGTGTATTAAAAATGGGAAAATTTGTCAGAATGATACCTCATTCGGTTATGATGGGATTTGTAAACGGATTAGCAATTGTAATTTTTACTTCTCAATTAGGAATGTTTAAGGTTGACGGAAATTGGTTGGAAGGTACCGCTATGTTTAACATGCTTTCTTTAGTTGCTTTAACAATGGGGATTATGTATTTCCTACCTAAATTAACTAAAAAAATCCCTTCAGCACTTACAGCAATTGTAGTGGTTTCTTTAATTGTAATTTTCGGAAATGTAGAAACTTCAACAGTACTTTCGTTTATTCAATCTAATGGTGGAGAAGGTATAAAAGCAGGACTTCCTACTTTTAATATACCTTTAATTTCTTTAAATATAGAAACACTTAAATTCATTACTCCTTATGCACTTATTCTAGCTGCTATTGGTTTAATAGAATCTTTAATGACTCTTAACTTAATAGATGAACTTACAGAAACTCACGGAAACGGAAATAAAGAATGTATTGCTCAGGGTGGTGCTAATATGTTAAATGGATTTTTTGGAGGTATGGGTGGTTGTGCTATGATTGGTCAGTCTATTATTAATATTAAGTCGGGTGGTAGAGGAAGGCTTTCAGGAATAACAGCTGCATTGTCTCTTTTGGCTTTTATATTATTTGCTTCTGATTATATTGAAATGGTTCCTATTGCTGCTTTAGTTGGTGTTATGTTTATGGTGGTTATCGGTACTTTTGCTTGGAATAGTTTTCGTATTCTGAACAAGGTTCCACTTTCTGATATTTTTGTAATTATATTAGTAACTGTACTAACAGTTGTTTTTGATTTGGCTATTGCAGTAATTTCTGGTGTTATTGTTTCTGCATTGGTATTTGCTTGGGAAAATTCATTGATGATTAGAGCAAGAAAACATACGGATAATCATGGAATAAAACATTATGAAATTTATGGACCTCTATTCTTTGGATCTATAGAATTATTTAATTCTAAGTTTGATGTGAAAAACGACCCAAAAGAGGTTGTGATTGATTTTGCAGAAAGTAGAGTAGTAGATCAATCTGCAATTGAAGCTTTAAATAAATTAGCGGATCGATACCAAAAAAATGGAAAGACAATTCACTTGCGTCATCTTTCTCCAGATTGTGTAAAGCTAATTAAAAGAGCAGAGAAAATCTGTGATGTAAATGTATTAGAAGACCCTGATTACTTTGTTGCTATTGATAATTATCGACAAGCTTTATTGAAAGTAACTGATTAGCAAAACAATTACTTTTTCTAAGCGTTTTGCTTTCTTATTAAGTTAAGTGCAGAACCAGCTTTAAACCAATCTATTTGTGTTTGGTTGTATGTGTGATTCAACATTATAGTACTTGTTGTTCCGTCAGTATGAACCACTTCTAAAGTCAATTGTTTTCCATCTGAAAATGCATTTAAATCCGTAAAGTTGAAAGTATCATCTTCTTTTATTAAATCATAATCAGCTTCATTAGCAAAAGTAAGACCTAACATACCTTGTTTCTTAAGGTTTGTTTCGTGTATACGAGCAAAAGATTTAACAATTACTGCCATTACTCCAAGGTGTCTTGGTTCCATTGCTGCATGTTCTCTTGATGATCCTTCTCCATAGTTATGGTCTCCAACAACTATAGTAGTAACTTTCTCATCTTTGTATTTTCTTGCAACATTAGGCACTTCATCAGTTGTTCCGTCTAATTGATTTACAACTGCATTTGTTTTTCCTCCAAAAGCATTTACTGCACCAATCAAACAATTGTTAGAAATATTATCTAAATGACCTCTGTATCTTAACCAAGGTCCTGCCATAGAAATGTGGTCAGTTGTACATTTTCCTTCTGCTTTTATTAGAAGTTTCGCTCCTAAAATATTTTCTCCATCCCAAGGAGAGAAAGGAGTTAATAATTGTAATCTGTTTGATTCAGGATTTACAACAACTTCAACATTGCTTCCGTCCTCTGCGGGCGCTTGATATCCATTATCTTCAACTGCAAATCCGTTAGGAGGTAATTCATTTCCA
>Ga0206678_10001931_pt1 | contig 13411 bp, 12 predicted proteins | sample M180m12015metaG_FD_155453 | JGI IMG/M metagenome (GOLD analysis project Ga0206678, IMG submission 155453) | Ammonia-oxidizing marine archaeal communities from Monterey Bay, California, United States - M1 80m 12015 | ecosystem: Environmental > Aquatic > Marine > Intertidal zone | place: USA... | reverse complement strand
TTTTTGTCTGGACATCAGCATTCAATCCTTCAACTGACAAGCTAAATCTGTTGATTTGTCGGGCGAGTCTATTGTTACCACCCATCTCCATTTCGATTTTGACTTGGTCGAGTTTTTCGATAATTTGATCCGCAGTATCTTCATCTATGACCTTATCTCTCAGTAGCTGATCAATATAGGCACGAGCTACCTCTGGAGACGCGGGCCAGTCCATCGGCACTTGTTGTTGTGGATTGAAAGCACGACGATGACCAATCATTGGATAGGCAAGTGCAGCAGCAGCGATTTCATTTTCACTCAGATACTCACTGGGTATTAGTTTTAGTATGTCTAAGCCTCGGGTGATCTCAGTTCCATAAATAGCACCCTCATAATAATACACAGACCAATAACCACCTGTTATCAACTCGTCCTCCATTATAGGTCCACGGTCAAAGTAGGCGATCTCTATGGGGTTTAATGAATCAGTAAAATCAATCACTGAGATTCCACCTTGATACCAGGCCTGGACAAAGATGTCTCGCCCTGGAACAGGGACAATGGACCCGTTATGAGCCACACAATTTTCCGTTTCCAATTGTGGGGCTGGCATTTTGTAGTGACTTCTGAATTCGAGTTTCTCATCGACGATGTCATAAATGGCATCCGCACCCCAGTTTAATGGATCCCAGGCCCGACAGCGTGCACGGCCACCGCCACCCCATTCGTCTGTGAACAGCACCTTAGTGCCTTCATTATTGAAGGTAGCTGAGTGCCAGTAGGCAAAGCCGGTATCAGTGACCACATCGATTCGTTCGGGTTTACTTGGATCCGTGATATCAAAGAGAATACCATTACCAGAACAGGCACCAGCCGCTATATTGGCTGATGGGAATACCGTGATGTCATGACACTGATCTGTGATCTCGGTCTCCTGAGAATCCTCACCGTGGTCACCGCCACGCCAGAGTCCAGCCAGCACTCCTGTTTCAGGGTCAGCAAATACTGCAGGGCTGTCAATAATTCGTGATTGAGAGGGATCATCCACTGGAATTTCGATCACATCAATACGGAAAAGGGCAGTGCGGTCATCACCGGGAATATCTTCAATACATTGTTCTAATTCTTCTTCTTCACGAACACTTCCGGTGCCTGAGTTATAGACCAGAATCTTGCCATCTGGACTGGGACCTGACACCACTGAATGGGTATGAGAACCACGGCAAGTTTGCACTGCACCCACTTGTTTGGGACGACTCAAATTAGAGATATCAAAGATGCGTAATCCACGGAAACGATCCAGACTTGCGTCTACTATTACTCCTTCTAGTCCACAGTCAAGTCGACCACGAGTCTCTTCAACTGAATAAATTAGTAGGTCCCCAACTAAGGAAACGTCACCTTGACCTCCTGGGCAAATAACAGAGGTTATAAGTTCTGGTAAACCTTCTTCACTGATACTGTAGATGTTGAAGCCGTGGTAGCTTCCAGTCACTAGTATATCGTCGCGAAAGGCCATGTCTGTGTTGGAGAAACTGAGCATTGGATAGCGTCGATTCTTTGCATCTTCTTCTATAGATGTAATCTCCTCTTCATCCTTCTCAATGCTTTCTTTATCTTCTCTCTCTGTATCCTCATCCGGTTCTTCAGCACCTCGTTCTGCAGGATTTGCAGGGTCATAGAATCCCATAGGCTTGCGTTGAGATTCCAAGAGTTGCATATTCATGATTGCTTCTTCTGCATCATAAAGACCCGAAGCCAAGCCTGCCCGTGGGTCACTTGAAAGACCTATTAGTAATGCGTTCATTCGTTCAATTTCCACTGCCTGATCATTGGTTATATCCGAAGCAAATTCATTGAGAATGGGGTCATAGGTAGACCCAGGCTGATCTCTGAGCTCGTCAACCATCTTTATAGCACCATCATGATGAGCAATCATAAGAGACAGAAAAAGTTGATCAAAATCTGTACTTTTTGATTCAGCGAGTTGAGCCATTTGTTCTGTAGTTGCCATACCAATCATGGTGTGGTGAGTATGTTCTGAGTGTTCTGTAGTGGGGTCAGGTACTTGCTCTTCGCGTTCTTGCAACCAGCCTTGCATAAAACTTATTTCATCCTCTTGTGAAACATCAATGCGCCCAGCTAGATCAAGAATTGCCTGATTATTGGTGCTTGGTATTGCCAGTCTAGACATCAATAGAGCTTGGTGATGATGGATAATCATGTCCTTCATGAATTCAACATCAGCAACCGTATATGAAGAATTAGCAATATTTACTGCAGTTTCAGCATCAAGTTCACGAGTGGGGTTGCCAGGAGCGCCTGGCTGTAAGATGGGAACTTCTGAGACGCTAACAGACGGCATTAACAAACCACTCAACAAGATGCTAATAATAATTGTGGAAAATAGTTTAAAAAGATAAATGTAAGTTTGATTTTTCAAAGGTTCCCTCTTTTTTAAAAGTATGTAGTTTGATATTACGATAAAATAAATAAAATCAGTAATCTAAATTTGAGTTTGGTTATGAAATATTGTGTAAACGTTATTTTGGTATTGCTAATAATTATTTCAATCTTTGGCTTACAGCCATTCCGTCAAACCATAGACACTGAAAAAACTTTGGTTGAAGACACTGGAGTTTATGCTACCGAAGTTCGCAGATTGCCTGATGCAACTTATCTAGTTGCTGTGAGAACCCCAATGCCTGAAGTAAAGGCAGACATGGTTCGTTGGTGGTTCTCTGATTTTCTTCAGACAACAGAACATTACAGTTGGTGGCATCCCAAAGATCATGTATGGATGGATTGGGAAAATAAAGAACCAGGAAAAATTAAAGGAGCCAGTCATTTAGTGCATGAATACATCGGAGGCAATTTATCAAAACTTAGAATACAGTTTGTTAATCCTTCTGAGTTCTTTAGTTATGATCCAAATGATGAAGATACATTTGTCATTTGTGCAATAGTAGGATTACTCGATGAAGAAATAAATACAGCAAAAATGTGTCATGTCGTTAGGAACACATTAAATGGAGCAGAGATGAGATCTCGTTTTTGGTTAGGGCATGTTGCTAAACGTGATGGAAACAAGACCACCTTCTCAATAAAGGGCTTTATTGGTAATACAACTTTAGCGCGTCTGTTGGTTGTAGACAAACAGAGAGCAGAAGACTTAAAGCGCCATGCAAAGGAAGAGATGAAGTATTTAGCAGATTTACTTCCACAACTTTATGAATCAGAAAAAGAGGTTAGATCACAGTGAGCAAAATGGCATGGTTATCTCCAATCTAGATTGATTCGGCCTACGAATAAAAAAGTAGTTAATCAATTAATATGTAGGTAATATTTTATTTTTATATATTACCCATTAGGATAATTTTCTTAGTTTAGAAGCATAGTATGGAAATAAGTTTTACAGAGAAAGACCTAGAATTCAGAGATGAAATAAGATCCTGGATAGAAAACGAATACCCGAAGCACATAAAAGAAAAACAAGAGAAAGGTGAATCTTTAACCAAAGAGGAAGTTACAGAATTTCATAAAGCTCTAGCTGCTAAAGGTTGGATGGGCTATAACTGGCCTACCGAATATGGAGGAACAGGCTGGACATCCTCGCAAATATATATTTTTCAAAAAGAATTTGGTCTAGCAGGCTGTCCGAATATATTACCTTTTGGGGTCGCTATGGTGGGGCCTGTTATCTACACTTTTGGAAATGAAGAGCAAAAGAAGAGATTCTTACCGGACATATTAAATTTTGATACCTGGTGGTGCCAAGGTTATTCAGAAGCAGGATCAGGGTCTGATTTGGCTTCCCTAAAAACCAAAGCTGTAAGAGAAGGTGATGATTACATTGTCAATGGATCCAAAACATGGACGACTTTGGCTCAACATGCTGATTGGATATTCAATCTAGTAAGAACTGAAACAACAGAAAAAAGACAGGAAGGTATTTCATTCCTTCTCATTGATATGAATACTCCGGGTGTTGAAGTGGAACCAATTATTACAATTGATGGTGCGCATGAAGTGAATAGTGTCTTTTTTACTGATGTGAAAGTACCTGTTGAGAATTTGATTGGTGAGGAAGGTAAAGGTTGGACTTATGCTAAATTTTTATTAGCCAATGAACGTTTTGGTATTGCAGTTGTTGGTGCTGAAATTCGGCAGTTGAATAAATTAAAGCAGATAGTTTCAGAATTGGATAACCCAGCTTTGTCTAGGAAAGTTAAAGAGGTAGAGATTGATATTTCTGCCCTGGAAATGCTTGGCTTAAGGATGTTGTCGGATATAGAAACTAAAGGGCATCCAGGTCCTGAGTCCTCTATATTGAAAATTCGCGGCACAGAGATTCAACAACGATTGACTGAATTATTTATCGAAGCTTCTGGAGAGTACGCTCTTATTTATCCAGGACCTCATGGTCATCTTGATAGCTCAAAGCCAAGCGGCCCTGACCATGTTGCAAAATCACTTTCTAAATATCTTAATTATCGCAAGACCTCAATTTATGGGGGCAGCAATGAAATTCAGAAAAATATAATTTCTAAGATGATATTGGGTCTATAGCTATGAATTTAAATTTTTCAGATGAACAAAAAATGCTTAGAGAACAGATACAGAAATTCTGTGAGTCAGATTATTCTTTTGAAAAAAGAGAGGAAATTATTAAATCGGGAGAAGGTTTCGATAGAGATTTTTGGAATCTGTTTTCAGAACTCGGTTGGTTATCTCTACCCTTCAATGAAGACTCAGGCGGATTTGGGTACGGTCCAGTTGAACTTTCAATTTTATTCGAAGAATTTGGAAAGGTTCTTGTTGTCGAACCTTATCTAAGCACAGTGGTTCTGTCAGGTTACATTATTGATAATTCTTCTTTTAGTCGTCGTATTGAGCTTGTTGAGGCTATTACATCAGGCAAAAAACATGTATCACTGGCCTATATCGAATCAAACCAAAACTTTGATCACTCTGACCCTCAAACCTTAGCTGTTGATGAAGGAGATAATATTATTGTTAACGGTAAGAAATCATTGGTTCTAAACGGTAGTAATGCAGATCATTTAATAGTCTTGGTCAGCTATCAAGATGAACAGGCGTTGATCTTAATTGATAAGCAACAGTCCGGAGTATCGTCTAATGAGTACCCGACTATTGATGGGCAGACGTGTGCAGAAATAAGCTTTAGGGATGTTAATGTTTCTAATGAAGCCATTCTTGCAAAGAGCTATGAAGCTGAAGAACTTCTTAATGAGGCCATTAATCTTGCAACGCTTTGCGTCAGTGCAGAGAGCATCGGTTGTATGACATCGTGTTATCTCAAGACCGTTGAATACACCAAGGGCAGACAACAGTTTGGTCAATCCATCAGCAAATTCCAGGTGCTTCAACATAGAATGGTGGATATGTTTATAGAGACAGAGGTGTGTAAGTCGCTTTTATTTAAAGCTATGCTTGAATGTGATTCTAATAAAGACACTAAGACCCAGTCAGTTTCGGCTCTAAAATATCAAATTGGTACTTCTGGGAAATTAGTCTCTCAAGAAGCAGTTCAACTTCATGGTGCAATGGGTGTCAGTGATGAGATGCTGATAGGTCATTATCTTAAGAAGTTGGTAGCTATAGATGCTTTATTTGGCAATGCTGATTATCATCTGCATAAGTATTCAAAATAGAAATGAGATTACGGAATAGAATTCCACCACCTATTGTTACTCTTGCCTTTATTCTTCTCAGTTTTTGGCTAACAAGTTATCTTCCTAAACTAGTATTTAATTATCAGGGATTGTTATCCGTGTTAATGATTTTAATTGGCTTAACAATTATGGTTATTGCTGTTAAAACATTTAAAAAGAATGAAACCACACTAAACCCTTTAAACCCAAGGGAAGCATCATATTTAGTTACTAACGGTATATTCAGTTATACAAGAAACCCTATGTATCTAGGAATGATAATTATTTTGTTGGGAGTCACTATTTATAATGGTGTTTACATTGGGATAATTATTCTACCGTGTTTTGTTCTCTACCTAACAGAATTCCAAATAAAACCTGAAGAAGAAGCCATGGAAGAATTATTCTCAGCTGACTATACAGATTATTTAAAAAGAGTGAGAAGATGGTTATAGAATGAATCATAATACAAGCACTGTTTAAGGAAAAAATAGCAAATGCACCTTGAACCTTTTCTACTCTTCGGTTTTCAGCACTTGGCAACAATAGCCATAATATTTCTTATTATTTTTAGCGTGTCATTTTATTTCAAAGCCCAGGATGAGGGTTCAAAAAGAACCGCAGGCATTGCCATAGCAGTGTTAATTATAGTTCATCAACTTGACTCTGCATTTAACACATTTACCTTCAATCATGCTTGGCAAGAAGTATTTCCATTGCATATGTGTGATTTGTCTGCCTTTTCAATTGCTTATTATTTATGGAAACGTGAAAAAATATTCTTTAATTGTGCGTTTTTTTGGGGCATAGGCGGCGCGACAATGGCATTACTTACACCTGATGTAGATTATGCCTATCCTAACGCAGTATTTATTCCTTTCTTTTATGGGCATGGATTAGTGTTACTGGGAGTGTTTTACGCCTCTACAGCACTTCAAAAAAGACCTTACCTTAGGGATGTACATAAGGTGATCGGGATCAGTCTAGTGGCTATGATTTGTATTTACTTGTTCAATTTTATCTTAGGTGATGGGGCTAATTTTTGGTATTTATTAGATAGACCTGACAACGATACGATAATGAATTTCTTCCCAGACCCTCCGTTTCATATTTTTGTAACGATTCCAATTGCCATCGCCCTGTTTTATTTAATTTATTTGCCCTTGTGGATAAAAGACAAAATCTCATAAATTAAAAGGACATCTAGTTGTGATCGAATTTATAACCATTGCCGTCCTTCATTTGTTTGCTGTGGCTAGCCCTGGACCTGATTTTTTGTTGGTGACTAGACAATCTTTGAGATTTGACCGCACTGTTGCTATTTGGGCAAGTGCAGGGATAGCAACTGGAATTCTGTTTCATTCTTTTATTGCAATTACTGGTGTTTCTTTACTTATATCTTCAAACCCTGAGATTTTTAAATGGTTAAAGATTTTGGCATCTATCTATATCGCTTATTTGGGTTATCTATCAATATTTAATTCATCGACATCAGCTAACGATGAAGATAAAAGAGACAATGAGAGTTATTTTGGGTCATTTACCTTAGGCTTAATTACTAATATTTTAAACCCCAAGGCTATTTTATTTTTTATCACAGTCTTTACTGCAGTTGTGGATGCATCAACCACTCGATTCTTACTTGCCCTTTATGGGTTATACATGTCGATCGCAACCTTTATCTGGTTTACTGGTATCTCTTATATCTTTTCAAATCAAAGGCTGAGAGATAGATATAAACAATTCATTCCATTCTTTGAAAAGGGCATTGGAATAGTGCTTATTATTATTGCTCTTGGCTTAATTTTGTAAAAAAAGGTTTAATCTTCTTTTTTGATTGAGCTCAGGTGTCTATAATTGTTCTTCAATTATTTAGATATGGAAACTATTTAGCCCATGAAGAAAGAATTTAAAAACTTTATCAATCGTTTAGAAAAAAGCAAAGATTCTTTCAGAGCCACTGCGACTGAAAAGAGACACCATGTTGGGTTCCGAACAGCTAGAGAAAATCTAGAGGATTTAGCTGACCCTGAGAGTTTTCTTGAATTTGGCGAGTTCGCTGTGGCGGCTCAAAGAAGTCGACGAGACTATGAAGAACTGCAAGCAGAGACATCGGCTGATGGAATTCTTACTGGGTTTTGTACAATCAACGCAGGGCAGGTTGATGAGAACAGAGCGCATGTCGTTGCCATTGTTTATGATTATTCTGTTTTAGCAGGTACTCAAGGGTTTTTTCATCACCAAAAACTAGATCGTATTACTGAACAAGCTGAGAAGTTTAATTTACCCATAGTTATTTTTACTGAAGGCGGTGGCGGACGTCCCGGAGATGTGGATGTTACCACTCAAATTGCTGGGCTTCATATCCCGTCTTTTTCTACCTGGGCAAGGTTGTCTGGTCATTGTCTTAAGATTGCCGTTAATAATGGCTATTGTTTTGCTGGAAACGCTGCTCTTTTCGGATGTTCTGATTTTCGGATTGCAACAAAGAATTCTTGGATTGGTATGGCCGGACCGGCGATGATTGAAGGCGGGGGCTTGGGCGTATTTGATCCAAAAGAAATTGGACCATCTGATGTTCAAGAGCAAAATGGAGTCATTGATATTGTTGCTAAAGATGAACAAGAGGCGACTTTGATTGCCAAAAAACTGTTGTCTTATTTTCAAGGTCCAGTTGAAGACTACTCACACAATGATCAAGTTAAATTAAGAGACATCATTCCTGAAGATCGACGCTGGGCATACCCAATAAGAGATATTATTGAATTACTGGCTGATACAGATTCTTTTTTGGAACTAAGGAAGAATTATGGAAGAAGCATCATTACAGGATTTATCAGAGTCGAAGGGCAACCGATGGCCCTTCTAGCCAGTGATTGCCAACAATTAGGTGGAGCAATTGATTCAGAGGCTGCAGAGAAAGCAGCCGAATTTTTAACAATATGTAATGCACATTCCCTACCTGTGGTTGTTCTTGCCGATACCCCTGGGTTTATGGTGGGCCCTGATAGCGAAGAAGAAGGCGCAGTGAGAAGAATGGCCAAGTTGTTTAATGTTGGTGCCAGTATACAGACACCGGTGGTTGCAGTTTTTCTTAGAAAAGGCTATGGATTAGGAGCACAAGCTTTAGTTGGTGGCAGTCTCCATGATCCTGTCTATACGGTGGCCTGGCCCACGGCTGAATTCGGTGGTATGGGCTTAGAAGGGGCAGTTAAATTGGGTTTTAAGAAAGAACTAGAGGCAGAGATTGACAACGATAAAAGAGAAGCTCTATATAATAATCTGGTTGCACAGGCATACGAAAGAGGGAAAGCAATAGAAGCAGCAACACATCTTGAAATAGATGCTGTTATTGACCCTATAGACACTCGATCTACTATTTATAAGGCTATTAAAATGGCTTTGAATAAGAACAACTAACGATGACAAACAAAAAACTAACAATATTGACTTGTATGGATTCCAGAATGGATCCAATAAAAATTTCTGGTATAGCTCAAGATGAGGCATACATTATTCGCAATGCTGGTGGCAGGGCTACGGATGAGGCTATTGATTCTATGATACTGACAGAAAAGTTTTTTGATGTTAAGGAATGGTGGGTTATTCATCATTCTGATTGTCTTATGGGTAATCTGCAAGATCACCAAATGTCTGCGTTACCTGAAACCATCAGAGGAAATATTTTTTTAGACTTAGAAAAAAGCGTTATTGATGATATAAATTTAATCAGGAGCCATGAATCAGTTCATGATCACATTGAAATCAAAGGTTTCATTTTTGATCTAGAGGAAAGTTTATTAACACCTATTTAGAATCAAAAAGCATTAAAGGTTACTGAGACAATTGAGTATGATCTCTAGGTTATAATTTATAAAGGTCCAATGAATATTCCAATTTATCAAGTTGACGCATTTGCTAATCAATTATTTAGCGGTAATCCTGCAGCTGTTTGCCCTATTAAGAAAAATATTTCAGAAAATTTGATGCAATCAATTGCTTTTGAGAATAATTTATCTGAAACAGCGTTCATTAACCTATCTAAGGAACCGTTTAATATTCGTTGGTTTACACCTACCACAGAGATAGATTTGTGTGGGCATGCCACACTTGCTTCAGCAAAGGTTTTATTTGAAAATTATTTAGAAGATGCAGTTAATGAAATTACTTTTGATTCAAACAGTGGTTTATTAAAAGCATTCAAGAGGGATAATTTAATTTTCCTTGATTTTCCTTCAGACACATATTCAGAAGTCATAGACAAGGCATTTGTAGAAGATTTACTAGGCTTTGAGCCAAATCATCTTTTCAAAGGTAGCGATGATTATCTTGCTATTTTTAGTAACGAGGACATTATTAAAAATCTAAAGCCTAACTTTTTAAAGATTTCTCAAATCAAATCAAGAGGTTTGATAGCCAGCGCACCAGGTGATCAAGTTGATTTTACTTCTCGGTGTTTTTATCCACAATTTGGAGTCAACGAGGATCCTGTTACCGGATCTGCTCACACATTAATGATTCCTTACTGGAGCGACTACTTAGGCAGGCATGAGATGGTTGCGCATCAATTATCTAAGAGAGGAGGAATCTTATATTGTGAGCACAAAGAAGAGCGAGTCCTGATTGGTGGCGAAACAGCTATATATATGAATGGTGAAATTAACCTCTAAGATTTAGTTTTAAAATACATTTGATTTTTCTCTCTTTACTCTTTAATTTCATCTGTTCGAGTAAATAATTTTATAGGGAGCGAATTATGCAAAAAATTATCATATCTTTAATGGTGTTACTCATGACTCCATTAATAGTCCAAGCTGATCATCATGCAACTTCAGGACCTGGCGAAGGTAGTTTTACAACATTGATGGTTCAGGCACCAGACGTTTCAGCCTATATTTTACATTTAAAAAATAATCCAGAGCTTTTTAGTGCATTCAAAGCCTCTGCTGCTGGTGTTTGTGTAACTAAAACAGGTCAAGATTATCCTGGAGAAATGTTCGTTTGGAATGCTTTTCCTGATGTAACAGGAGCCATGGAAGTAACCACAGCTTATGATCCTGATAAAGCACCAAAAGACTTGGCAAAACTCAGAACCCCTAAGTACAGTCTTGCATGGAAGCCTCTAAAGTCATTTGTTTTAAGCCCTGGGTTTGAAAGAGTGACGCGTGTAAAAATTAAACCTGAAAATGTTCCTGCTTATATCGCTGCAGCAACAAAACTTGAAGCAGCAATTAGAGATGCCGGCCATGATTTTAATATGGGTATTTTTCAACCCCTTGGCGGAGGTATCCATGAAACAGGAACTTTCTTATTGCGGGGCGTATCACCGAATTCTACCGAAGCCGGCAGACTCATAGATGAGTATTTCGCAGGAGCAGCATGGGGACAGCAATATCTTAAGGCTAGCTCACTCATCGATGAGGTTGTGAGAGACACTTATGAAGTATGCGAACAAATTTATACTGCTGAACAATAAGATTGATTAGCGATACAAAATATTTTATTAGGAGAACAATTAAATGAAAAAATTATACGGTTTATTAACTATAACTTTTCTATTCTGTCCAAGTGTTTATGCAAGCTCTCATTCACATTCGCACGATGACTCAGATCATAAGCATTATAGTAATCAAGAGATAATGGAAATAGCGATGTCAGCGGCTCCAGAAAATGTCAGTGGCAAGGCAACCATTATGGCATCAGATGGAGCCATTTTAAAAGAAGGAAGCAATGGATGGGTGTGTATGCCTGGAACTCCACCTAATGAAAATGTTAACCCAATGTGTGTTGATCCAGCCTGGCAAAACTGGTTACAAGCTTGGGTGAATCAAGATGACTATGATTCTGAATCGGCCTCATTTGGAGTGTCTTATATGTTAGTAGGTGATATTCCTGTGGATAATAATGAGCCATTTAACCAAGACCAAAGTAAAGGCGTCTGGGTAGCAGAAGGGCCTCATCTTATGCTGCTACTACCAGAAAGTTTAATGAAAGATCTCCCTAGAGATCCATACGCAGGTGGTCCCTATGTGATGTTTGAAGGTAGTGATTTTGTTCATGTGATGGTGCCTCTTGAGGTTTCAGAACCCTTAAATAGATAATAATAAATTTATTCTTTACTGGAGGCCCTAATGTTTTTTCTCAAGAAGCTATTTCTGATCAGTCTGTCTTCTATAGTTTTTTTCATTTCTAATAATATCTTTGCTACCACAATTATTCATGCTGGAAAGTTGATTGACGGTAAGGTAGATGCTGTTCAGTCAAAAATGACCATTGTGATTAATGATAATCTTATTACAGATGTAATTAAGGGTTATAAAAATCCTAAAGATGATGAGATTTACCTCGATCTAAAAGACCTTACTGTTCTTCCAGGACTCATGGATATGCATGTTCACTTCGGTGGAGAATATCAATCAAAAGCAGAGAGACCCTCAAAAGTTGAAAAAGAGATGGAGGCCATTCTTGCGACTCAAGATGCCTACGTCACATTCAAGGCAGGTTTTACCACAGTTAGACAAGTTGGTGATAGTGGCATGGTCGCAATCAGTCTGAGAGATGCCATCAACCAAGGCAAGGTTGTTGGCCCAAGAATATACACCTCAGGAAAGAGCTTAGCGACTACAGGAGGTCATGCAGATTCCACCAACGGCAGGGCTGTCAATAATTATGATTATCCATTACCAGAAGATGGCGTTGTTAATGGCCCTTATGAAGTTTATACAGCGGTGAGACAAAGATATAAAGACGGTGCTGATGGGATAAAAATAACAGTTACAGGCGGGGTTTTAAGTGAAGCAAAATCAGGTGATAACCCTCAGTTTACTCAAGAAGAAGTTAATGCTGTTGTAACTGCTGCTAAAGACTATGGAATGTGGGTTGCGGTTCATGCACACGGCGCAGAAGGAATGAAGCGTGCTATTCGAGCTGGCGTTGATTCTATAGAACATGGGACTTTCATGGATGAAGAAGCCATGGAACTTATGATTGAGAACGGCACTTATTATGTGCCAACAATTTCTGCTGGGGAGTTTGTCGCAGCAAAATCTAAAATAGATAATTATTTTCCAGAAATAGTTAGGCCTAAGGCAGCTAGTGTTGGCCCACAAATCGGCAACACTTTTTCTAAAGCTTATAAAAAAGGGATAAAAATAGCATTTGGCACTGATGCCGGTGTCCAACCTCATGGAACCAACTGGGAAGAATTTGTTTTCATGGTAAAAAATGGAATGCCTGAAATGGAAGCCATTCAATCTGCCACCATGGAAACTGCAAAACTTTTAAGGATTGATGACACTTTAGGGTCAATAGAAACAGGGAAAATAGCTGATATTATTGCGGTTAAAGGAGATCCTACAAAAGATATTTCAGTGCTTAAAGACGTTGCTTTAGTTATTAAGGACGGCACAGTCTACAAGTAGATTTCAAAAAATGATCACAGGGCCTTTTGACTCATTAAGAGAGTATATAAATACTCTGGAAGCTAATGATTAATAACCATAAAATTCATTTAATAGGTGTTCCAGGATCTCCTTACACTAGAAAAATGTTAGCTTTACTGAGGTTTAGGCATATCAACCATCTTGTCACTTGGGGTCAACCGCTCAATATTCTAAAGAAAAATAACATAGAGCCACCCAAGCCTGTTTTGTTGCCAGTTTGTTTATTTGAAGGGGATGAGGGTGTTATAGCAAAATGCGACTCAACCCCAATTATCAGAGATCTTGAAAATGACTTTACTGAAAGAAGTGTCATTC
>Ga0206678_10001930_pt1 | contig 13413 bp, 12 predicted proteins | sample M180m12015metaG_FD_155453 | JGI IMG/M metagenome (GOLD analysis project Ga0206678, IMG submission 155453) | Ammonia-oxidizing marine archaeal communities from Monterey Bay, California, United States - M1 80m 12015 | ecosystem: Environmental > Aquatic > Marine > Intertidal zone | place: USA... | reverse complement strand
TGGTTCAATAATGAGTATTACTGGAAATAGCGCAGACCCTGACTATTATTATTTCTATTATGATATTGAGGTTGAAGTTCCTTGCGAAAATACAACTACTGCTGTTTCTGAAAATCCATCATCTAAAGATTTACTAAAGATAGTTGATGTTTTAGGTAGAGAGGTTGATAGTAAAAATAACACTCCATTAATCTATTTATTTGATGATGGAACAGTAGAGAAGAAGTTAATTCTTGAATAATGAAGAAACATCTATTTCTATTTCTACTTTTATTTTTACCTCTAATTGTTTTCTCTCAACAAAAAAAAGAAGTACTTTTTGTTGGAAACTCTTATACTTATGGTAATAACCTCCCTGATTTGGTTAAGCAAATTGCCTTATCTTTTGGAGATACTCTTATATATGATAGCAGCACACCTGGTGGCGCAACCTTTAATCTACATACTACCAATACTCAAACAATTAATAAGATAAATCAGCAGGCTTGGGATTATGTAGTACTACAGGCCCAAAGTCAAGAACCTTCATTTTCCCCATCTCAAGTTGCAAATGATACTTATCCTTATGCACAGCAGTTGGTTGATTTAATTGCTGCTAATGATAGCTGTACAGAGCCAATATTCTTTATGACATGGGGTAGGAAATATGGTGATCAGCAAAACTGCCAGTTTTACCCACCAATATGCACTTATAATGGCATGCAACAAAGGTTGCGTGAAAGCTATTTAGAAATGACTTTTAATAATAATGCAACTTGTGCTCCAGTGGGTATGGGTTGGAAAAAATCAATAGAACTAGATAGTACTTTAAATTTATTTGCATCTGACAACAGCCATCCTAGTATTTATGGAAGTTATTTATCGGCTTGTACTTTTTATAGCACTATATTTAAAAAGAGTTGTATTGGTAGTACATACTGGCCAAATGGAATTGATAGCATTACGGCTTTAAGTTTGCAAACTATTGCAACCAATACTGTGCTTGATAGTTTAGTTACATGGAATATTTTTAATACTGAGTTCAGCTCACAACAGTTTCCTGACTTTCAGAATTTATCATCTAACTATGAAAGTGTGCTTTGGGATTTTGGTGATGGTACTTTTTCAACAGATGAGAATCCTAATCATATGTATACATCAGATGGAACCTATACTGTTACTTTAACTGCTTTTACTAATAACAACTGCATGCAAGATACGGCTACAGCTGAGTTTACTATTTATCCTACTAATGTTAATGAGTTGGATAATAAAAAGTCAGTTGTTAAAATTACTGATGTAATGGGTAGGGAAGTCCAGACAACTAACAACACACCTTTGTTTTATCTGTTTGATGATGGCACAGTTGAAAAAAGAATTATTGTAGAATAATTATTCCTTAATAGTAAGTCTCAAAACAGAACATGACGAGTTTGCTGCAAACTTATCCTTACCTGTACCAAATAGCATACTTTTAAAAGTATCTTTTTGAGGAGTACCTAGAATTAATAAATCATAGTCAGCTGTAAGTTCAGAAACTGATTCAGAAGGATCTTCTGACGTTTCAATCCTTAATATAGCTATATCCTTGTACTCAGTTAATAAGGACTCTGTGTTCTTCTTAATCTTTTTAAGATTATCTTTTGTATTATCTTCAGATACGACATGCAATAAAGTAAAACTAGCATTATAAAACTTACAAAGATTTGCAGTAGTGTCAATTAGCTTCCTTATGTCCCTGCTATTTGGACGAACTGCCAAAACTACTTCTCTAATATAACGAACACCGTTATCCTTAAAAAGCGCGAAATTTGAATTTATATTACTTACTATCCATCCTAAAGGATTATTTATTAAAAAACCATTACTTATTCTGCCGTCCCATGAAAGTAAAAGCCAATCAGATTTTGAATGATCAGAAAGCACTTGCATTGTATCTGATACATTATGAGTTACTATAGATTCAAAATCAAGATCTAATTTATTTAGATCTTGAACAATTGATAATTGTCTTTTTAATGATTTAATTTTTGGAGTCTCGCTAAGAACAGCATCTAAGAATGTTTGATCTGGAACTTCTTTAATATTAACTACTTGGATACTTTTCTTCTGATTAAGTGCAGCTCCTAGCTCAACTAAAGATTCAGGAGAGTATTCATTACCAAAAAGAGGTATGATAACACCTGCTTCAGGATTAATTTGCCCATCAAGCCAATCTTTATGTTTCTCATCAGATAGATTGTAGTTAGATATCTCATCATCAGCATTATCATCATTTGTTTTTCTAAAAAACAGGAATTTAGCAGCTCTATGTCCGTAATTTCTTAATACACCTGTTCTAGAAGCATTAATACCATAAGAATAGTAAATTATACTTCCAATTAAAGCTATTATTAATAATACAAGTATGGGCATCCATCCTAAGTAAAATAAAAGGACTAGACCACTAAATATACCAAAAAGCTGTACGTAAGGATATAATGGAGACTTATATGTAGGCTTATACCATTGCACAGCAGTCTCTCTAAGTACAATTACACAAATATTAACAGTAATAAACATACTCACTTTAAAAGCACTAGCTAACTTTACTATTTTCTCTACATCTAAAAATAAGATTATTAATGCCATCATAAGGCAAGTAAGTAATATTGTATTTATAGGAGTTAGGTGCTTTTCATGAATTTTAGCAAGATTACTAGGAAGTAGTTTATCCATAGCCATAGCAAAAGGAAATCTAGATGATGCTAAAACTCCAGAGTTAGCCATAGATATAAGTGTTATAACCCCAATAACGGCTACTCCGTAGGCAAACCATTCACCACCTAATATTGCGCCTAATGTGTGGATAGGCTTTATATCAGTTGCTAGTAGGTCGAGAGGAACGTTTCCAACAAGTGTATAGGCAACAGAAACATATATACTTGAGATAACAAGTAATGAAAGAAGCATTGCTAGAGGAATATTTCTGCTTGGATTTTTAACCTCTCCAGCTATTGCTGCAATCTTTGTAACGCCAGCATAAGATATATATACAAATGCTACGGTACTAATAAGCCCCATAGTTCCATTAGTCATAAATGGGGTTAATAATTGTTTATCAACTACTGGTATCCCTAAAAACAAAAGAGATAGTAGTGTTAATAAACTTAATATTACTATTACTAATTGAACTTTTCCAACCTTCTTTACCCCAAAAATATTGAGAAGCATAATAAGGATCAAAAATCCTATAGAAAAATACTTAATATAAATAGGAGATATATTTGTAAGGACCAAGAGATAAGCTCCAAATCCTACTAAAGCAAAGGAGCTCTTAAGTAACAGTGATAACCAAAGCCCAATTCCAGATATTGTTCCAAATAGTGGGCCTAACGCTCTTTCAATATAAACATATGCACCTCCTGATTTAGGCATTGCAGTAGCAAGCTCTGACTTAGAAAGAGCCGCAGGTAAAATACAGATAGCAGCTATTAGATAAGCTAGCCAGATAGAAGATCCAGTTTTTGCAGCAGCTATTCCTGGAAGCACGAAAATACCAGATCCTAACATACCTGCAACACTTATTGCAATAACAGCAGATAGGCTAAGTTTTCTTTCTAATTTTTTCATATTATGCAAATATAGTTTTTAATTATAAAAATAATAACATGCATAAAAAAAATTGAATTGTTAAATTTGCAGAAAAATAAATGGAATGAAGAAGTTAGTTCTATCTGATTTACATGAGAGTTTAGGAGGGAAGATGGTTGAGTTTGCTGGTTATAAAATGCCTGTACAATATGCTGATGGAGTAAAATTAGAACATCAAACTGTTCGTGAGGCAGTTGGAGTTTTTGATGTATCGCATATGGGTGAGGTTTTCATAAGTGGCGACAAAGCTCTTGATTTCCTTCAATATATTACTTCTAATGATGTAAGCAAACTTATCCCTGGTAAGGTTCAATATACTTGCCTACCTAATGCTGATGGCGGTATAGTTGATGACTTTTTACTTTATATGATTGCCAAAAACAACTATTTACTTGTTGTAAATGCATCAAATATGGAAAAAGATTTAGCTTGGATAAATAAGCACAATACTTTTGGATGTAAGGTTGATAATCAATCTGATAATTACTCTTTATTGGCTGTGCAAGGTCCAAAATCAATTAAGCTATTACAAGAACTTACTTCTGTCGATTTATCAGAGATAAAATACTATAACTTTAAAATAGGAAGCATAGCTGATATTGATGAAGTAATACTTTCAAGAACTGGTTATACAGGTGAGATTGGTTTTGAACTTTATGTTAAAAACGAATCAGTAAAACAACTTTGGGATGCTTTGTTTGCTACTTCAATTGACATGAAAGCTATTGGGCTAGCTGCTCGTGATACTTTGCGTTTAGAAAAAGGATTTTGTCTTTATGGCAATGATATAAATGATACAACATCTCCTATTGAGGCAGGTTTAGGTTGGATTACTAAATTTACAAAAGAGTTTATAAATCATGAAAACTTAAAAGCTCAAAAGGAGGGAGGTGCTACAAAAAAACTTGTTGGCTTAGAGCTTATTGATAAAGGAATTGCTAGAAATGGATATCCTATTGTTAATGCTGAAGGTGCCGAAATTGGTATTATTACTTCTGGTACTATGTCCCCAACTTTAAATAAAGCTATTGCTATGGCCTATGTTCCTAAAGAGCTTTCAAAAGTAGATTCTGAAATTTTAATTCAAGTTCGTAAAAAACAAATAAGAGCAAAAGTTGTTGCTATGCCATTTCTAAAGTAATGAGTGATAAAAAGAACATACAAGTTTGTTTTACTGCTGATCAGTTTAGTAAATATTCTGATGGAAAATCAACTGTTGTAGTTATTGATTTACTTAGAGCAACTTCTGTTATTTCCACTGCTTTTATGGAAGGGGTTAAAGCAATTATACCTGTACAAACTCTTGAAGAAGCATTGGAATATAAAGGAAAAGAGGGGTATATAGTTGCTGCCGAACGTAATGCAAAACCTATTGAAGGTTTTGATTATGGAAATTCACCTTTTCATTATATTAATGCTGATGTTGAGGGTAAAACTCTAGTGCTTACTACAACTAATGGTACTAAGGCTATTTACAATGCTAAGGAGCATAAAGTACTTACCGCTTCTTATATTAATATAGATGCAGTTGCAAATCATCTTATTGATGAATCAAATGATGTAATTCTACTTTGTTCAGGTTGGAAAGGGGTTTTTAACCTTGAAGATCCAATCTTTGCAGGAAGTTTAGCTAAGCTACTTTTGGAGTCTGGAAGATATGATTCTAATTGTGATTCTTTATTTGCATCTATGCAGTTGCTTAAAAGTGCTGAAGGAAATCTTTTTAATTATTTAAGCGATTCCTCTCATAGAAGAAGATTAAAATCTTTAAATATGGAGGATGATACTCGTTTTTGTTTAGCACCTCCAGTAAAGTCAGATATTATTCCAATTTTAAAAGATGGTAAATTGGTAGTTTTATAAGATGGAAAAGAGCTTTAAAATAGTTGTAGTTTTATTATTTTTAAGTTCAATCTTATATGCAACTATTCCTTGGGGTTTCTATGCTCATAAACGAGCAAATAGATATGCAGTTTTTACTTTACCTGAAGAGTTAATTGGGTTCTATAAAAAACATATTGACTATTTAACAGAACATGCTGTTGATGCTGATAAAAGAAGGTATGCAATAAAAGAAGAAGCTCCTAGACACTATATTGATATTGATCATTATGGTGAAAATCCATTTGAGATAATGCCGAGAAAATGGACTGATGCAGTTAATAAATTTACTGAAGATACTTTATTGGCTTACGGAATTGTTCCTTGGCATATTCAGACGGTTTATATTAGATTAGTAAAAGCATTTGAGAACCATGATGTTGATTATATTTTAAAGAATTCTGCTGATTTAGGGCATTATGTTTCTGATGCTCATGTTCCTTTGCACACTACCGTTAATTATAATGGACAGCTCACTGGTCAGAAGGGAATTCATGCTTTTTGGGAAAGTCGTTTACCTGAACTATTTGCAGATGATTACGACTATTTAGTCGGCACAGCTACCTATCGCTATTCTGTTTTAGATGTAGCTTGGAAAGCTGTTGAGGGGAGTTTTAATGCCTTAGATTCTGTACTTGATTTTGATAAGCAACTTTCGGAGCAATATGAACAAGATAAACACTATTCTTATGAGAAAAGAGGGCAGAAGACAATCAAGCAAAAGTCTGCAGAATTTTCTGAAGCTTATCATAAAATGTTAAATGGCATGGTAGAAAGGAGGTTACGACTTTCAATAACTACAGTAGGAGATTTATGGTTCTCTGCTTGGGTAGATGCTGGACAACCAGTTTTAGAGGGAATGCAACAAAGTGAAAATCCTTTTGTAGAAGAAATAAAGATAGATCATAAGATTACCTCAGATGATGCTAGAGGGCATACGCATTAATTTAAACTGGGATCTTTAGGCATATTTGCCCAAATAGCGTACTCTTCTTTTTTTGTTTTTATTAAATCACTCCAAAGTTTAGGAGTTGAGTAGTTCATGCATAATTCAATTGATGAATTATTAATTATCCAACCTTCATCTCTAATTTCATCATTTAGCTGTTCAATTCCCCAACCAGAATAGCCAGCAAAAAACCTTATTTGGTCTTTAGCTATCTTTTTCTCTGACATAAGCTCAAGCACTTTATCAAAATCCCCACCCCAGTACAATCCATTGATAACTTCTTTAGAATTAGGTATTAACTCACCTAAAGTATGTAAAAATTGTATGGAGTTTTTAGCAACTGGTCCTCCGATATAGACAGGGAAATCACTTAATGGTATGTCATTTAATATCTCATTTAAATGAATTTTAGTAGGCTGATTTAAAACCAAACCTATACTTTCTTCATCAGAATGATGTGTAAGTAACACAACACTTTTAAAGAAAACTGGATCCGTTAAAGTGGGCTCAGAAATTAATAATCTTCCTATTTTGGCTTTAAGCATAATTCAATACATTTGTAAAACTTTTGTAAATATACATTTTGAAATTTAATAGTACTTATGGATTTAAAGAATTTACGGCTTAATTATAAAAAATCATCAATTGATTTTAAGAATTTAGAAGACAATCCTATTTCTTTCTTTTTAAAATGGTTTGATGATGCATTAAAGGTAAATAAAGATGAAGCAAATGCTTGTGTACTCTCTACAGTGTCTGTAGAAAATAAACCTTCATCTAGGGTGGTTTTATTAAAATCAGTAAATGAGAAAGGATTTACATTTTTTACAAATTACAAGAGTAATAAATCCTTAGATATACAAAACAACCCTAATGTTTCTTTAAATTTTTATTGGCCAGAATTAGAAAGGCAAGTTAGGATTACTGGTGTTGCAGAACAGATATCTCCAAAAGATTCTGATGAGTATTTTAAAAATAGACCTAGAGAAAGCCAGATGGGAGCTTGGTTGAGTCATCAAAGCACTTCAATTGGTTTATATTATAATTTTATGGATACTTTAAATAAGCTAGAAAGTACATTTAAAGGTAAGGATGTTGAGAGGCCATTACATTGGGGTGGTTATTGCGTTATTCCCTCTAGAATTGAGTTTTGGCAGGGCAGACCCTCAAGGTTACATGATAGGTTGCTTTATGAGTTGGATGAAAATGTTTGGAATAAAAAAAGGTTAGCACCTTAAGTACTAACCTTTATCTTTCTGATTTGAAAGAAATTATTTCTTTTTTGCAGCTGTTTTTTTAGTTTCCGTTTTCTTTTTAGCAACAACTTTCTTTTTAGTTGCAGCTTTTGTTGCTACTTCCTCTTTTTTAGGTTCAGCTTTCTTTTTCTTAGGCATAACTATCACTTCAGCAGTTTTTCTAGGCCTTGTAACACCATAAGTTCCCATAAAGATCTTACCCTTTCTTGATTTTTTATCTCCTTTTCCCATAATCTATTTAGTTTTTGTCAAATATATGAATTATTTTCTTTTCAATTTCTTTAAATAATCTTCTTCTATTTGTGTAGAGGATTTTATACTATTTCTAAGCCATTGTAAAAGAACTTCATCTTTCTCAATATCTGATAATTTCCAATCAATATTACTGTTTCTCATCTTATAAGTTAGGTGTTGTAGGCATAGAGAAACTGATACTGAAATATTAAAACTTTCAGTAAAACCATACATTGGAATCTTCATTCTTTTATCGGCTAATTCCAAAGTTTCTTGGCTACACCCATTTACTTCTGCACCAAAGATTAATGCTGTTTTCTGGCTTGTAACATCTAAATCATAAAGTGTGCAGTCAGTATTATGTGGTGTGGTTGCAACAACTTGGAAACCTTCAGCTTTTAAATTTTTGATAGCTTCAATACTGTTGCGCTTCTGTTTATTGAACCTTTTGGTAGTAATCCATTTTTCAGCACCCATTGATACTTCTGAATCATCATTAAAAATATTGTCATTTTCAATAATATTAACATCTTGTATTCCAAAGCAATCAGCTGATCTTATTGATGCTGAAATGTTTCTTCCTTGAAAAATATTTTCTAGTACAACAGTTATGTGTTTTGTTCTTTGTTGAATTTTTTCTTCAAATAACATTCTTCTTTCATCAACTACAAACTCTTGAAGGTATTCAACTAAATCATGAGTTAATTTACTCATAATACCCTGTGGTTATTAGTGATTTTATTCCCTTGTAAAAACTGCTGAATAGTCATAGGATTTTTTCCTTCAGCTTGTAAATTTAAAATAGAGATTTCATTATTTGAAGTTACAATATTTAAATAAGATTTATTATCTGTTTTAATGCTTGCAAATTGTTTTGAATCTGACTTAATAACCTCACTTAAATGTATTTTAATTCTCTTTTGGACTCCTTCTTCATCTTGGAGTGTAAACCAGGCAGAAGGACAAATAGCAACATCTTTTAGTTTTGTTTGGCTATCTAAAAAAGGGGAGAGTCCTCTAATTAAATTGTGTATATCATTTGCAGATCTTCCCCAATCAATTTTAAGCAGTTCTTTGGTAAGTTTTGGTGCTTCCCTCATTTCTGAAGTTAGAACTTGAGCATTTTGTGTAGCATCTCCATCTCTGATGATCTCTAAAGTATTAGTTAATAGTTTACTTCCATTATTCATTAATGTATTATGAAGTTCTGCAGCAGTGGTATTATTAGTTAACTCTACTTTTTCTTGAAGAATAATTTCTCCAGAATCAATTTTATTGTCAATAAAAAAAGTGGTTATTCCTGTTTGGTTTTCACCATTAATTAGCACCCAATTTATTGGTGCTGCACCTCTGTAATTAGGAAGGAGGGAAGTGTGTAAATTTATTGTTCCTAGTTTTGGAATACTCCACACTTTTTCTGGTAACATTCTAAAAGCTACTACAACAAATAAATCAGCATTATAGTCTTTTAACTCTGCAATAAATTCTTCATCTCTTAATTTCAAAGGTTGTAAAACAGAAATGTTATTTTCTAGTCCTACCTCTTTTACTGCACAAGGTTTAAGTTGCTTTCCTCTTCCTTTTCTACTGTCAGGAGGGGTTACAATAGCAACAATTTCAAACCCTTTTTCTAACAAGTATTTTAGGTTAGTTGCAGCAAAATTTGGAGTTCCAAAAAATATAATTTTCATATTACAAATTTATAAATGTAAATTAATCCTTATCCTTTCCATTGGTATTTGTTTCCATACTTTCCAACCTTATCATTATCAAATAAAAAATTAAGAATATTTATAATTTCTTGCTCGTTTGTATTTGGAAGTAAAGTACATATTTCTTCTAAGGAATGTTCTTTCTCTTGAAGATATTCTTTAATCTTATTTGAGATTCTTAAAAATTCTTTATCCTTAATGTTTTTTCTTTTTTCAAGAACACAAACATCACAAACTCCACATTTTTCTGAATTTTCTTCAGCAAAATAATGAAGTAACATTTTACTTCTACATGTTTTTTTAGTACTTATGTAGTCTGATATTCTATTTAGTTTATTCTTTTCATACTCCTTTCTCTTTTCCCATTTAACCTCATTTAGTTGTAAGGCTTCAACATCTTTTCTGGCTTTAATAAAAGTAAGTTGAGGGTTATTGTTTTGCTCTTGATATTTTACAATTTCTAGTTGTTGGAGTTTAATTAATAAACGCTTTACTTCTGTAACATCTGAATTGTATCTTTCAGCTAGTTGTAGTTCATTTATAAATACATAATTATTGAATAAATTTCCATAAGATCTTAAAAGAAACTTTATAAATCTATCATAATATTTATTAGAAATCTGAAATTTATAAAGTTCGGAATTATTTACATTCATTATTAATTTAGAAGGAGTATGCAGAGCATCTGAAATTTTAAAGAGCTCTTCTTTTTCTAAATATTTTAATATGTTAAAAGTTTTTAAATAAGTTGTATTATACCTCTCGCTAAATTTTAGAATATTGAAAGGAATTGGTTCAATTGGTAAAAATCCCTCAGCTATTTGTAAGTAATTAGCAATATTTTGATAACACTTTTTTATATCTTTCATACTAGGATATCTAAGACTTAATAATTCCTCTTGTTTTCTAATATCATTACTATTTGCAAGAAGAAATGCATAAGCAGTTTCGCCATTTCTACCAGCTCTACCTGCCTCTTGAAAGTAAGCTTCAATTGTGGAAGGAAGTTCCATATGTACAACAAGTTTCACGTCTGCTTTATCAATTCCCATTCCAAAAGCATTGGTAGCTACCATTATTCTGGTTTGGTTTTTTGTCCAACTTTCTTGCCTATCATCTCTAATTTTTGCAGAAAGCCCTCCATGATAGAAATTGGCAGAGAATTTGTTTTCAACTAAGAAGTGAGTGATTTCTTTGGCAGCTTTTCTACTTCCAACATATATAATAACTGAGCTTTTAATTTTATTTAAAAGCTTAATAAGTCTTGATTTTTTGTCCTCTACATTATCAACTACATAACTCAGATTACCTCTAGAGAAAGAGGATTGAATCAAGTTTTTCTCTTTGAAATTTAAACTTTCTTGTATATCATGAATTACAGAAGATGTGGCAGTGGCAGTAAGTGCTAAAACAGGAATGTTAGGGATTATTTCTCTTATTTCATCAATATGCCTAAAAGCTGGTCTAAAATTGTGTCCCCATTCTGAAATGCAATGTGCTTCATCAACAGTTATAAGGTTTACATTCATTTCCTTAATTCTAGTCTGAACTAATTCGTTTTGTAATTTTTCTGGAGATAGATAAAGGAATTTAATACCTCCATATATGCAATTTGTCAGGGCAGTTTCTATTTCAGTAAAATGCATATTACTAGTAATAGCAACTGATTTTATTCCTTTAGATTTTAAGAAACGAACTTGATCGTTCATTAAGGCAATTAAAGGGGAGATGACAATGCAAATTCCTTCATTCAATAGAGCAGGTACTTGGTAGCATATTGATTTTCCACCTCCTGTAGGAAGTAAAGCTAAAGTATCTTTTTTAGCAATTACGGAATTAATAATTTCCTCTTGTTTTAAACGGAAACTAGTATGACCCCAATATTTTATAAGTACATCAACTGCATTCATGAATTTCAAAGATATAAAAAAAGCCCCTGCATATACAGAGGCTTTAACGCATTATATTATAATTTGTTATTCTTGATCAGCTAAAAAACGCTCAGCATCTAATGCGGCCATACAGCCAGTTCCTGCTGAAGTAACTGCTTGACGGTAAACATGGTCAGCTATATCACCTGCAGCAAAAACTCCAGGTATTTTTGTTTTGGAAGTTCCAGGTTCAATGATTAAATATCCTGCATCATCCATTTCCAATTGTCCCTTGAATAAATCAGAGTTTGGTTTGTGCCCAATAGCAACAAAAAATCCAGCAGCAGGAATAACTGTTTCCTCATTTGTAATATTGTTAACGGCAGTTACACTTTCTACTCCAACTGCTCCTGGCTCACCGTTAATACTTTTAGTATTATGATTGTATAATACTTCTAAGTTTGGTGTATTAAATACCCTGTGTTGCATAGCTTTTGAAGCACGCATTTTATCCCTACGCACAAGCATAGTTACTTTAGTACACATTTTAGCTAAGTAAGTTGCTTCTTCAGCAGCTGTATCTCCAGCACCTACAACTACAACTTCTTTTCCTTTATAGAAAAATCCATCACAAGTAGCACAAGCAGAAACTCCATAACCGTTTAATCTCTTTTCATCATCCATTCCTAACCACTTTGCTGATGCTCCTGTTGCAATAATTACTGTTTCAGCTAAAATAGTATCTTTTTCATCTACTTCTACTTTAAACGGACGCTCAGAAAAATCAACTTTAGTTACCATTCCCCATCTTGTCTCTGTACCAAAACGCTCTGCTTGCGCTTTAAAGTCTTCCATCATCTCAGGTCCTGTAATTCCGTCTTTATATCCTGGGTAATTATCTACATCAGTAGTAGTAGTTAATTGTCCCCCAGGCTGTAAGCCTTGAATTACAACAGGTTTCATGTCAGCACGAGCTGCATAAATTGCAGCCGTATATCCTGCAGGACCTGAACCTATAATTAGTACTTCAGTTTTTTCTATTTCTTCTGACATATCTATGCTTTTATAATTTAAAATGCTTCAAATAATTCTGGTGTATAACGCTCGGTAAAAGTAGTGTCTTTTTTTGCAATAACCTTATAATAAATAGCTCCTTTTCCCTCCCAAACACCAAGCCCATTATTTACATTGTGTTGTAAGTTCATTGGTTCAGCAAAAGGATTGCCATTCATTTGTTCTTGAAATTCTGTTGATCTCCAGAATTCAAATGGAGCTTCTTCAATTTGACTTATTCTAATTAGCACTTCATCAGCAGGAATAATTAAGCCTGTTGAGTCATCAACATGTTCTGTTTGAAAATTACCAAACAGTGCATCTTCTTTGTCGCCATATGTCGCACCACTAGTGCCGTCAACTTCTCCTCTATCAAAATAGGTAACAAAGTTTTTGATACCATTAAACCCCTCAAAATCATTACGAACTTTTCCCCAAAGTGCTTTTGCAAATAATAGGTCAGGTTCATTTTCGCCCCATCGATAATGTGTAATTCTTTTTGATTCTAACATGATATTGTTGCCAATGGTATCTGCATCATTATAACTAAAGTAGAAATCGCCATAATTTGGAAAAAGAAGATCCTCAACAAACCAAACGCTATCAACCATCTTCTCTGCTTCTGATTCAATGTTTGGTATTCCTGTAACTGACGTAATTGTGTCGTTATTGTAAATGATTTGTAGTTTATAACGCTCACCAATTATTGCAAATTCAGAACTAAATGCAAAAGGATCATCAATTGACATATCAGAGTAGATACCAACATCTCCTAAGGAGTCAATTGCATTAAAATATAATTGTAAACTAGTATTATCTGACATTCTAGTAACTGTAACATTAGC
>Ga0206678_10001927_pt1 | contig 13426 bp, 9 predicted proteins | sample M180m12015metaG_FD_155453 | JGI IMG/M metagenome (GOLD analysis project Ga0206678, IMG submission 155453) | Ammonia-oxidizing marine archaeal communities from Monterey Bay, California, United States - M1 80m 12015 | ecosystem: Environmental > Aquatic > Marine > Intertidal zone | place: USA... | reverse complement strand
ACCTATTCATCTTATTCATGTATCTGGAGCGTACCTACCTGCCGACATCTTTGTAAGATACCAAAAATCAAAAGGAAATGATGTTGCTTTCATTTCTGGGTCAGATGAACATGGAGCGGCTATAACATTACAATCCAAAAGAGAAGGTATCTCTCCTAAGGAAATAATAGATAAATATGATGATCTTAATAGAAAAACTTTTTCAGAATTTGGAATAGATTTTAGTATCTATCATAGAACTTCTTCTGATCTTCATCATAAAACATCTCAAGACTTCTTTTTAGAAATGCATAAAAATAATCAGTTTATTAAAAAAACGACTGAACAATTTTATGATGAAGAGAATAATCAGTTTTTGGCTGACAGATATATTTCTGGGAAATGTCCTAAATGTAATGAGGAAGAAGCTTATGGTGATCAGTGCGAAAAATGTGGAAGTACATTAAGTCCTAATGAGCTGATTAATCCAATATCTACTTTAAGTGGTGAAACTCCAATAAAAAAGAAAACATCTCATTGGTATTTGCCGATGCAAAATCATGAAAAATGGCTGAAAGAATGGGTAGAAAATGGTGAATTAGATAGTACTCATCATCATAATCCAAAAGAATGGAGAAGTCAGGTTTTAGGACAATGTAAATCTTGGTTAGATGGAGGTTTACAAGAAAGAGCTATGACAAGAGACTTAGATTGGGGAGTAAAAGTACCTTTATCAAAAGAAAATGGGAAGGTTTTATATGTATGGATGGATGCTCCTATTGGCTATATTTCTGCAACAAAACAATGGGCTGAGGATAATAATAAAAATTGGGAAGATTACTGGAAAGATGAAAATTCTGAGCTTATTCATTTTATTGGGAAAGATAATATTGTATTTCATTGTATTATTTTTCCGATTATCCTGAAAGCTAATAAAAGATATAATCTTCCTAAAAATGTCCCGGCAAATGAATTTTTAAATCTAGAAGGAGAAAAACTTTCTACATCCAAAAATTGGGCTATTTGGTTGCATGAATATTTAGAAGACTTTAAAGGACAAGAAGACTCTCTCAGATATGTGCTTTGCGCAACAGCTCCTGAAAGTAAAGATACAAATTTCACATGGAAAGATTTTCAAGCAAAAAACAATAATGAACTTGTAGCTATTTTTGGTAATTTTATAAACAGAGTTCTTGTTCTTACAAATAAATATTGGGATGGAATTGTTCCTCCTCAAAATTATCTTGAAGATTATGATAAGGAAGTTTTGGATAAAATCAAGGAATTCCCTGAAAATATTGGTAATTCTATTGAGAAATTCCGATTTCGAGAAGCTTTACAAGAACTCATAAGTTTGGCTAGATTAGGCAATAAATATTTGGCTGACACTGAGCCTTGGAAAATCAAGAAAACAAATGAAAAAAGAACGGAAACTATTATGCATATTTCTCTTCAAATTGCAGCTTCTTTATCTATTTTATCTCATCCTTTTCTCCCATTTAGCTCCAAAAAATTAAAAGATATGCTAAATCTTAATGAGTTGAATTGGGATGATGCAAAAAATTACAATCTTCCAGCTGGCTGGCAAGTAAATAAAGCAACTCTATTATTCATTAAAATAGAGGATGAAAAAATTAATACCCAAATAGCAAAATTAAAATCCTAAATTTTTGTAAATTGTGGCAAAAATTAATGCCATGAAAAAAATAATATTTCTTTTATCTTTTATCCTAATCTTTCATCTTTCATTTTCTCAATGTAATGGAAGATATGATACTGAAATTTTCAGTAGTATTACAAAAACAACAGTAAATTATTCTGATATATACTCTGATAATGAACATGAAATGGATGTCTATACTCCAGATGGTGATACAGAAACAAATCGACCTCTAATACTCTTTATGCATGGGGGATCTTTTACTGGAGGAACAAAAGAACTAATAGATTGTGTGGATTTTTGTGAAAGTTTTGCAAAAAGAGGATACGTTACTGCTTCTGTAAATTATCGACTTGCTAGCAATCCTATTAATTTTATGCTAGACCAAGAATTACAATATAGAACAGTATTTAAATCTATTGCGGATATAAAATCAGCTATTCGATATTTCAGAAAAGATTATAATAACGGGAATACTTATAATATTGATGATAACACTATCTTTATTGGAGGGACTTCTGCTGGTGGAGTAATTGCAGTAAATCTTGCATATGTAGATAATATTTCTGACCTCCCAACTTCACCAATAGACGTGCAATCCATAGCAAACAGTTTAGGGGGACTAGAAGGAGATGCTGGTAACGATGGATATAGTTCGCAAGTTAGCGGAGTAATCAGTTTTGCAGGAGGAATAAATGATGTAAATTGGATTGATAATTTAGATGAACCACTTGTAAGTATTCAAGGTGACTTAGACGAAACTGTAAATTATAATTGTGGCCCCGGATTAAACCTACCATCAGTTTTGACTCTCTGTGGTTCTGGAGAGATGCATCCACAAGCAGATGCTGTAGGATTACTTAATGATGTTTTAGTTTATCCTGGAGAGGCTCACACTTGGTTTGTTGCTGGAAATTCAAGCTCTAAATTTACTCAAGCGGTAGAATTTACAAAAGATTTTTTATACCCATTATTACCATGTAACTCAACAACTAATATATCTGTAATTAACTCAACAGAAAAAAAATTATTGAAAATTGTTGATATTCTTGGTAGAGAAGTTGAACAAACAACAAATCAAACTCTTTTCTATATTTATACAAACGGAGAAGTAGAAAAAAGAATAAGTATAAATTAGTATGCACAAACAAAATCTGGGAAGAAAAGGAGAAGAATTAGCTACAACTTTTCTGATAGAAAAAGGATTTGAAATTTTACACAAAAACTGGAGATAGAAAAAAGCAGAAATAGATATTATTGGTGTACATCAGGAATTTCTTGTATTTGTTGAAGTAAAAACAAGAAGTTCTGACTATTTTGGAAAACCAGAGGAATCTGTTACATCAGAAAAGGAAGAATTATATAAAACTGCATCTGAATATTTTATAGAAAAATATGAATTAGAAAATGAAATACGATTTGATGTTATTTCAATAATTGTGTCAAATAATAAAAACACTATTGAACATTTTGTAAGTGCCTTTTAATCTATCTTTGCATTAAATAATTTCAAATGAAAAATAACAGATTTAACAAATCAAACAAAAATAAGTCTTCTGAAGGAAAGAAATACGGAAGAAATAAATTTTTCTCATCAGATTCAAATTCAAAACCAAAAAAGAAAAGAATTGATGATGGATCAATGAGGTTAAATCAGTTTTTAGCACATGCAGGAATTTGTAGCAGAAGAGAGGCTGATCAATTAATTGAAGCTGGTGTTGTCCAAGTAAACGGGAAAGCTGTAACTCAAATGGGATACAGAGTTATGGAAACAGATATTGTGAAATTTAATGGACGAACTCTAAAAACAGATAAAAAAAGATATTTACTTTTAAATAAATCCAGGAATTATTCTTGCAGATTAGATGATTACGGGAAAAAAGATTCTGTTTTTGAACTTATAAAAGGATCTTGTAAGGAAAAAGTTTTGCCCGTAAACAAATTAACTAAAACACAAAGCGGGTTAATTCTTTTTACAAATGATGAAAAACTTTCAGCTAAACTTTCTCATCCTAAACAAGAAATAAAAAAGATCTATCATGTTAGTTTAAGTAAACCATTAAAGTCAATTGATTTTAAGAAAATAAAAGATGGTATTATTATTGACGGAGAAAAAATAAAAGTAAATTCCATTTCATATGTTTTAGACAAAGAAAAAACAGAAATTGGGATTGAACTAAAATCAAACAAAAGAAATCTATCTACAAAGATATTTGAAAGTTTAGATTATCATGTAATCAGATTAGATTTAGTGTTTTTCGGAGGGCTTACAAAGAAAGATATCCCAAGAAAGAAGAGTAGATTTTTATCTGAAGAAGAAATAAATATTCTGAAAAGACTATAATTTTATATAAAATTAAATAAATTTTCGTTATTAATTCTGATTAATGTAATTTTAGCTGTTAAATGAAGTCCTTTAAAAAAGTTTTAAAATATTTTTCTGTATTAATTTTAGTTCTAAGTCTATTCGGACTAGGTTTTACATTTTTATTTGCTGAAAAAATTGAAGGGATTGTTTTAAACAAGGTAAATTCAAAACTAAAAACTGGAATTTCTGTTGCAGATATAGAATTTTCTGTTTTTGCAAACTTTCCTTATGCTTCTGTAACTTTCTCAGATATTTTTATTCAGGATTCAAATTCTGACACATTACTCTTTTCCAAAAATTCTATTATCAAACTAAATGTTATTAGTTTAATTTCTGGAGATTATTCTGTAAAGAATATGGAAGTTCAGAAAGGAGAAATAAATGTTAAATATGATGAGAAAGGTATTCCGAATTTTAATATTTTAAAAGACACAAAAAAAACAGATTCTGACTTAAATTTAGATAGAATTTTGTTCACTGATTGTAAGTTAAGATATACAGATAAGTTAAATGATTATTTGATAAAATCGAATATAGAAAATGTTCTATTATCCTATTCTAACAATGAAGGGGATCATATTATAACTTTAGAAGGGGATCTTTTCATGAATAATTTAATAATTTCTGAGGATGATTATATTAATGAAAAAGATGTGTTTGCTTCATCCGAAATTACCATTTCAGAAAATAGTATAGATCTAAAATCATCAATACTAAATATTAATAATATAACATTTGACAATGTTCTTTTCAATAAAAATAATGAAAAATGGAAACTAACTAGCAAGACGGAAACTGAGTTAGATGAGATATTAACTACTATGCCTGAAAAGTTCAAATATATGTTTAAAGAACATGAAATAAAAGGAAAGATAAAAGCGGATATTTTAATTGAAAATGATGGATTATCAGAATACCCTTTTTGTAATGTGGATTTTAAGTTAACTGAATCTTTTTATAAAAGTAATTCTCAAGATTTCAAACTTTCTAAAATATCATCTGAAGGAAATTTTAATAATGGGGGAAATAGAAATTTTAAAAGTTCAGAATTTCGTTTTTCTAACTTTAACTCTATAAAAAATAATGGATCTTTAAAAGGTGATTTTATATTTTCCAATTTGGATAATTATTACCTGAATGCAGATATATATTCGTCTTGGGAGTTGTCCGAATTAAATAACTTTATTGATGACTCTCCTTTTCATAACATCAAAGGTTCGGTTAAAGGCCAGATTAATTATAAAGGTAACTTCAGTTTTAATGAATTAATGAAGGAATACATTAGAAAATCAGAGCATACAGCAAACCTATATTTTAAAAATGTCTTCTTTAATTATAAAAAGTCAGATCTAAACTTTTCATCAAAAAAGATGAATTGGGAAATAAAAGATCATAAGGTGAAAATTGATGATGTTATAAATATCAGTGATTCGGAAATGGATTTTGATGGAGAGATAATTAACTTAATTTTATACATACTTGACCAAAAAGAAGAGATTTCCGTGAAAGGAAGTATGAAAAGTAAGAAAATCAATTTTAAGGAATTATTTAAAATAACGGAATTAAATGATGATACTGAGAAAGGAGAATTTATAAGTGTTTTACCAAATTGGATTAACTGTGAATTAGATTTGAATATAGATCATCTTATTTATTCTGATTTTTCTGCTTCCTCCATTAGTGGTGAATTAATTTACGACAATAAAAAACTGAAATTATTTTCTGAAAAACTGAAAATGGATGCTTTGGATGGAAAAATCAATGTAAGTTTTGATTATTTCGAAAATAAACTTCATGATTTAATATTAAAATCAAATTGGGAATTTACTAAAATTGATATTGCAAAAGGGTTTAGTAGTTTTAATAATTTCGAGCAAACATTTATAACAAATAAAAACATAAAAGGAATTGGTTCTGCTACAATGTATTTGCAATCTATGTGGGATAAAAATTATAAATTTTATTCTCCATCATTAAATATGAATTCAACTTTAAAGATAGAGAATGGTGAATTAATTGATTTTGAACCAATGTACGAACTTTCAGATTATGTTAGTTTGGAAGAACTAAAAAATGTAAAATTTGCTACATTAGAAAATAAAATCAGGATAGAAAATGAAGAAATAATTATTCCAAAGATGGATATTAACTCATCTGCAATGAGTGTGTTTATATCCGGGACCCATAGTTTTGATAATATTATGGACTATAAAGTAAGATTATTATTGTCAGATGTTTTGAGTAAAAAATCAAAAAATAAAAGTAATATTGATAAGGAAAATTATAGCATAAATAAAAGTGGAAAAACCACTATTCAATTACACATGGAAGGACATGTTGATGACCCTAAAGTATCGTTAGATAAAATAAAAATTAAACAAGATATTTTTAAAGAAATAAAAAAAGAAACGAAAGAGGTAAAAGAAATTATTGAAGAAAACATTTTAAATAGTACGAAAAAAGATAGTTCTGAAGAGGACGAAAAGGAAAAAGAGGAAACTGGTATTGAATTAGAGTGGGAAGATGAAGAATAAAAAACTATGAATTTTTATAAAAGAAAACAAAAGTGGAAATATATATTATTTGCTGTTGCAATAATAATATCATCTCTTTCTATAATTCTAACTAGAGACCTTGAAAATTCTCTTGAAGAATCAATAAACTCCTTAAGTCAATCAATTGAAACATTAAAACAAAATGAGGAAACTCTGAAGAATGAAGAAGCGGATAATATGAGAAATTTCGCTAAAGCTATTCAACATTTAAATAATATGAACCCAAACATTGAGGGAGATTTTTCTTTTTCAATGGAAATAATAAAACAGAATGTTAATATCCCACTAATTCTGATAGATGAATGTCATGATGTTTTACAGTACAGGAATATAAATATCCCAGAAGAAATTGAAAGTGATGAAGTAAAAAAGAAAGAGTATGTACTCTTAGAGTTAGATACTATGCGAAAAGTGGGAGATTCTATTTTTATTGATGTATCTGGAGAGAAACAAACTTTGTATTATAAAAATTCAAACATCTTAGATCAGACATCTAAGATGCATCTATTTACATTAGAGAAACAAAGTTTCACTAAAGATATCATAAATGAAATGCGTTGGTACCCGTATTATCAATTAGCTTTTATATTGCTATTTGCAATTCTTGCTTATTTAATTTTTAATGCAGCAAAAAAATCAGAACAAAACCAAGTTTGGGCCGGTATGGCAAAAGAAACAGCTCATCAGATAGGTACTCCTCTTTCATCTTTAATGGCATGGTTAGAACTATTAAAACAAAACCCGGAAAATGAAAGTATGACAATTGAGATGGAGAAAGACCTAATAAGGCTTGAAACAATAACTGAGAGATTTTCAAAAATTGGATCAAAAACCGAATTGCATCCTGAAGACATTAATGAATTAATAATGGAATCGGTTGAATATATGGAAAAACGATTTTCTAATAAGATTAATTTTATACAAAATATAAATATTAAAAGTTCAAAAATAAATCTGAATAAGGTGTTATTTGTATGGGTATTAGAAAATATTTGTAAGAATGCTGCAGACGCAATGAAGGGTGAGGGTACTATTAGTATTAATTGTTCGGAAGATGAGGAAAATGTTAGTTTATATATTTCTGATACTGGAGGTGGAATTGATGCGTCAATTATTAAATCAATTTTTATGCCTGGTATTACCTCAAAAAAGAGAGGTTGGGGTCTAGGGCTTTCCTTGGTGAAACGAATTATTGAAGATTATCATAAAGGTAAGATATTTGTAGAAAGTTCGTCTGAAAAAGATGGGACTACATTTGGAATTTTATTGCCAAAAACCTAAATACTACAACTTCCTAGATTATTTTTATTCAGGTAATTTTGATGATACTCTTCAGCTCTGTAAAATTCTGAAGATTTAATTATTTGTGTTTTAATTGATTTCTTCCATTTTTCTTGTTGTGTTTTAACTGAATTTTCAGCAGTTATTTTCTGTGGATTAGACGTGTGAAAAATTACCGAACGATATTGAGTTCCTGTGTCGACTCCTTGCCTATTTAAAGTAGTTGGATTATGATTATTCCAAAAAATATCAAGGAGTCTCTCATATGAAATAAATTCTTCATCAAAATATATTTCTATTACTTCTGCATGATTTGTATTTCCCTTACAAACTTCATCATAAGTTGGATTTTTTGTGTTTCCACCCATATATCCAACCTGAGATTGATAAACACCTTTAGTTTCACTAAATAGTTTCTCTACAGTCCAGAAACAACCCGCTCCAAAATAGGCACAACTTAAATTTTTATACTCTTTAAATTGTATGCTTAATGAATTAACGCAATGCCTTGTGTCCTTCTCTGTTATTTGTTCTCCATGAAAAACATGCCCCAAATGTCCATCACATTTACTGCAACAAATTTCTGTTCTTACTCTACCACCGCTTAAATCTTCATATCTATTTATTGATCCTTCAATCTCATCATCAAAAGAAGGCCAACCACACCCAGAATTAAACTTATCTTTTGATTCATAAAGCGGAGCTTTACAAGCTCTACAAATAAAAATTCCAGCTTCAAAGAAATTATTATATTCCCCAGAAAAAGGAATTTCCGTTCCTTTATCTACTATTATTTCTCTTTCTGATTGAGATAAATGTGAAAAATGATTTTCTGTCATATTTTTTTACAAAAATAAAAAAAAGCAGCTATTTCTAGCTGCTTTTCCATTATTAACCAATAAGAATAATTTAGAAATTTAATGCTGTTGAGTTTGCCTGATAGACATAATTAAATGTGAAATAACCTCCATACGGATTTGTACTTGGGTTCATATTATTATAAAATGATAAGATTTCCATTTTTGCAAATTTACCATCATGAGTTCTGAAAACTAGAATTTTCCCTGCAATTGGAGATATCATATGAGTAGTGAAATCATAATGACACCAACCTGAATCATTAGCTCCAGAATCATCAGTAATTGATAAAGCAGTCTCACTGTCTTGCAAAAATAAAGATTCATCAATAATAGTCACATCTGAAAGAGTCGTACCTTCAACAATGTAAGCGGCTGCAACACCAGTTCTGTTTGGTTCATTTACTCCAAAAACTGAGCCACCATTTACAATTATAGTCGTTCCGCTAAATCCAATATCCCAGTTTCCACCATCAACGATATCTCCCTCTGAAAAAGAAAATTTTGTGTACTCCCCAATCTGATTCCCTAATGTGTCAATTGTATAATTTGATGCATTTAAATTTGAAAAATATCCTGAAACTAATTGATTACAATTTGCATTCCAAAATGGATTAGATGGTGAATTTGGAAATACAATCATTTCTGTAGATGATAACTCTATATCTGAAGTGTCTTCTAACATTTGTGTTTGGTGAGTTACATAATCATAAATATAAGCTTGCTGACATTCTCCGCAAGAGTCAATCATAGCTACTCCGTTTTCAATTCCGTTGCAATCAAAAACTTTTGGTGTTTCTTTATCACAAGAGGTGAAAGAAATAGCAACTGAAATAGCTGCAACTAATGTTAATTTTGTTTTGTTCATTTTTTTTGTTTTTTGTTTAATTTTATATTAAGGTTAATAAAGTAATTTCTGCCAGAAATATGGCTTAAGTAATTTACATTTGAATAGTTCAGAATATTATTTATTCCTATTTGTACTGAAGTATTATAAAAGGTTTTTGTTACTCCAGAATTTAAAATAAAATATCCGGAAATAAATTCATCATATTTATCTAGAATTGAATTACCATTAGAATCAAATAAAGCAAATTTACTTCTGTATGTTGTCCTGAGATTTAATGATAACTTTTTAGATGGAATAGAGTAATATATTTTAGCGTTTGCTGTATGCCGAGACCTATTAAATAAAGAATAGTAATCATCTTCAGAAAGTTTAAAACTACCATTCTCTACATCTAATGCAAACACATCTCCATTTTTTATCTTATTTATCGCATCTACATCTTCAGAAAACAGAAGTTGATAGCCAACATTAAAAGAGAGATTATTCGTAAATTTAATATCAATATTGCTTTCTAATCCTTTTGTTTGAACTTCTGAAACATTGAAATAAGAAAAAATTGAATTTCCATTATTTCTGTTTGCAATAAGCTTTGGTTCTATCAGATTATAAATATCATTCTTAAAAAAATTTACATCTAAATTAATTTTAGTGTGTATTTTATGTGTAATTCCTAAATTAATATTCAAAGAATTTTCAGAATCTAGAGAAGTCCCAATGTGATCAATTGGATAAAATAATTCTTGTATTTCACCATTATTATCTAGAAATGTAATTCGGTCTTTTGCGATTATACTTCCTAATACTGTATATCCATTTGTGGAATTTGCAAAATCAAAATATAATTGTCTGAAATCTGGAGTTTTATATCCTGTACCAACAGATGATTTAATAGTAGTGTTTTTTGAGATAAAATATGAAAGCGCAACTTTGTTACTAAACTGGGAACTATATATTTTATAATAATCATATCTGCTTCCTGTAATTAAATTAATTTTATCTCTTATCCCAATATCAAATTGTAAAAATGAATATGTAGATGTGTTGTTTGGAATAATACTGAAATCAGTTCTGTCTAATGATTCATTATTAATTCCCATTCCTAGAATTACATTATTTTTATTCTTATTATAGATAAACTTATATTCTGATTTTCTTAATTTTTGATTGAAATAAGAATCAGAAAAACTTTCTCCATTCTGAAAATCAAGAAATTGTTGTGTTTTATAATTAGTGAAATAATAATCTAATTCATGTTTAATATTTTCAGAAATTAAGTGTTTTATAATTAAGTAAGTAGTGAAATTTTCTTGATTATTATTTCCATCTAAAGTTTCAGAATTATAAATTCCAGTTTCTTCTTGTTGTTCTTGAAATAATGAAACTTTTGATTCAATATTTATCTTTTCTGAAATAAAATATTTTATGTTATTTGAAAGAGTAAAATTATAAAAAGGAGTAACTGTTTGATAATCATCATTTTCATTCAAATCATAACCATCTGATTGTATGAAATGAAAAGAGTTTCCTATCTGAAATTTATTCGTTTTATATTTGATATTTATGGATGAATTTAGAGTATTATAAGATGCTAGTTTTAATGAAATATCAGAATTAAAACCAATTTTTTTATTTTCTTTTGTAATAATATTTATTACACCACCTATTGCTTCAGATCCATACAAACTAGAGGAAGCTCCTCTTACAATCTCTATTTTTTCAATATCATTTACAGATATTCTTTTTAAATCTAATATCCCGGCTGATCTGCCAATAATTGGTAATCCATCAACTAATATTAAGGTATATGATGGGTCTAACCCTTGTAATTGAACTCCTTCCCCTCCAATATAATTTGTTGTAGTGATAATTCCAGTTTGTTCTTCCAAAATGTCATCTAGTGTTACTGCTCCGCTTTCATATATTTCTGTAGAGGAAATTATAGTAGTTGGAATTGGTAGTTTGTCTAAAGCTTTCTCAGATTTTGTTGCTGAAATTATTATTTCTTCTAATTCGGATAACATTAAACTAGTATCTATTGCTGTTTGAGAAAAACAAATTATTGGACAAAAAAAAACTAATATTAGTTTATTCATTAATAACCCTCTTTAGAATTTGTGTTTGCTTGAAAACAGAATTTTTTAAACTATTAACAGAAATAGTTGCTCCAGAAATACCATCAACTTTATTATTTAACTCAAATTCAGAATTAAATGACAAACCAATAAATTTATTTAACCATTTTTTATTGCAAATTTCATAACCATAATTTTCTCTATACTTTAAAACTTCAACTTTAAGGATCTCTGCCTTGTTATTGTAAATAATAAAATAATCAAAAGTTGTGTTTTTTGAAAAAGATGTTGAGACGATCATATAGCCAATTATACTATCATTTTCGGTAATTATTGTAATTTCAGAATCGTGCTCTGATAGACTAATAATATAATCTCCGCTATTAAAAGTTTCAGAAATAGATTTATGAATCTTTATTCTGAAATTCTTGTTTTCTTTCCATTTTACTGAAGTAAATGAAGTTAAAAGTAAGCCAATAACAATAAATATTATCAGCTTAATTATGAAGTTATTATTATTCATGGATTTAATCAAAGACTGAAAACTAATTAAAACCATATTGCTGTTCCTAAATTAATCTGATATGTTTTTCCATCAGATCCTTTATCGGATTTGATCTGATAATCTGCTTTAAACATAGCTCCTTTAGATACTTTATATCCTATTCCGAATGTTAAGTCAGTTCTGTTATAAGAGTCGTTAATCAATAAGTCTCCATCCGTTTCATTATGTGTATTATAATTTTCGAATCTTACAAATGGGATTAATTCATTTGTAATTTTATTATTTTCTAATATGTTGTAACCTATTTCCGAATAATACCCAGAAATAACAGACCCTAAATCTGATTTTGTTTTTTCGTTATATTGTAAAGTGTTTGATAGATTCCCTAAAATATATTGTCCTCTAAATTGAAACGCTCCTTTATTATACCTAGAATCTAAACCAAACATTTGTATCCCAATAATTGTCGAATCGGCTGACTTTACATCATTCTCATTATTTAAATCTAAACTATTATAAGCGCTAGATTCAGATTCTCCAATATAAGTAGAAAGTCCGATATTTAATCCAGGAATTGCTGTATAGGTAAATCTAGAAGCAAAATCAGCAGATGTCATATAGGATTTTGCTCCTTTTTGTCTTCCTCCTCTCAACCCACTTTTTCCACTAAAATTTGCTGAACCATCAAAACCATTAAACCCATTAACTAACATAAGTTCATACGATAAAGTATTATCCATCATTCTTCCGTTTACAGAAACACCCATCTCTCTCCAGGTAGTTGGTACTATATATTTATCTACATTTGTTCTTTCTACCCCGTTAAATGTTGGAGGTTCATGATATAAATTTTGAATTCCCATTGGAATTAACATTAAACCGGCATTTACTGAAATATTATCTTTAATTATATGGCTCAAAAACGCTTGCTCTACATAAACTTCTGTAACATGTTCTAGTTCAATCTCAGAAACAAAAGAAGTTTTCTCATTAAAATTATATCCGATAAAAGTTACTAATCTATGCACGTCTAAAGATGCATTATAATTAATCCCAGAGTTTAATACTTTGTTATAATCTACTTGTCCGTATCCTCCAATATGAAGACCTTGGTTAGATGCAATAATTTTTTCAGCAGAGTTTTGAGCGTTTAGTGTTGTTAATGATGAGATTATTACTCCCATTAATAGTGCTTTTTTCATTATAATTGTTTTTATTTAGACTTATTATAAATAGACTGCAAATGTAAAAGCTTTTTTATATTCGCAAAGTAATTTTTAATTTATTTATTTGTTATTT
>Ga0206678_10001906_pt1 | contig 13509 bp, 13 predicted proteins | sample M180m12015metaG_FD_155453 | JGI IMG/M metagenome (GOLD analysis project Ga0206678, IMG submission 155453) | Ammonia-oxidizing marine archaeal communities from Monterey Bay, California, United States - M1 80m 12015 | ecosystem: Environmental > Aquatic > Marine > Intertidal zone | place: USA... | reverse complement strand
GATCATCTCGGGCTTACGCTCTGGATTTTGCAAGACATCCACTTCGGAAAAGGAAGCGCCCTTTTCGTTCAAGAGCCGCTTGGCCGCGTGACAAAAGCCACACAAGGGTGACGTGTATATTTCGATCTGGGGCATAAGACCTGTCCTTTAGGTATTCCTGTTCTGTTATTATTTAGGCGCGCTTTGCTGCGCGCGCCAGTACAGATACACAGACATTGCTCGCCCCAGATGCCAGACAGACCGCGGCACAGGCCTCAAGTGTAGCGCCAGTCGTTAAGACATCATCGATCAATAAAATGTCCCGCCCTACAATTCGATGCCGACGCTTGGGTGCGATACGCACAGCATCGGCAAGAATTTCGCTGCGCTCGGCCAGAGTTTTGCCATCCAACGAAGAAGTGCGCTTTGGACGTTCCAGCAAATCAGGGCACCAGTCCAATCCAGTAAGCTCCGCCAAGCACTTAGCCATCAAGGCGGATTGATTGTAGCGCCGCTTTAACAGTCGGGTCCAATGCAGCGGTACGGGCACGATGAGTGTTCCTTCTGTCACAATATCACGCGTTGCCGCATGCATCCACCGCGCAGCAGGACGGGCGATTTCCTGGCGGTCTGCATGCTTCAAGCCCAGCACTAGTTTGCGGCCCATTCCCGAATAGACAAGTGCCGCACGACCTTTATCCCAAGACCGTGGCGTGTGCAGGCATCCGTCGCATTTGATAGGTTCGTCATCGACTTGCCCCGGCAAAGGGGTTCCGCAAACGTCGCAGGCGGCTCCGCCAATGAACTCTGTTTGTCCCCAGCAAGATCCGCACAGACCAAAGTCACTATCGACAATTTCGCCACAGCCAAGGCAGGTTGGCGGATAAATTACCGCTAAAGCCATTTGTAAAATACCCATTGTAAACCTATCCTTGCCCGATGACCAAACCTCAGCCTTTTGCCGATCTGCATGCTTTGAACCGGAACCGAAACCGTGCCGATCCGGGTGCGCTATTTCTCCAACGCGCAGCACAATCAGAGGTGGAAGATCGCCTTGCTATGGTTAACAAAACGTTTCAATTTCCAACAATTGTGGCAGCGCATCCGTCGCTTTGGGTTAATCGCTTTGTGCAGGCCAAAATTGTTCCAGAGACAGAAACGTTGCCTCTGGAACCCGGTCAGCATGATCTGGTGGTTCATAGCCTTGGCCTGCATTGGGCCAATGATCCCGTCGGGCAACTGATCCAATGTCGCCGCGCGCTTGCGCCTGATGGGCTGATGCTGGGTGTAACACTTGGCGGGCAAACACTGCACGAATTACGCGCCTGCCTGGCAGAGGCGGAAAGCGTCACTACTGGCGGGCTGTCACCGCGCGTGGCCCCAATGGCCGAAATTCGTGACTTAGGCGGGCTTTTGCAACGTGCTGGTTTCGCGCTGCCCGTGGCCGACTGCGTACCACTCAGGGCCGTATATAAGTCAATGTGGCACCTGATGCGTGATTTACGCGCCATGGGAGAGGCGAACGCCATGGCCGCTCGCGGTCGCAATACCATGCGCCGCTCTATCCTCGACCATGCTGCCGATAGCTATGTAAAAAATTTTCCAGCAGATGAGGGCGGTATAATTGCAACCTTTGAACTTATTGTGCTGACTGGCTGGGCGCCGGATGCAAGCCAGCAGAAACCAATGCGGCCCGGATCTGCAAAGGTCCGACTGGCGGATGCCTTGCAAACAAACGAAAAGTCGCTGTTTGATTGACCTGCGGCCAAAACCGTTTATCTGAAGCCTATTCTCATGAATGGAACCGACCGAGATGCTTGATACCAGCAAAACCGCCGCACGCCCAGCGCATGCAGCCGAAGATCATCCCGCGATCCCCCCGGCCCGCGTAGGCGTATTGCTGGCGAATCTTGGCACACCAGACAATTATGATTACTGGTCAATGCGCCGGTATCTGAACGAGTTCCTATCTGATCGCCGGGTTATCGACTACAGCCCATGGATTTGGCAGCCCCTTTTGCAGCTAATCATCCTGACGAAACGGCCATTTTCTTCAGGTGCTGCGTATAAATCTATCTGGAATCACGAGGACGGCGAAAGCCCCTTGATGACAATCACCAAAGATCAGACCATCAAGATCAAAGAGGCAATGCACGCCCGTTACGGCGATCAGATCATGGTTGATTTTTGCATGCGCTATGGGAATCCATCGACCAAGTCCAAAGTCCGCAAGATGGTACAGGCTGGGTGCCGGAAAATCCTATTTTTCCCGCTCTACCCGCACTACGCTGGCGCAACTTCGGCCACGGCGAATGATGAATTCTTTCGTGCGCTGATGGAAGAAAAATGGCAGCCCTCTACGCGTACTGTCGAACCATATTACAACCATCCAAAATACATCGAGTCGTTAGCGCAATCGATAGAGAAAACCTATGCCGCGTTGGAAAAGCGTCCGGACATTCTGGTTTGCAGCTATCACGGTGTGCCCAAAAGATACCTGATGGAGGGTGACCCCTATCATTGCCAATGCCAGAAAACGACACGCCTACTTAAGGAACGGCTGAGCTGGGCAGACAGGGAAATCAAGACGACGTTCCAATCCAAGTTCGGGCCAGAAGAGTGGCTAAAACCTTACACGGTAGAGGAAGTGGCCCGCCTAGCAGAAGCTGGGAAGAAAAACATCGCAGTTTGCGCTCCGGCTTTTTCTGCCGATTGCATAGAGACGCTGGAAGAGATCAACGAAGAGATCAAAGAAAGCTTTGAAGAGGCGGGCGGAGAGCACTTTACTTATATCCCCTGCCTCAACGACGATGACGCACATATAGATGCGCTCAGCACTGTCATTGAAGAAAATCTTCGTGGTTGGTTAGAATAACGATCAAAACTACGCGAAACACAAAAAAAAGGCGGCGCTTGTAGCACCGCCTTTTTTATTTGTCATTGTTAGCCTTAGTCTGAAGTAGCCGCAAGTACTACAGCCAACAGCATCAGCGGCAACAGGATACCAGCTGACGAGCTTGTGGCTTCTTCAACTACCACTGGCGCTTCAATGATCGGATCGGCAGGTGCGCCGGCAAAAGCAGTCGAAGCAGCGGCTGTCAAAGCGGCGGCGAGAACGAGTTTCTTCATGTTAACCTCCAAATACATGCGCCAAATCTAATATTTGGATCGCACAAAAGAAATATGCAGTTTCCGTTCTAAACAGTATTCGGGCTGCAATGCAAACCTTGTTTCATATGGTCACCAGCACTTACGTGGTAACGTCGTCAAATTAGCAACACTTGCGTGCCGACTTTTGCCATGCCGAACAGTTCAGAGATGTGTTCGTTGTACAGTCCGATGCAGCCATTTGATGATTTACGCCCAATCTTGCGGGTATCGTGCGTGCCGTGAATCCGATAATATGTCCAACTCAAATACAGCGCATGGGTACCCAGCGGGTTTTCTGGGCCTGGTCCGATAAAAGCTGGCCATTCAGGATTTCGCTTCAGCATCGACGGGGTTGGCCGCCAGCTAGGTCCTTCGACCTTTTGAATGACCTTGGTCCGTCCGCGGCGGGTCATTTCCTCAGTCAAGGGGATGCTTGACGGGTACAGCTTGTAAACAGTCTGTTCTTCGTTCCAGTAGTGCACAGCACGGCTGTCGATGTCTACTAAAATTGCTCCACCGCGCAAATTGTCGAAATAAGATTCCCACGACAACGTACGGAAGCTTGAGATATTGCGGCGCACCGAAACTGTCGGATCACGTTCCGCCTGTCCAGCAGGCAAATCTTGTGCCAACGCAGGTGCGCCCAGCACCGCAGCTGACCCGGCAAGAAAGGCGCGCCGGCTGGGAGTTTTAAACGTTTCTTCTGACATATATTCCACCCGTTAGTTGCGTTAAGCAATTGAAAGCAACCTTATTGCTCAAAAGGCTCAGTCGCAAATCAAACAGATGTTATCTTGCGCGATCTTTCTGATGTTTGTTTGAACTCACTTCCGGAAAGGTGTACCGTCGCGTCTAATAATAACAACATGAGCGGTACAATGAGGGTCCTTTCTGTTCTTTTGATTGCTCTTATTTCACTTGCGGCATGTGATGTTCCAAGCGCGCCTACCCTTGGCGCAGATGGTCGCCCGCTTCCAAAATTGTACCGCATCCGACCCAATGACACAGCCAAGCTGCAATTTCGTATGCTCGATTCGGTTAACGCGTTGCGCACATCCCAAGGGGTCGACGCAGTTGACTTAAATCCGCAGCTCAACGCTGCGGCTGCGACACATTCGCGTGACATGGCCCTGCAAAACCGACCTTGGCACTTTGGATCGGATGGATCGTCGCCTATCGATCGACTGGCACGGGTAAACTATAGCGGTACGCTGTCAGGTGAGACTATTTCAGAAACTTACGAAACTGAACTCGAGACATTGGCCGCATGGATGGCACAATCCGACACACGGCGAACCATTTTAGCACCATCCGCACGCGACATGGGCTTTGCTTGGTTCCAAGAGCCCAATGGCAAAATTTGGTGGACATTGGTACTTGGAGATCCCTCAAAGCCACCGATGGTTCCGACGACCAACCCTGCAGCAACACGGTTGGTCCCTGCAAGCGTCGACACCCCAGAGCTAAACGCCGTGGACGACACAGATGAAGAAATTGTAACAGTCACCACTCTGCCCAGTAGTTGATCACAGTGTTTGACGAGATGTCCGAAATATCAGGCGGAATATAACGCGTTAAAACCTCTGATTTTCAGTTGGTTTTGGATATTGTATTTTTTCACCGGGCGCTTCAGGGATTAATCTGGATCGGAGTTCCATTGCGTACCATTGCGTATACATCTTCCATCTGCCGATCGGTGATAGCGATGCAGCCCCATGTCCAGTCTTTTTTGTCTCGCCGATTAAGCGTAGAATTGCCGTGGATGAAAATATCTCCGCCCGGGCTTTTGCCAAGCGCGGCGGCCTGAGCCTTATCTTTCGCATTGGGGTAAGAAATACCCAGTGACAAATGGAACTTGCTGTTTGGATTGCGGCGGTTGATTTTGTACAGTCCTTCGGGCGTCTTGCCATCACCCTCGACCATTTTTTCGCCTCTGGGTGCAAACCCAAGGTCAATTCGATACGTTTCGAGAACCTTGTCGCCGTGGAACAAATACATGTTCCTAGCTTCTTTATTCACCACAACAAAAGTGACTTCAGGCCCACGATAGGTTTTGAATTTGGAACTCTGACTGCACGCACCAAGCCCAAATGCTGCCGCAACTCCAAACATCAAATTTCGGCGTCTCATACGGATTTTATCCTGCTCTAAATATTTTTGCGCGGCGCATACCATTCTTTCGGCGTTCTGACCCAGCGAATTTTATAACGGACAAACCAGTATCACCCGAATGTGAATTATAGATCACGCTTAGCCAGACGCTTTTCGATGGCTTCCAGCCGCTCCAAGACAGCATCACGATAGGTATCTGTCGCCGCGTTAGACTCTTCGGCGTGAGCGTCTTGCATCGAGTTTACAATCAGGCCAACCAAAAGATTCACCACGGCAAATGTAGTCACCATTATAAACGGTACGAAGAACATCCAAGCATAGGGATAGACTTCCATCACTGGCCGCACGATGCCCATGGACCAAGATTCTAGCGTCATAATCTGGAACAGCGAATACGCACTTAACCCAAGATTACCAAACCACACCGGAAAGCTGCTGGCGAATAGCTTTGTCGCCATGACCGACCCGATGTAAAAAATCAACGCCATCAGCATGAAAACGCTGCCCATTCCCGGAAGAGCAGTGACAAAGCCTTCTACAACCCGGCGCAAACTGGGTGCCACGGAAATAACCCGCAGCACCCGCAAGATCCGCAAGGCGCGCAGCACAGACAATCCGCCGGCCCCTGGCATTAACGCAATGCCAACAATCACAAAGTCGAACACGTTCCAGCCATTTCGGAAAAACTTGAACCTGTGCGCAATCAACTTGGCCATAATCTCTATTACGAAAATACTCAGGCAAAGCTGATCAATCCTCATGATCAACGGGCCCGCCGCATTCATCGCATAAGTCGATGTTTCAAGGCCAAGCGTAATCGCGTTCACGACAATTACCGCGATAATGAAAGTAGCGACGCGCGGGCTTTCAAGCCAATCGGCCAATCGGATGCGAACAGACATAAAGCTCCCCTTCATACCGACATATGAGCCAGCCGGAATGCGCCCACAAGCTCCACATGAGATGACCAGCGAAATTGATCGACCGGCTGAACCCAATCCAGAACATAGCCCGAGACGCATAATGTTTTAGCATCTCGGGCAAAAGTCTGCGGATTGCAGGACACATGTGCAATCTGGGGCACACTCGCCTTTGCAAGCTCTGCAATTTGTGCCGCGGCCCCGCTACGTGGCGGGTCAATCACAACTGCATCCAAACGTGCAAGTTCGTCCGGCATCAGCGGCCGGCGAAAAAGATCACGGGTTTGGGCCACCAACTTTTTCAAACCTCGTGCCTGTCGCCATCCAGCATCCATCGCAGCGACCATCTCTGGGACGCTTTCATAGGCAAAAACTTTGGCTTGTTCCGCCAAGGGTAAGGAAAATGTTCCGCACCCGGCAAACAAATCGGCAACAGTTTTGGAGTCGCCAACGATTTCGGTAACTAACCCCAAAAGTACGTTCTGCCCATGTGCAGTCGCTTGCAAAAAGGCACCCGGAGGCGGCAGCACCTGAGCTCGGCCCATTCGCTGGGTCGGCGCCTGCCGCATTCCAATCAATTCACCATCCCAATCTAGTCGCGCCAACCTATGTTCTTCGCAGCAAGCCGCCAACGCAATGCGCAATGGCGCATCCAGCGGCTTTCCACCTTTCACTGCGACATCCAACCCTTCCAAACTGGTGGTTACCGTTACAGTTAGTGTCGCCTTTCGACTGGCACCTACCAGTGCCAGTGACTCTGCCACTTCTTGGCCGAAAACAAGTTCTGGGCTTACAAGAATGCACGACGGCACAGGAACGATAGTATCAGATCGGCGCCCATGAAATCCGACAAGTGTGCCCTTTTTTGTACGTCGCGCAGCAAAACTTGCCCGTCTTCGGGATTGGTCAGGCGAAGTAAGCGTATCCCGAACAACTGTTTCTACGCCCTGAAAGTGCAGTGCAGTTGCAACAATGTCTCGCTTGAATGCGGCTACAAAATCCATGCTCGCATGCTGCAATTGGCAGCCGCCACAAGACCGGTAATGAGGGCATCCTGCTGCGATCCGATGGCTCGACGGGGTCTCGATGCGAATTTCGGTTAGCTCATCACCAACAAGAGTGCCGTTCACCACTTCGCCCGGCAATGTGCGAGGTGCATAAATTGGCCCAACGGCAACGCCATCGCCCTGCTGACCCAAGCGATCAATCGTAACTGTCTTCATGCCAATGGTCCCATGTGTGACGCGGACACCGGCAAAGGATTTATTCCGCAGCTTTAGTGCTGATAAACCCACCAGACTGGCGTTGCCAGTACTTGGCATAAAGCCCGCCACGGGCCAGCAATTTATCATGACTGCCTTCTTCGACGATCCGGCCCGCATCCATAACGACGATGCGGTCCATTTCAGTCAATGTGGACAGTCGGTGCGCGATCGCCATAACGGTCTTGCCCTCCATAACGTGGCTTAGAGCCACCTGAATGGATGCTTCGACTTCACTGTCTAGCGCGCTGGTCGCCTCGTCCAGAACCAGAATCGGGGCATCCTTGAGAATGGCGCGGGCCAAAGCAATCCGCTGGCGCTGGCCACCGGACAGCTTCACGCCGCGCTCTCCAAGGTGTGCCTCAAAACCGGCGCGCCCTTTGTGATCCTGCATTTCGGTGATGAAGTCATACGCCTCAGCCTTTTTTGCTGCAGCCATCATGTCAGCCTCTGACGCACCGGGGCGCCCATACAGGATGTTGTCGCGCGCTGAGCGATTGAACATGGCCGTTTCCTGCGTGACCATTCCGATAGACTGACGAAGGCTTTCCTGAGTGACTGTTTCAGAATCTTTCCCATCAATCAGAATGCGCCCCTGTTCGGGTGCATACAACCGCAACAAAAGGTTAACCAAGGTCGACTTGCCAGCACCCGAAGCGCCGACAATACCAACTTTTTCGCCCGGTTTAATCGTCAGGTTAACGCCATTTATACCGCCCGTCTTACGGCCATAGCTGAACCCTAGATCCTCAAACGATATCTCGCCCGTTACCCCCTTCAACACATGAGCATCGGGCTTGTCTTCAACTCTGGTGCGCGGCGTGAGGGTGCGCATCCCGTCTTCAACTTCACCCACATTTGAATAGATCGCCATAAGCGTGAAGCTGACCCACCCTGTCATTTGAGCAATGCGGATCGCAATGGCGCCCGATGCAACGATATCGCCTGCGGTTGCCTGACCCGCTTGCCAGATAAAAATTGTTCCACCCAACAGTACAACCGGCAACACACCGGCCAACGTCATCAGCGCAAGGCGGAAACTTGCGGCGAGAACACCGAACTTTACAGCGGCCGTCCGAAACAGCTCCATAGCGCCAAGCGCTGCCTGGTCTTCATGATCATCATGCGCAAACAACTTAACAGTCTTAATGTTGGTAATCGTGTCCACAATCTGCCCTGACACCATCGCACGCGCCGCCGCCCGGCTGGCCGACCGCTTGCGAACACGTGGTAAAAACCAGCGTATCAGCGCAAAATAGGCTATTAGCCAAACCCCAAAGCCCAGCGCAATTCGACGATCAATAGCCAGCAGCAAGACCACCGAACCGGCCAAAGACGCCAGCGCAAAGGCAACAACGTTGATAAATTCTGACACGACATCAGTAACAGCCCGCGCTGCCTGCATTTGCTTTTGCGCAATCCGACCAGCAAAGTCATCGTCAAAAAACGTAACCGCCTGACCAAGAGTCCAGCGGTGCAGGCGCGACAGGACCAAGGGATTCACGTTCGGCTGCACGATAATCGCATTTGCCGCCGAGGACAGACCATAAAGCACAGGGCGGGCCAGTACAAAGAACACCAGCGCACCAATAATCAAACCCATATTACCCGGTGCAAAAAAGCCGTTCGGGCCGAATTGCGCCGTTGCATCGATCACTCGCCCCAGTATCAGGGCGGTCCCGGCCTCAAGCACACCGGCAACTGCAGATAAAAATGCCGCAAGCCAAAGCGCAGGCCAAGCGCCCGACAGGCACCACCGCATGAACGGCCCAAGCGTTTCTGGCGGCGGCCCTTCCGCGTGACGAAACGAATCGATCCAGTTCGAAATTTTCACTCTGCTGCCTCGGCCTTTAGGAACCCGCCGGATTGGCGTGCCCAGAGGCCTGAATATAGGCCGCCTTGCTGCAAAAGCGCGTCATGAGTGCCATCTTCGACAATTTTTCCTGCATCGAGCACGAGGATCCTGTCCATCTTGGCAATAGTAGACAACCTGTGGGCGATCGCGATTACGGTTTTCCCTTCCATCATTTGATAAAGTGTCGACTGTATCGCTTCTTCCACTTCACTATCGAGCGCGCTCGTTGCCTCGTCCAGCACAAGGATAGGCGCATTCTTGAGGATCACGCGAGCCAAGGTGACCCGTTGGCGTTGACCGCCCGAAAGTTTTACACCGCGCTCGCCGACATGGGCATCATAGCCGGTGCGCCCTTCTGGGTCGGCCAGCTCAAGAATAAACTCATGCGCTTCGGCTTGTTTGGCAGCTTCGATCATCTGCTCTTCGGATGCACCCGGCCGCCCATACAGGATATTGTCGCGTACAGACCTGTGCAGCAACGAACTGTCTTGCTGCACCATACCGATGTTTAGCCGCAAACTGTCCTGTGTCACACCGGAAATATCCTGGCCGTCGATTTCGATGCGGCCAGCATCGCTGTCGTAGAATCGCAATAGCAACTTAACCAGTGTGGATTTTCCCGCGCCAGAACGTCCGATCAAGCCGACCTTTTCGCCTGATTTAATGACCGCTGTTATAGCGTCTAGCCCACCGCTTTCGCGACCATAATGATGTGACAGGCTGTGCAGTGAAACCTCGCCCTTAGTCAAGATTAATGGCTTTGCATCAGGGGCATCGACTAAGGTGACTGGCTGGGCGATGGTCTGCATTCCCTCTGCCACCACGCCAAGCTGCCGAAAAAACGTCGTCAACGCCCACATTATCCAAGCAGTCATCGAATTAAGGCGCAGTACAAGCGCAGTTGTCGCCGCAACAACGCCCACGCTGGCGGCACCTTGTGTCCACAACGCAATCGCCCAACCCACAACGCCAACAATCAACAATCCGTTCAGTATGACCAGAATGACATCCATCGTCGTATAGATCCGCATCTCGATCATAAAGGTTTCACGCGCGTGTTCGATTGCATCCTTAGCATAGCTTAATTCCAGATCATGATGAGCAAACATCTTAACGGAATGAATGTTGGTATAGGCATCAACAACACGCCCGGTTACAAGGGACCTTGCGTTGGATGACGTCTGCGATGCAGGGCTAATCCGCTTGACGGCCCAAGCCACAAGACACAGGTATAATGCAAACCAGATGACCATCGGTACCAACAAACGCAGGTCAGCAACGCTGAGCAACACGGCTGCGCCCACAACGTAAGCCAGAGAAAACGAGATTGCGTCAAACACCTGAAATACCACTTCGCCAGCAGCGGGTGGCGTTTGCATGATCCTATTGGTGATGCGCCCGGCAAAGTCTTTTTCAAACCAGCCAACGGACTGACGCAAAACGTGTTTGTGCGCGCGCCAGCGAATTAGGGTCCCAAAATTGGGCAAGATGGTATTGTTAAGAAGTAGAACATCGATCATCTGGACTATTGGCCGCGCAATCATAACAAATATCGCAACAACAATGATTTCGGTGCCGTGATTTTCCCAAAACGCCTCTGGTGACTTACCCAGCAAATCGACGACACGCCCCATGTAATAGATCAGCCCAATCTCGACTGTGGCAACGATCACCGACATTAAGGCGGTTATCATAAAGACGAATTTGAACGGTTTGGAATAGTCACGCAGAAACGGCCAAAGTTTGGTCGGCGGTTCGTCGATTTCCTGATACTTGATATAAGGATCGATAAGCGATTCAAAAAATTTGAACATTTGGGAACGCCACAAAATCAGAGTACAAAGTGCAAGTTACGTCGGCCAGAAGGCCAACCTAACAACAGTACTGTTGGTAACATTATCAGTGGTCGTACCAGATTTCACAAAACATAATGCGTCCCTGTTGACTACGGTGGTACGGGTTACTCTTTAACTGCACAAAAGTCACGCCCTCAAAAGATCAGCCTTAGTTTTTGTCAGGTCAGAGATCAGCCAGTCCTTTTTGATAGCGGCCAGACGCTTTCCAAGTGCTGGACCAATCAGTTCGGGCAGATCACGGGCAGAGACCGGGAATTTCATCGCCGCACCGTATGCGATGTCTTGGGCAGTGCTGGCTAAAAGCGGCTGCTCGGTCAGCGCCGCACGCAGCAAGATCGCTCCAGTGCCAGCCGCAAGTCCCGCGCTGTGCCCAATTGCTCGGGCACCCATCAATGATCCTGCATGTTCAAGAGTGAGTGCAAGTTGCTTTTGATCTTTTCGTGACAACCTCAATCGTTGCACCACATCGGTCCCTCCAAGCGCTGCAAGCCGGGTTATTGGATCTCTCGACGCCGCAATCTGCCCTTCGATGTGGATCAGCAGACCTAACAGTTTCGCATCCGCCCCCGGCAAAATACTATTCAATACTCCTATTCTTTCCATAACGGCGACCGGCCCAACCGGATCTGATGCCGATAAAAGACGCAGCATCTCTGACCCGACACGTTCGGCTGAAAGTGTCTTTAACCCGTTCAGATTTTCAGCAATGGCAGCCAAAGCGTCTGCATTCCAACCATGGTTCGGTTGTCCATAGAATGCGCTGAATCGAAAGAACCGCAGGATGCGAAGATAATCTTCGCGGATGCGTTGCGCGGCATCATCGATGAAGCGCACGCGCCCTTCTAGGGCGTCTTTCAATCCGTTCACCGGGTCATAAACAGTGCCGTGACGATCTGCATAAAGTGCGTTCAGGGTGAAATCGCGCCGCGCGGCATCTTGGGCCATATTCTGTGAGAATGCGACGACAGCGCGGCGGCCATCTGTTGCAACATCGCGGCGAAAGGTGGTCACTTCAAACGGCGTTCCATCCACAACAACTGTCACTGTTCCGTGGTCAAAACCCGTCGGAATCGCACGCAGGTTAGCAACCTTCGCCAGATCCATTACAGCCTGTGGTGCGGCTGTTGTTGCGATATCCACATCTGATGGGGGGTACCCCATAACAGCATTGCGCACACAGCCGCCTACGAAATATGCGCGGTGCCCTGCATCTTCGAACATCGCACACAGCTTTTGCCCAGCTGGATCAGCCAGAAAGGGTATATCAGCGCTTAGCCTGAGGGTATCGCGTCGGTCCATGCGCGCAGTATACGCGCGGTCGCACCCCAGATGTAATAGGGACCATAAGGAACCGCATAGTATGAACGACGCGCACCGCGCCAATGACGCGATTCCACGACATATTGTTTAACATTCAGAACATGGGCCAAAGGAACGCGAAACACCTCGGCAACTTCGCCCTCTTCGGCCTGCACCTCGAATTCTTGGGTGATCAACGCCAGAACAGGTGTAACAGAAAAGCCCGTGACTGTCTCATGTGTCGCTAAAGTACCAAGGATTTCCACGTGCTGCGTCGGCAGGCCAATTTCTTCGTTCGCCTCGCGCAGTGCTGTTGCAATCAGATCGGCATCAGAACCATCCTTTTTGCCACCTGGAAAAGCGATTTGACCCGGATGATGCTTGAGCGCCGACGACCGCTTTGTCAGGATTAATTCAAATCCACCGTCCCCCTCGATGATCGGGGCAAGAACCGCTGCCTCTCGTAATTTACGATTTGGCGCAAGAATAACATCCGAATTCAGGTCAAAGTCTGATGAGCCGACCCGGGTCTGACCCAATGCAGCCCGCGTCATTGAAAGTAGGTCACTCACCCGGCTACGCTTCCGCCTCAAACCCGACGGTCTTGGGATCAAGATCGTAATGAGCGCCACAAAACTGACAATCTGCTGTCACCCGTCCATCATCCGTCGTCATCGTTTCGATATCCTTGGCCGAATAAATTGACAGGCTTTGGCGTACACGGGCTTCAGAACAGGTGCACCCAAATTTCACCTGCTGCGGTTCGAACACGCGAGGCGTTTCCTCGTGGAACAATCGCAGTAAAAGATCGCTGGGCGACAGTTGCGGGCCAATGAGCTCGAGCTCTTCGACCGTATCAAGAAGGATATTAACCCGACCCCAATTGTCTGACTGGTCACCATCCAACAAGTCGTCAGCCTTGAGAATTTCGCCTGTGCCTTCACCTGACGCCAGTAGCGGGGACGCCTTCGGCATGTGTTGCAACATCACCCCACCAGCACGCCAGTGCTCGTCCACACCTGGCTCTATGGATTTACCAAAGCTCAATTGGAAGCGCGTTGGCAATTGTTCGGACT
>Ga0206678_10001889_pt1 | contig 13591 bp, 9 predicted proteins | sample M180m12015metaG_FD_155453 | JGI IMG/M metagenome (GOLD analysis project Ga0206678, IMG submission 155453) | Ammonia-oxidizing marine archaeal communities from Monterey Bay, California, United States - M1 80m 12015 | ecosystem: Environmental > Aquatic > Marine > Intertidal zone | place: USA... | reverse complement strand
TCAAAAAATAGAAAAGTGCTGCGCCGCCGAAGAACAATAGAACCGCAATAAGTTCAGCTTGAGTCATTGTAATTCCAAGAAAATCAAAAGTTGTATTTACTCTAATCTTTTCAATAAAGAATCGTTCTAAACCGTTTAGCATAAGATATGTGGCGAAGAGAAGGCCTGCAGTTGAAAACCTAGTTCTAAGGTTCCATAGTATAGCAAATAAAATCACAGCTAGAGTGGTTTCGTATAGAGATGTAGGAAATACGCCTGGGTCAAGACATGTTCCGTAGCCAGGGTAAATAGACCAAGGATCAGATTCTGATATGAATCTACCGACACCATTTACGTTGTTTGGGAAGTTATAGCTCCAAGTCCACTCTGGAAGCCAACTTAACCAATCGGGCTGGGGGGAGGGGTTAGGAATGCCCCAATCTCCATCGCCTGAAACTTGGCATCCTATTCGGCCTATTCCATAACCAAGCATTAGAGCAGGAGATGTGGCGTCAGCAACGTTTAGAAATTTAAGACCATAGTGCCTCGAATATAAGTAAACGCTCAGACCACCTAATAACAGCCCCCCGTATATTGTAAGTCCTCCAAGAAATGCATTTAAACTAGGTTCTTTAAAGAATGCAATAAATTGGTCTGGGTATTCTATTAAGTGAAATAGTTTTGCCCCTAGTACGCCTCCAATTGCCGCTACAGTTAGAAGTCCCCCTACGTGCTCGGAAGGAGAGATTTCGATGGTTTTGGTTTTGGGTTCTGGAAGAGAGTTTTTTCGAGCTTCATACCACCTCCATCCACCGAGTATAATAGCTAATATCAAGCCCATTGATAAGCTTCCTTCTGATGAAAACAAATGCGATTGAGGTAAAGACCCTCCATCGAAAAGAGTTCCAGCATTAATAGCTAGATAAAGAAATTTCCAACCGAAAATGAAACCAATAAAAGCTTGAGTTATGATTTCAACAGGAGAAGCAGGTTGACCAATTATTATCTCTGATTTGCTAGGGCTTAAAACACCAGAATCAGTTAGTCTAATTAATTCACGTTTAATGAGATAGCCTGCTGAAAGGAAGGCCATAGCAACAAAAAACCCAAAACTATTAACTAATTTAAGAAAGGGCCAGTCTAAACCCAATAAGTCTTGAAAAGCAAAATATAGATTTGGGTACATGTTTAATTGCTGTGCAATGTGGTTCCTATTACAAAACCATCAGGGTTAATTTTTTCCAATAGCAAGTCGGCGGTAAAGTTACCATCAACACTTTTTGAATCTACAGACACCCTGACATATTCAGGAGTATAACCATATTTAACCCCTTCAACTTCATTTGATTCAATCAATACTGAACTAGTCTTGCCAATAAATTTCTCATAGTGGGCACGTTGTTTTTTTAAACTTAAAATACGGAGTTGTTTATTTCGGGCTTGTCTTGTGTTGATTGGGATTACCTCGTCTATTCTCAAAGCAGTTGTTTTTGGACGTTCACTATAAGTAAACACATGTAAGTAGCTTATGTCTAGAGAGTTGATGAAATCATATGTTTGTTGAAATAATTCATCATTTTCCCCAGGGAATCCCACAATTACATCGACACCTATACCCGCATTTGGCATCTTTTTTCGAATATATTCAACTCGCTCTTTATATAGTTTTGTCCTATATCTACGCCTCATAGTTGAGAGAATATCATCTGATCCTGATTGTAGAGGAATATGGAAATGCGGCATAAATTTGTCTGAAGAAGCGACAAAGTCAATGATTTCTTCACTGAGTAGATTTGGTTCAATGCTAGAAATTCGATATCGCTCAATCTCTTTAATCTTATCAAGCTCGATAATTAATTCCAAAAGTGTTTCGCTACTTGCCTTACCGAAATCACCAATATTTACGCCTGTAAGTACTATTTCTTTCGCTCCACGTTTTACTGCTGATCTAGCTGAATCTAGGGTTTGGGCTATGGTGCCAGAACGTGACCTACCGCGAGCTAGAGGAATTGTACAAAACGCACAGAAGTAATCGCATCCATCCTGAACTTTCAAAAATGTGCGTGTTCTATCTCCGCTAGAATAACCTGGAATGAAATTTCTAACATCTTTTATTTCTCCCGCATGAATCTCTGCACCTAACTCTCCATCTCCATGTATTCTTTTAGATAAATCGTCAAGCATAGGAGTGAGGTTGAATTTTTCATTAGCTCCAAGCACTAAATCGACTCCCTTTATACTTGCTATTTCCTTTGGTTTAAGTTGTGCATAGCACCCGATTACCACTATGTATGCACGAGGGTTTGATTTAAGTGATCTCCTTACAAAATTTCTGCATTTCGAGTCTGCATTTTCTGTTACACTACATGTATTAATAACTACAACATTGGGCTTTTCATCAATAGATACTCGTGCAAATCCGTTTTCTGACAATTGTCTAGCAACGGTTGATGTCTCACTGAAATTAAGTTTACATCCTAATGTATGAAATGCTACAGTGCCTCCTGAAATCATTTTGCGAAGTTAAATCCTAACTCCTATAATTTTTTCATTGATTCTTTATTAAATTGCAGCACCTGTTTCGTGAAAATTAATTTAAACAATATGCGTAATTTATTGATAACAAGCGTTGTAGCGCTTTTGTGTTTTACACCTTCTGATATTATTGCACAATCCTTTATTAACGGCTCTTCTCTTTTACCCTCAGAATACCATAGTGGTGGTTGTGTAGGTTTTACAGATATGGATGGTGATGGTTTTGATGATTTGGTAGTTTTAGATGAAAGTAATGAACTTCATGTGCTTTATCAAGGACCTGATGGTTCTTTCACTGATGTTGATTATGGTTCGGTAAGTGGAAATAGTCAATGGGGTATGTGTGTGGCTGATTTCGATAACGATGGACATAAAGATGTGTTTTCTGGTGGAAGCTACGATGGCGTACATGTTCAGAATATTACTGCTATTGGTGAGAGTACTGCTATAGAATTAGAAAATGCTTCTATGTTTATGCAGGCTTGTAACTGGGCTGATATAAATAACGACGGCTATCTAGACGCTTTCGGTTGTCATGATGATGCACTGAGCCGTATGTGGACAGGGTCTGCAGATGGAACATTAACTCCAGCTCCAAACTTAATACCACTAGAGGATTATGAATTAACTGATTATTCTGGAAATGATCACTCGGGTAATTACGGAACAGTATTCTCTGATTTTGATAACGATGGAGATATCGATCTTTTTATAGCTAAATGTCGTCAGTTCGTAAATGATCCTTATGATCCACGAAGAGTCAATCAACTTTGGGTTAATGATGGGAGTGGGAATTTTACAGAGGAAGCAAACGAAAGAGGGCTCGTTTTCTATGAGCAAAGTTGGACTGTAGATTTTGCAGATATAGATAACGACGGTGACTTTGATTGTCTAATAACTAATCACAGTACTACTCTATATCTTTTTGAAAATGACGGACTAGGATATTTCACAAACATCACCGAAGGAAGTGGCTTAGATATTGAAGGTTTCTTCCTTCAAGCAAAGATGGAAGATTTCGATAATGATGGATATGTTGATTTAGTTTACTCTGGTGGGACTCATCGTTATTTACATAATAATGGGGACAATACTTTTACTGAAATAGAAGGAGTTTTCCCTGGAGATGATACCATGCACAGTTTTGCTTTTGGTGACGTTAATAGAGACGGTTCCGTTGATCTATACGCTAGTTATGGAGATGGTTATGTAAGCCCCGACTCAAATAACGAAGATATTTTATGGGTAAATGAGGGGAATGATAATAACTGGATCACATTTGAATTAGAAGGTTTTCAATCAAACCAAGACGCTGTAGGTGCAAAGGTTGTAATAACAGGAGGGTTCGGGACTCAAATTCGCGAAGTTAGATCTGGAGAGAGCTATGGAATTACTTGTACATTTTCTTGTCACTTTGGGCTAGGGGTAAATGAAGTAGTTGAAACAGCTACTGTGAAATGGCCTAGCGGACTTGAGACTGTTATTGATAACCCTGCAATAAATCAATATCACACTATTAACGAAGCCCCTTGTTTGGTTGATGTTACAATAGAATCTTCAGCATACGGGTTTTGTCCAGGAGAATCAGTGGTAATTACTGCTCCTACTGGATTTGAAACTTACCAATGGTCAAACGGCGTTGATGATGTAAATTCTATCGTCGTAACAGAAGGAGGTAATTATAGTATTCTGGTTACAGATTCTGCAGGATGTGCAGGTTCTTCAAATGTTATTTCTGTAGTTGAAGTAATAGGTCAGCAACCGACAATCGAAATAGATGGAAGCTTAAACCTATGTGATGGTGGCACAATTGTTATGTCTGCAAGTGAAGCAGAATCATGGGTTTGGTCTACAGGTGAAGAAACTCAAACAATATATGTGACATCCGCAGGAACGTATTCAGTTTCAGTAATAGATATCTGTTCAAACACATCTTTTTCAGAGGAATACAATGTGTCATTATTTGATTCACCAGTAGGACCACCAACTCTAACTGCATCAGCTTTAGAGCTTGAATTACCATCATCAGTTACTTTAGAAGCAACTGGTGGTGAGAACATTCGATGGTTCGATTCTGAAACAGAAGGGAATCTCCTTCACGAGGGTGATGTTTACGAGACTGATGTTCTTGAAACGTCAACAACATTCTGGGCTTCTGCATCTCATATAACCACCGGAGAGAGTGCTGTAGGAGGAGAATTAACAACTCAGACAACAGGCCAATACCACTCTAATAGCTATCGCTGGCTAGAATTTGATGCATATGAAGACATGCTGATAAGTAGAGTAACTGTTTTCGCAAATGGTTCTTACGATCGTACCATCGAACTTATTGATGGCTCTGAAAATGTACTTGCGTCAATAACTGTTTTTGTTGAAGATGGTGAATTCGATATAGACTTAAATTTTGAAGTACCAGAGGGGGAAGGATACGGATTAAGATCAACTACTGATGATCCACAGCTATGGCGCGAAGGAACAGATTCAGAGCTTTCTTATCCATACGCCTTAGGCGGTCTAGGTTCTATCACAAACTCAACTGCTGGACCGGAATTTAGTTACTATTACTTCTTTTACGATTGGCAAGTTGAGTCACTTCCTATCGCTTGCGAATCTGATCGCGTGTCTATAACAATTTCAGTTTCAGTTTCAGGAGTAGAGGAGTTACTTACATCAGATAACTTTTCACCTGTAGTGAGCCCAAACCCTGCATTATCATCAAGCTCTGTATCTATCTCAAACTTCCCATCGTTTCCTTGTGAAGTCTTGATGTCAGACATTCAGGGTAGAATAATTTACTCTGGCTATTCTAAGGATATCAGCCTAATTGATGTTGAGTCAGGCACATATGTGCTATCAGTTATTCGTAAATCTGATGATGTAATACTAGGCGCTTCACATCTAATCGTTCAATAACTTTAAAACTTGGTAAAGAACCTAGTCGCTTTATTAACTCGTTTTATTCCTCGTACTCTACTTCAAAGGGTAGCTCATTTAGGTTTACAGTCAATTAGCTGGATGTATTCTGGATCTGCTCTTGAAGACCCCATAGATGGCAGATTATACCGTAAGATGCTTCCTTACGGACGTGTTCGTACTAGACAGAATGCTCTTGCTCCTCATAGTTTATCTCTTGAACGTCATCGTGCATTGTGGATTTATTTCAAAGAGTTTACCGATTTCTTTGATAAACCTACTCGTATGCTACATATGGCTCCAGAATATTGTTTTATTAAACGTTTTCGCGCATTATCAAATTTAGATTACGTGACAGGAGATCTAGATTCTCCATGGGCAGATTATCATTTTGACGTTCATAGTATTCCTTTTGAGGACGCTTCTTTCGATTTTCTTATGGCGAACCATCTAATGGAGCATGTAGATGACGATAGAGCTGTCTTACGAGAGTTTTTTAGAGTGTTAAAACCTGGAGGTTGGGGGGTTTTACAAGTTCCAATAGATTGGACAAATCCAAACACCGAAGAAGATAGATCTATTACTGATCCAGCTGAATTAGAGCGCCTTTACTGGCAGCGGGATCATCTACGACTCTATGGTTTTGAAGATTACCCTTCACGAATAAAGGATGCAGGGTTTTCTGTAGAAGTAGTTGATATGCAAGCCCTCTTAGGACTGGAGCGTTACGAACGATACGCGTTAGGTAGCGAGAGGTGGGTTTTTGTGATTAGTAAAGACCATTCTTAAGCGACTAGGGTATTTCCTTTAGTTGTACTTCGTCTATATCTTCCATGCTTTTTACAAAGGATGCAGAATCACGTAGTCTTATTGTTGCTTCAAGAGTACATGTGATTTGAAAATCAGTATTTTCAGGGCTAATGCCAGCTCTTTTTAAGACATTCATCACATCTCCCATGCGAGCATAAGGATATTTAATAGCATAGGTTTTTGTGATGTTCTTTTCAACTATTTCTCCTGTATTTACAGCCATTGAAGCAGCAGTTCTATAGGCATCAATTAAGCCACCCACTCCAAGCTTTGTGCCGCCGAAATATCTAACTACCACAATAAGAACGTTGGTAAGAGAATTTGATTTAAGTACTCCTAAAATTGGCGGACCTGCAGAGTTTGACGGTTCGCCATCGTCATTTGATCTATATCTAGATGCATCATAACCAATACGCCATGCGTAGCAGTGATGTCGTGCTGAATGATGCTTGACTTTGATAAGATCAAGGCAATTTTTGATTTCTTCTTCATTTGTTACGTGAAAAGCATAACTGAAGTGTTTAGACCCTTTTACTTTGTGAAGACCTTCAGACTGACTTAATAGTGTTAGGTAAGTGTCATTATCTTCGGACATGACATCAAAGTTATCCTTCGAAACAAATAGATACGATGTATGAACGAGTCCGTAAACCCTCAAGAGGATTTGCGTAGTCACTATCATCAGGAATGAGCACATTAATAAGCCCTATTTCTGTTTTAAGTTCTATAGCAAACTTGAAAAAAGGTAAGAAAATGTCTATTCCTCCTCCTAGATCCATGGAGAAGTTAGGTGCTTGAATTCTAAGAATATCGTCATCTTGTAATTGTTGATTAACTTCCTCTTGAGATTGCATATCTCGGCTGTACTTTACTCCAATTAAAGCATATGCAGCGAAGTTAGTAAGTCTATCAGTTCTAATTTTAAGAAGTAACGGTAAGTCTAGGTTGACGGATTCGGTACGACGAAGAATCTCATTTATGCCTCCCGAACTCTGAGAAAACGAATATTCTAGACCTCTATCCTGAAAACTTAAGCCAGGAACGAAACGAAGTCTGAGATGTCTGTTTATAGTTAGAGAGGCTAGCAAAGCAAGGTTGAAACCACCTTGTGGGACATTTGCAATTCCATAAAGCCCAGTACTAAATGTTGTGTCCTGTTTAAGATCGAATCTAAAGTCAGATTTATTCCCAGACAGGATGAAACCAAAGTGATAGCTTTTATTGTCGAAAGAAGCTAGATTCTTTCGACCGCTTTGAGCTAATGACGGTAAAGCCATAAGTCCAAGAGCTATCCATATGATTATTTTTTGTCTCATAATTCTTATTGCAACCTCTTTAACGATTATGTGGAGATATTTGTTGCACTCCCCAAACTTTTGTCCAAAGTAAGCTAGCTATGAAGGAGATGAAAATCCCCAACACTAAGTACACCATTAATGTTAAAGAAATTTGAGTCTTTGCAGAGTAGAAAATATCAGCTGCTTCATGCTGCGATGTTACCCACTCAGACCTAGTTAGTTCAGTCCCTAACGACCTGTTTTCAGCCTCAACCAAGAAGTCAGCTTCTGAATCAAAATGGTTAGAAATTGAAAGCTTAAGTGTTTCTAGTCTAGCGTGTGTAGCCTTTTTCACGATAATGTGATGCCAAACACCAACTGATAGAGTGGCTCCAATTGCATATAGAACAACACTTTTTGCAATGTGTTTAAATCCGTCTAAAAAATCAGGGCTATAGCCCATTGTACGAATGCCATTTGTAGTTGCAAGAATAGCAAAAGTCACTAGAGCAGTGCCGTGGTAAATAAATCCGTATTTAAACGAGTTTTCAAACGAAACATTCCCTAGAAGTAGATATTTGAGAAATATCCATCCCGCTAGGGTTAAGATTATAATAAGTAGGTTATTTCTCACAGTTTAGTCAATGTTGGTCTTATCCATTCATAGAATTAAGAAACTCTTCATTACTTTTTGTAGACTCAATACGACCTTTAACAAATTCCATAGCTTCTACGGGGTTCATATCTGCTAGGTGCTTTCTTAAAATCCAAATCCTTTGAAGGGCTTCTTTATCAAGAAGAAGGTCTTCTCTTCGTGTACCAGAAGATTGAATATCAATTGCTGGATAGATTCGGCGGTTAGCAATCTTTCTATCGAGCATCAACTCCATATTTCCAGTACCCTTGAATTCCTCGAAGATAACTTCATCCATTTTCGATCCTGTATCAACCAGTGCAGTAGCAATAATAGAAAGTGAACCTCCATTCTCGATGTTACGAGCTGCTCCAAAGAAACGTTTAGGCTTTTGAAGGGCGTTTGCTTCTACACCACCAGACAGAATCTTTCCAGAAGAAGGGCTTACTGTGTTGTAAGCTCTAGCAAGCCTAGTAATAGAGTCTAGTAAAATGCAAACATCATGTCCGCATTCAACCATTCTTTTAGCTTTTTCAAGAACTAGGTTCGCAATTCTAACGTGCCTATCTGCGGGCTCGTCAAAAGTAGAAGCGATCACTTCTCCATTTACACTTCGTTTCATATCCGTAACCTCCTCAGGACGCTCATCAATAAGCAATATAATGAGATATACCTCTGGGTGATTTATTGAGATAGAGTTTGCAAGATCTTTAAGTAGAGTAGTTTTACCTGTCTTAGGTTGAGAGACAATCATACCTCTTTGGCCTTTACCTATAGGAGAGAACAAATCCATTAACCTCATTGAAGTGCCTCCTCGAGCAGTACTTAAGTTGAACCTTTCTTGAGGGAAAAGAGGAGTGAGGTACTTGAAAGGGACGCGGTCACGAATCCACTCTAAAGACCTTCCATTTACAGATTTAACACTAATAAGCGGGTAAAATTTCTCACCAATTCTCGGTGGGCGGATTCCAGCAACAATGGTGTCTCCATTCTGTATAGAGAATTGCTTCATCTGTTTTGACGAAACGTAGACATCGTCCGGAGAATTTAGGTAGTTATAATCTGCTGACCTCAAAATTGCATGCCCCTCTTGCTGAACTTCTAAAACTCCCTCAATTTCTACTAAGTTGTCAAAATTATAACCATGTTCTTCTGGTTCAGACAAGAATTTATCCTGTTTAGGCCTATTTCGGTTTTGGTTTGGATTGTTACGATTTGCGTTGCGATCATTACGAGCTTGACGGTCGTTTCTGTTATCGCGTCTGTCGTCAGTTTTGTTATCGCGTCTGTCGTCGGTTTTGTTATCGCGTTTGTCGTGGTTTCTGGTGTCTCTCCTTTCCTCACGCTTGTCTTGTCTTTTGTCGATAGAAGTCTCTTCGATAGCATTAGAACCATCATCCTTATTTCTACGATCGCGTCTTTCTCTCAAACTATCGCCAGACCTATGTTCACCATCACTTGACTCTTTAGCCTTAGGCCTACGGTTTTCAGATGATTTTCTTGAAGAACCCTTATTTTCAGAGTTCTTATCATGTGATTTTGTAGCAGTTTTTGTATTTGCCTTTCTTTCTGCAGGTTTTCTTGCTGGCCCTTTTTTAGGTTTCGCATCAGAATTATCCTTTCCTCTACTGTTTGATTTAGATGGAGGTTGCAATGCTTGTTCATCTAATATTGAATAGACTAGGTCTTGCTTTTTAAGCTTATCCACACGTTTAACTTCAAGTGTTGAAGCTATCTCTCGGAGTTCGGCGACCTTCTTGCCGTTTAGTTCTATGATGTCGTACATCAGAATAAATAAATTTTATTAGGGAAATGGTGCCCGACCAACCTTTTTTCGTTGCCGCAAAACACCCAATATCCTCAATGAGGATGTCACAAAGATAACACTTTTTATACAAATCAAGCTATTTTTTCATTTCAACGACTTCTAAATTTAGAATTCCTGACCTTGTAATGTCAAACCGCATAATCGTTCTCACTTTATGATTGCCGTAAATTCCTGCTGCGCCTGGGTTGATGTGAAGACCTCCAAATGATGGACATCCCTTAGCCATCAGTATATGAGAATGCCCACAAATAAATATGTTTGGCCTAGATGATTTTAATTCTGAAAGTATGCCTGGAGCAAATTTGGGAGGTCGTCCACCTATGTGAGTAATCCAAACCTTTTGTCCCTCAATAGTAAATTTCAAGTCCTTGGGAAAGGTGATTCTCAAATCTCCTCCATCAATATTTCCATGAACAGCCCTAAGTGGCGCAATTTTTGACAGTTCATCTGTAACATGAATATTCCCAATATCTCCTGCATGCCAGATTTCATCACATCCTTGCAAATGATTTTTCATTCTTTCATCTAGATGACTATGGGTATCAGAAAGCAGGCCTATTCTTTTCATACATTCGTGGCGTGAGGATAAATATATATAAGATAACTGTATTTGCTACTTTATTAGCTCTGCTTTGTGCTTTGAGTCCTGTTGAAACACTGGCGCAGGTGTCACGTGGTGCTCAGCGTGCTTATGAAAAGGCCCTTAATTCTTATGCTTTGCTTGACCTAGAAACGACTGTTTTAGAGCTAGAGAAGGCTATTAAGAAGGCACCGGATTTTCATAAAGCTTGGTTTCTTTTGGCCCAAACTTATCGAGACCTTAGACGTGATTCTTTAGCAATAGATGCCCTTAGTAAAGGTCTAAATATTAATGATAGAGCTTTCCAAAGGGGGTGGTTAGAACTTGCCGAACTTTATTGGTCATCCGGTAATTATAAGGACGGGGTTTTGGCCATGGAAAATTTCGAAAGCACAGGTGTCTATAGGTCAATAAACAGTGACTCTACTCTGTTACAGCATTACCGTTGGGTTAATGATGGTATTCAGTTTTCTATAAAAGCTATTACATCGCCGCTTTCTGATATTCAAATCCGAGCACTTGAAGGTGGAGTGAATAGTGATTTGCAGGAATATTATCCTACGATGACTCTGGATGGTAACAATTTGGTCTTTACTCGAAAAGTATTGTCTTCTGTTGGCGACTATGAGCATGAAGATTTCTTCACATCTTCACGGTTGTCATCTACAAATTGGTCTAAAGCAGAACCATTAAAGGGTATTAATACTGCATTTAATGAAGGTGCCCCATCAATTTCTGCCGATGGGATGACAATAATTTTTACCGCTTGCGCAAGTCCGAGAGATGGTTTTGGAGATAGAGAAGGAAAGGGCAGTTGCGACTTATTCGAGAGTGTTTATGACCCAAATGTTGGCTTATGGTCTTTAGGAGAAAACTTAGGAGCTCCAAATTCGAGTTCATGGGAGAGTCAGCCTACTTTATCCGCAGATGGAAATTTTTTAGTTTTTGCTCGTGCGCGCTATTCTCGCGGTAGAGGGAGTGATTTGTTTGGTGCTTTACGTGGAGAAGATGGTAAATGGGGGAGGCCCTTCAGTTTGCCAGGTAAGGTAAATACAGCTTTTGAAGAAGAATCTCCTTTTTTGCATCCAGATGGCAAAACCTTGTATTTCAGCAGCAACGGACATCCTGGATTAGGCGGGCTAGATATTTTTGTTTCCCGTAAAGGCGATGATGGACTTTGGGGTGAACCACTAAACCTCGGGTTTCCTTTAAATACACACAATAACGAAAACAGTCTTCTAGTTGAACCTGGAGGCTCTACGGCGATATTCGCGACAAATAGATCTTCTGATAATGGCGATTTAGATCTCTGGCAATTTAATTTACCAATAGCATCCCGTCCGACGTCGGTAGGAGTTCTGTCTGGAATAGTATTGGACAAATCAACATTAAAGCCTATTGATGCTAACGTCGATCTTGTAAACGTCGAAAATGGAGAGTTACTAGCATCTGTAGTCTCAAAAGCTATGTCTGGCGATTCGAACGGTTTTATATTACCTCTTCCAGAAAATGGACGTTATAGTTTTGAAGTTTCTCGTGAAGGGTATATGTTTAAGATTGACAATGTTTTTTCAATTGACGCAACTGATAGAGACAGGCATATTGAAGTTCTACTCGAGAAAATAAATATAGGAGCTTCTATATCTATGAAAACTGTTCGATTTGAAAGTGGTAGTTCCGAGCTTGCAGATGGATACCAAACCGATCTTACACGTTTAGTTTTATGGCTAAAATCGAATCCCTCATCAAATGTCGAAATTATCGGTCATACAGATAATATTGGGTCAAATGCCTTTAATCTAGAACTAAGTACAGCTCGTGCTTTATCTGTTGTGAATTTCCTTATCTCAAATTTCATAAATCCAGAAAGGCTAACTTATTCAGGACTTGGGAGTTTGGCACCTTTAGAATCAAATGATACTGAGGAAGGCCGCGCCGCAAACAGAAGAGTAGAAATAGTTGTTAAATAGCCCAACGTATAGATAAGTAAGCTGTTCGGGGTGGGGCAGGGTTGTAATACTTACCGAAAACACCGTTTAGTTGTGGCCAGTCAGTGTATTCGCTATTCAATAGATTGTTTGCTCCGATCTCCACAATAAGCTCTTTAGGTAGATTAAAAACCACAGAGGTATTAATAACCATATAGCTTTCCATAGTATAGTCTCCATTATTATTTAAAGGGGTTTCGCCAATATAACGAGAGTCAAAATTCACTGAACACCAGTTGTAATGTGACCAAAGTTGTAGTCCTCCTGTTGTTTTTGGCGAGCCTGGGAGAGCGTTGCCTGGATAGTCCGTTTCCTTTCCGAAGTTATGATTAGAAAAAGCGCCATATGCACGTAAATTAAGGTGCTCATTAATTTTATAGTTAAGCTCACATTCAATCCCGCTCATCTCTAATCCACCTTTTACATTTTCAAAGGCGACAGCATCGTTCTCCTGAACTTGCATAAGTATGGCAGAATTGACAGTTTGGTGATAGAATGTAATCCTCATATCTGCATCGTTAGAGAGTTGAGCTCTTATTCCCGTTTCCGCACCGAATGCCTCTTCGCTATTTAATTCGGCAACTTGACCATCCTCAGGATTGACAAGCTCAAACGCTGTTGGGTCACTAAACCCTGTACTTGCTTGGGCGAACACTGAATACCCTTGTCGGAATTCCCAACTAGCACCTATTCTAGGTAGAAAAGTGTTTTGTGTTTTATCACTTAAATAAGGCGAGGGTTCCATGTCTGAATAAAGGAATCCAGTAGTGGCCCTTGATCTGTTACTAAACGACAACTGGGTTTCTAAACGAAAATTATCACTTTTAGATGCCACCCAGCTTGTACTAACAAAATTCTGCTGTGCAGACATGTTTAAATCATAACGCATTGGAATTATTACAGTAAGTGCTGAAGGTTCATCATCCCATTCTGTGATTTGCAAATTATCATTTATCTGCATTATTGTCGTTTCAAAATCGAGTGCCCAATTATCACCTTTAAACAGATTTTTACTAGCTGAAGCAAGCATACTATATCCATATC